>Ga0210240_100313_pt1 | contig 41955 bp, 18 predicted proteins | sample ChrtobMetP5a_4mM_FD_155463 | JGI IMG/M metagenome (GOLD analysis project Ga0210240, IMG submission 155463) | Chrysochromulina tobin associated microbial communities from unialgal haptophyte culture, Seattle, Washington, United States - P5a_4mM | ecosystem: Host-associated > Algae > Haptophytes >...
CGATACGATGATGTTTGCCTCTGCTGCTTGCATCGGCTCGTGTGGCGCCGTCAGAGCAAGTGCCATGGTTGCGTCGACGCGCTCACGTTTGTCTTCCAGGAAGTGGAGGGCGATCATGCCGAGAGGAAGGATGGCACGCCCTCGACGGGCCGATACACGGGGCGCATCGTGACCCCGGAGGCACTGCTGTTCAGCCTGCGCTTCGTGCTTTTTGAGGTGGTGCGCTCCCGCGAGGCGAGCGGTCTGCCAGCCCTGGTCGGCCTCGACTCCGCAGAGGCCGCGGACGCGTACGTCCTGTACAGCGCGCGCAAGGGTGGCTTCATCAACGACTTGTGCTCGGACGGCTTACTCCCAAGCCAGGCAGCGCAGGCAGGGCGCATCGAGGAGACGACGATGATGCGATACTATAGAAGGCATGAGCTCATGGACGACGCGCTGGAGCGTAACGGCGTTTTTGGCGAGGTGAGAGACCGGGTCGTGCTCGCAGAGGCACGCAGGCTGGGCGTGGAAGCGTCGCCCATTCGCGTGCGTGAGCTTGCAGAGCGTCATGGGCTGACTGTCGCGAGCGCCGGCAACCTGAGCCAAGACGTGCTCTGGGCACGGCTCGAAGCGACGGTTGCGGGCGATGTGCCGCGCTGGGCCGCAGCTGCGGCGGCGCTCTTGCAGGCGAGCAGCATCAACAGGCGGCTGACAGGAGCGCTGGGGGCACAGGAGCCTGTGGGCTGCCCAAGCGGCGAGGACGACGCGCTTCGGACGGAGGACGTTCTTGCACTCGTGCACCGCGAGGCGCGTCGGGCGGCCTTTGATCAATTGCAGGCTCTCGAACTCGGTGTCAGCCAGCGTGCCGAGGATGGCGAGCTTGCTCTCACCCTGGATGCAGATGAGAGACCGGCTGCGGAGGACACGCGGGGTGGCCTTGAGCGCGTGCTCGTGTCGCTTCCCGCAGCAGCGCAGGCTGTGCTGCTGTATGACTGGCGGCTTCGCAGCCGGCTCGAGGTTGCCGCTACAGAGGGAGCTCGGGTTGCATCCGTTGAAGAGGCGCTTGGGTGCAAGTGGAGCAAGGGCCGAGCCGTGCTGCTGTGGCGGCAGGGCCTTCGATGGCTCGAGGCGCCGCTCGAGGACCTCTCGAGCTCGGTGCTCTCTGTCACAGCGACTATCAGCGGGACACAGCGACGGTCGTTGGTATTTGAGGTCCATGCATATGCCACCGGCTGGGCCGTGCTCTCACGTGCTGGCGGCGCCCTCGATGCTGAACGCCTCGCAGAAACGCCGCAGGTGGTGGCAGTGCCATTGCAGGGCGGCCTCGTCATGGCTTGCATCCCAGAACAGACACCGCTCGTGCCGTCTTCGTCTCGGCAGGTTGTCCTCGCGCCGGAGGGCATGCGTACGGTGCCAATGGTGGTCGATGCAGGTCCAGTAGTGGACGCCGTTCCGATCGGTGTGCTTGCTGTTCCTACGAGATCAGAGCCTCAAGAGCCACGGTGGATCCAGAGCGGCAAAGGGGCGCCTCGACAGCGTGGCGAGTCGTCGTTGGTCGTGCGAACGGGTTGCTCGACTGCTCAACCGCTCGCTCTCTGTACTCGCACCTCTCTTGCCACCGTCGCCCTTCCGATGGTCTCGCTCATCCCAGGTGCGTCCCAGGCGAATCTGGACGAGGAGGTCGTACGCACCGCGTTGAAGGCACGGCTCGAGGCGCAGCGCGAAGCCACCGGGCATCTGGGTCAGGCGGTGTTGGACAAGGTTGCGTACGTGCGCCGGTTCGATCACTACCTGCAGGCAGCAACTGCAGGCTACGCCGGCGTTGTGGATGCGGTGCAGCGGGAATGGCTCTCCCGCCATCGGGCGTACATTGGTCTCGCCTTCTTGGATATGTGCCGCTCTTCGGGGGAGGGCTTGGATGCTCGCTTGGCGTTCCCGCGTGGAGGCGTGGCTGCCATAGTAATGGAAGCCATCACTCGAACGGAGGTGGAGGCTCTGCTCTCGGTTATGGCCGTGGAAGAGCTTGGAGTCACGGATGCGGATCGTCGACGGGCTGTCATGGTGGTGCTGAACCCGACGGATGCGCGCCTTGTGCAGGGCATGGCGATCTTGAATGTCACCTTTGCTCGCGTGGTGCGTGCGATGCACGCCAAGGGCCTACGGCACTGTTACTGCCCGCTCGTGTGAAGAAAAGTCAATCGAGGGGCGAGCCTCTGAGAGATCCCGACTGATGTGTCATTCAAAGCTCACAACCGCTCGTCGCTGCTGCCTCCCGACTCGTGCGCAAAGCCGACTCGGATCGCCTCCTCCAGAGGCTTGAGCAGCGTGTCGGCCAGGCGCTCCTGCAGCATCTCGACCGCCTTGGGCAGCGCAGCCAGCCGCGCGAGCAAGCGCTCTCGCTCCTGCTGGGAGCGCATGTGCTTCGCCTCGAGGTCGCACCGGGCCTGCTGGGCGTCGCGCAGCTGGGACCCGAGCGCCGCGACAGTCTGGCGCTGCTCGCTCAGCTCGGCCTCGAGCTTTGTGATGCAGCTTGTCGCGTGGCGCAGGTCCTCTTGCAGCCCGGCCGCCTCGGCCTTCGCCTGCTGCTTGGCACGGCGCGTCTCGGCGAGGTCGGACACCGTCGCCTCGTACTCGCTCGCCAGGCGCGCCGACTCGTCGCGCAGCTGGCTCACCTCGGCCGCTGCCTTCTCGCGCTCTCCCTGCGCCTGCTCGAGCTGTCGCCGTTCGGCCTGCTGCACCGCCGCCGCCTGCTCCAAGCGCTCCTCGAGCCTTCGGATATTGGCATCCTTGACGGCAAGCCCCTCGCCGATGCTCTTGACAGACGCAGACCACTTGGCGTTGTCAGACTGCAGCCGCTCACGCCGCTCGCGCTCGCTCACCAGCTCGCGCTGTACCGAGCTCAGCTGCTCCTGCGCCGAGCGAAGCGCCTCGTCGAGCGTGGAGCACCGGTGGTCGCCCACCCGTTGCGCGGCGGCAAGCTCCTCGACGGAAGCCGCGAGCTCCGAGCGGCGCGTGCGCTCATGCTCGGCAGCCTCGCTCGCGACGCGCTCGGCCTCACGCGCGGCCGCGGCCTCCTCGCGTGCCGTGGCGCATGCATCCTGATCCTCGCCTAGCTGAGCCTCGAGCTCACGCACCTTGGACTCGGCTTGGCGCTGCGCCTCGCGGCAGCGCTGCGCCTCTCGCCCCGCCTCAGCGCACTGCTGCTGTGCGGCAGCCGCCGCCGTCGCCTCCGCCTGCAGCTTCATCTGAAGCATTGCCAGCTGCGTGGCCTGGGCCGCCACCCTCTCCTCGAGGCGCGCCGTCGCCGCGGTCGCGCTACTGCGGCCCGGCGTGGTGGCCGCCCTGGGGGGCGGTGCGGCCACACGGCCGGAGGTGCCGGCGCCACCGGCGCCGCAGCGAGTCCGGCCACCGTCTGCATCCTCTTCCACGTCCTCGATGCCATCCTCATCATCCTGCTGCTCCTGCTCTGCCCTCGCCCCCTCCTCTGCGTCGTCCGCGCCGGCGCCGCCTCTGCGCCGCCGCCGGCCGCCACTGCCACCGGCGGTGTCGACTCGCGCAGCGGTGGCCGCTCGCTTGCTGCTGCCGCCGCTCTCTGCGGTGGCCGAGCCGCTCGCGGCGACAGGCTCGCGGGCGCGCTTACGCGCAGCAGCGGCAGCGCTCTTGAGCAGCGGCGTGAGGTCAAGGGCATATGGAGAGCTGTCAAGGAATCGCGACTCCATAGCGCCCTGGTCGCGTGCGTAACCTCCGATGACCCACATCGTCGAGGGCACGCCGGCGACGGTGGCACTGTGCGCGCCGCGTGCGAGCTCGCGCGCGAGCGTCGCCGGGTCGGCCGCGCTGCCGCTGCCGCCGCCGCCGCCGCCGCCACCGCCGCCGCCGCCGCCACCGCTCAAGGGCTTGCTTGGCATCGGCACCCAGCGCCTCGCACTCATGTCGAGAAGATAGCAAGAGTTCGTAGCTTCGGCCACACGCATGGCGGCGGCGGGCGTGTCTGCAGCGGGCTCCTGCTTGCCGCCAAAGACGAGCACGTACTCGTCCACCACCACCGCCGAGTGCGACGAGCGGCCGAGCGGCGGCGCGTGCGCGACCGCCTCGGCTGGCTGCGAGATCTGCGTCCACGCCTTGGTGCCAAGGTGGAGCACATACGTGTCGGGCTTGCAGATATTCTTGTGGTTGCGCCCGCCGAAGATGACCATCTGCTGACCCACGAGCGAAGCGCTAAAGTAGCAGCGCGGCGGCATCGGCGGGCCCGTGGTCCCGAGCTGCTCCCAGCGCGCGCTCGCGATCGCCATCACCCAAGTGTCGCCGAATGTTTGGACGCTATTGGTGCCGCCGCACACGACGAGCGCCGCGCGCGGCATCGTGAGCATGACGCTTGCATGCGCTGCGCGAGCGGCGGGCGGCTCGCCGGCCACGCTGCAGAGTTCCCAGACGGTTCGGTCCGCAATGTAGAGCCAAACGTCATTGTGGAAAACAGACCTGCCGTCGAGGGCATGTCCGCTGCCGCCGAAGACGGTGATGCGCGAGTCGCCTTCGAGCGCGTTGGCCGTGTGGAAGACGCGCGAGGGCGGGTTGCTGCGCACGCGCGGCGTCTTCCACGTCAGGTTGCTTGGGTCAAAGATGTGAATGTTGGCAATGTGTTCCTTTTCAGCAGTGCGGCCGCCGTAGACAAAGATTCGCCCGCTGAGCAAGGTGGCAGTGTGTCCGTGGCGCGACATCCCAGCAGGACCGCCGGTCGTTTGGACGTGCCGCCATTCCATGCGCGACGACTCCTCGCACAAAGGCCGGAGCTCGCTCGCAGACGGACGTGCTGGGGCGAAGCCGCGGCGGCGTGAATCGACGCGAGCGCGAATCCGACACGTTCACATGAATATAGCACATTGAAGCCCCTCACGCACCAGCTACATGTACATGTAACATCTCCACCGCCATCCAAGCCGCCGACGCCCAAACCATCCTCAAGCCGCGAGCTCGCGCATGGGCCCGCATGCTGACGCGCATGTTACTCCGCGCCACGAGGGGAGTTGTGTAAGGAGTGTGTATTCTCTATATTCTGAGCGGGCATTAACAGTGCCGTGTCTCCGGGTTTTCGTAATCGTAAAATCGCGCACGCGCTCGAAAAATCCAATAGCTCGGTTTCTCGAGCACTCCACGTCGCAGCGCTCGAAGACAAACCCAATCGCAAGCACACATGCAGATCTTTGTCAAGACTCTCACCGGCAAGACGATCACCCTCGAGGTCGAGCCGTCTGACTCGATCGACAACGTCAAGGCCAAGATCCAGGACAAGGAGGGCATCCCGCCCGACCAACAGCGCCTGATCTTCGCGGGCAAGCAGCTCGAGGACGGCCGCACCCTCTCGGACTACAACATCCAGAAGGAGTCGACCCTCCACCTTGTGCTCCGCCTCCGCGGTGGCATGCAGATCTTTGTCAAGACTCTCACCGGCAAGACGATCACCCTCGAGGTCGAGCCGTCTGACTCGATCGACAACGTCAAGGCCAAGATCCAGGACAAGGAGGGCATCCCGCCCGACCAACAGCGCCTGATCTTCGCGGGCAAGCAGCTCGAGGACGGCCGCACCCTCTCGGACTACAACATCCAGAAGGAGTCGACCCTGCACCTCGTGCTCCGCCTCCGCGGTGGCGTGCAGATGCTGACGAGCAAGGCAGAATTTGATGTGGCCATCGCCGATGAGAAGCTCGTGGTCGTCGACTTTACGGCGACGTGGTGTGGCCCTTGCCAGCGCATCGCGCCCGTCTTTGCGGCGCTAGCCGAGGAGATGCCTGACATCGTCTTTCTCAAGGTCGACGTCGACGAGCTTGAAGAGGTTGCCGCGGCTTGCGGCATCCAGGCGATGCCGACCTTCCAGTTCTACAAAAAGGGCGCGAAGATCCACGAGTTCTCTGGCGCGAGCGAGGACAAAATCCGCGAAGCGATTGCGGCGCACAAGTAAAGATTGCGTCGCCGGGGAGGCGGGCGGCTATCAAGGGCATTCGCAGTGTAGAGAGAAGAGCGGGGAGAGAGGTGGGAGTGACCGAGCGTCGTGAGCAATGACAACTGAGAACTGTGGCGCCCCGAGGTTTTAGCTTTTTCGCGCGCGACTCTGGTCGCGGGTCGGCCGGCGGTTCACTTCCGGCTATGAATCGCTTCGCTCGCCGGCCCGGCCGGCGGGCGGCGGCAAACGCACGACCGGGACCGCCATAGTGCGCCAAGAATACCGGCCGCGGCCCGGCCGGCGGACCGAAACGCGTACCGGCCTCGACCCGGCGGGCGACGGCCACACAGATTATCAGTTTTTTACAGGTCAAAACCCCGTTCCTGTCTCCCGCGTCCGACGCCGCGGCGACCCGACACGTGATCGTAACGCTGCGACACTCAAGCCTCCACGAGGGAGTACTCGATAACTTGAACCGTGGTTGTACTAGGAGGCTCCTACGTCGCGTCTCGACGTTTCGCAACAACTATCCGGATACAGCTCGAACTCCACCTGCACTTGTTCACGGCCCGCCGCGCAAGCGTAGCCCTATCAGCTCCGATCATTGGGCGATCCAGGGGCCAACGCACTGACGGGTCGGACGCGCACTGACAGAAGTCAGAACAGCGCGCCGACCGACAAAATGGCCTCATGGTCGCAAGATGACGAGGGCTGTCCTCCAACGGCCGGCGCTTCAACGGGCAAACGAGGCTCGCCACCTCAGGACGGCGCGCCCACGCTTCATCTGATCGCGTCCGAGAGTCATATCGCAGCCATCGTTCGCGGCAAACGAGCCGTTCACTCCGAGGGCCGCGAGCACGCGGGTGGCATCGCGCCGGCCAGAGATGAGGCCGCCGTGGACGAAGCCGTTGTATCTGGGACAGAGGGCCTCGCCTGAGAGCCACACGCGGGGCGGGCACGCGCGGGGTGGGAACTGCCCGGAGGCTGGTGGCGTTGGTGCGGAAAGCGGCATTCCGGCACGCAGATGATCTTCGGCCGTCGAGTCGCCCCAGTCGGAGTAAGCCCCGTAGGAGAGCGGATCGATGGAGTGTCGTGTCATGTGGAAGGCACTTGGCAGCGGGATGGCCTTGCCCGGGTGCACACGCTGAAGCTCGGCCACGAGCTTTGCTTTCGCGGCATCATCATCAAGTTGCTCCCATTCGGACGCCTGGGGATCGCCAAGGTCGAACAGGAGCGTGCGCGACGAGGGCAGAACAGATGCGTGAGCGAGGTTACGCACAGATGGCAAGGTGCCGCCGTTGAAGCCGTCATTCGCCTGCACCCACTTGTACACGGACGCGTTCCACCACACCTCGTCCCACTGCGCATGGATCTTGGTGTAATTGGACATTGAAATGCGCCCCAGCGCCTCGCGCTGACCAGTCAGCATTGGGGGCGTGAAGATCTCGGGACGGCGCTGTAGCACTCCGAGAGGGAGGGTGCTGATGACGTGAAGGGAGCGCCACGAGCGCCCATCCTTGGATCTTACGGTCACATAGTCACACTCCAGCTCGATACGATCGACCTCGGCCCCCAGCACGAGCCGCCCCTCGTCGAGAGCCTTAGCGCCACCGTCCAGTGCCCCGTCCGCGACCGCATGGATCACAGTCGAGTAGCCTAGTGGGTCCTGGTTCTTGAAGAAGAAGTCGTCCGCGCCGAAATCACCGTACGTTGGGTCGGGCAGGTAATTCTCCGCCCTCATTTTGCTCACGGGGAGACCACTCTCGCCCGTGAAGAGTTGCCACTCGATGGCAGAATCGAGACCATCCGGATTCGGCGCCCAGCCGCATTCGGAGGCAGCGTCGACAGCGGACGTGTTGGAAAAGCGCCCAGAATCGACGCCCTTCGAAATGCAAGTCGTCACATTGTTGGCAAGCGTGCGCCTCTTGCCGTCAAGGTCGGCCGAATTGCCAAACTCGTCGTAGGCGTCCCAATTCGACATGTTGGTGGCCGAGCCGGGTACACGGACCAACTGCAGGCCCATGTCGTTGGCGAGCTTGAAGACTGGATTCACTTGGCCTTGGTCCCCCCTCGGAGCGCCACTTATCCAGTTAGCGCCGTTTTCGATCATGATTTGCGGACCCGAGCCAAAGGGGAGCGCCTGGACACGGCCGCCAATGCGATCAGTGGCTTCGAGCACGGCAAAATTGCTAAGCCCCCCTCCACGCAAGAGAGCCGCAGCTCCGACGCCAGCGGCACCGGCACCGATTATCAGGGCATCCAGCATCGGCGCGGACGGCGCCACCTTCTGAAGTTGTACCCGGCCATTCTGGGCGGACATCGACGGGCGGACGGAAGAAAGGGAGGACATGTGAACGTTCATGTTAATACACACAACACGTAAGCAGCACAGCTGTGAAGACAATACAATACAATTGAGGCCACACCAAGGAGGCCAATGGAGTTAGTGAGTGGGCTTACATGTACCCTGCATGCCGAGTACATCTTACAGCCGCTCGTGGCGCCATGTAGGCGGGGCCCGGTGTTTTAACGGTTCGTTCTAATCAGCAGAAGGCAAAAGAAAGGAGGTGAGACGGCCGGGGTGCAGGGGTGCTCAGGCTGTTGCAAGGCTGTCGTCAGCTCGTCGTGATTTTGACTTACATGTAGACATTGCATTTTACCGGCCGCCGACACAAATGAGGAAAACGAACAAATGATTTGCCACATGCCTCTCACATCAAATGGAAGACACGCCTCTCTCGTCGATCTCATCGATCTCATCGAATTTGATTGATATGGAGGCCATGGGCAACGTGTGCGTGGCCATACGGTTCCGACCGCCATCGATTTACAATGATGAGGCTGAGGCTGACATTGCCTTCAATGAGACGGCGGGCATGATCGGCGTGACACCGCCCAAAATGAGACGAAGAGAGATGTTCGCTTTTTCGTCAGTGCACGTGCGAGAGAGCAATGAAGCGATTTTTGAGGCGTACGGCATGCCGCTCTGCAATTCAGTTTTGGGCGGCTACAATGGAGCGCTGCTAGCCTACGGCCAGACAGGATCGGGCAAAACATTCACGATGGGTGAGACTGCCCGGATTGGCAGCCTGGAGGAGGGCATGTCGCATCGTATGGTGCGGCAGCTGTTCTCGGCCATCGCTGCCGACAGTGGACACTCGTACGATATCAGCATGCTCTACGTCCAGGTCTACTGCGAGAGGATTTACGACCTGCTTATTGAGAAGCAACCGGAGGTGGTCTCGAACCCCAAATTCGCGGTACCGTCAACGTCGTCACCGGCGCAGCCACGTTCTCCGCGTCCGCCGCCCGCGCCTGCTCGGCGCGAGCCGGACAGCTTTGGCTCGCCGAGCAAGCGAGAGGACACCTCCCTCTCCGTGCGCGAGGACAAGAAGAACGGCGTCTTTGTGCAAGGGGCGACGACCAACAGGGTCAGCTCAGCTGAGGAGGCGCTTGCTCTAATGGAGCGGGCGTCCGCGCAGCTTGTGTTCGCCTGGACGAAATTGAATCAGCACTCGTCGCGATCGCACTCGCTCTGCACCCTTCTTGTGAAGCGCACCGAACGCGCTCAGCGTGGCACCGCCGGTGATCAAGAAGGGGGGCCGCCCAAGTCTGACGTGCACGCAAAGCTCGTGCTGGTGGATTTGGCGGGCTCGGAGGACGTTGGCCGCTCGGGCGTCACGGGGCAGTGCCTTGCCGAAGCGCAGAAGATCAATCAATCCCTCCTCGCCCTCGGCAACGTGATCCACGCTCTGACCCGCACGGAGGGAGGCAAGAAGATCGGCAGCGCGACGACACACGTTCCGTTCCGGTCGTCGGTACTCACACGGCTGCTTTCGGATTCCATAGGGGGCAATTGCCGCACGACGCTCATCTGTTGCTGCTCGCCAGCCTCGGCCGACGTCTCCGAGACGCTTTCGACGTTGAGATTCGGCTGCCGTGCCAAGCTCGTCCGCTTCGACTCCACACTCAATGCAGCCCTGCCAGCAAACATGCTGCTCAGCAACCTCCTCCCGTCGCAGACCGGATACATCAAGTACATGCGCCAAGTCAAGACCGACACGATCACGCAGGCGGAGCTGAACAAGCTCCGAGACCTCCCGTGGAACTCGACGTGCTTCGATTGCACTGCGCTCGAACCTGCCTGGGTGGCGCTTCCGCATGGCGTGTTCATCTGTGTCGACTGCGCGCAGACGCACCGCAACATGGGACAGCACGTGAGCCAGACGAAGGCGATCAACACCAGTACTCATTTATGGTCCCCTGCCGAGCTGGCTGTGGTCCATGAGGTTGGAAACGCCGTCGCCGCGGTTGCTTACGCTGACTTTGCCCTGCCTCCCAAGCCATCGTGGGCTGCGACACCAGCTGCGAAGATGGCATACTCGCAGGAGAAGTATGGCCGCGGCTCTCCTGATTTCAAGGCGGCCGCTGAACAGCTGCATGCGCAGCCCGCGCTGTGGACACATCTGGCGCGCGCGGCGGAGGCCCAGATTGCAGAGGCAAAGGTGAAGGCGATAGCAGAGGATGAGGCATGGGCGGCGCAGGCGCAGGCGAAACCGAAACCGACAATGGCAGTTGCCACACAGGCGGCAGGGGCGGCAACGGCGGCAACGGCAGAGGCGGGAAGCTGCGAGGAGCAGGAGGCTTTGGCATGCGAAATGGCATTGGCGGCAAAGAGCGAGGCAGAGCAGGAGGCGGCGGGGGAGCTGGGGGAGGTATCAGATGAAGCGAGGGACGCGACGGCTAGTCGCGCCACCATCCTGCAGCAGCAGCAGCAGCTGACGCCAACGCAGCAGCCGCAACCACCCCAGCCGTCTCAGGTGCCGCCGTGGCAGAAGCAGCAAACGCATCAGGATGGGGCCCGGGAGGAGGCCGTCCGTGTGACCTTCGCGGCCGCCGAGCTGAGGGCGGTCTCGGCTTCGGCGCTGGTTGTTGAGGCTCAGCAGGTGGCCGAGGGGCCTGTGACGGTCAAGGCGGCCGAGGCAGCAGAGACGGCCAAGGCAGAGGCGGTCGAGGCAGCGAAGGCGGAAGTTGCCAAGGCGGCCGCCGAGGCGGAGGCGATCAAGACTGCCGAAACGAAGGCGGCCACGGCAGCAGAGACAGCCAAGGCAGAGGCGGTCGAGGCAGCGAAGGCGGAAGTTGCCAAGGCGGCCGCCGAGGCGGAGGCGATCAAGACTGCCGAAACGAAGGCGGCCACGGCAGCAGAGACAGCCAAGGCAGAGGCGGTCGAGGCAGCGAAGGCGGAAGTTGCCAAGGCGGCCGAGGCCGAGGCGGCGAATGCGGCGGATGCAGAGGAGGCCAAGAAGAAAATGTATGAGGATGATGATGACGAGTTTGATCTCTGGGATGCGCCTCTGTCTGCAGCCCCTGCATTGAAGAAGACTGCTTCATTCTCGAAGGCGGCAGCCGCTGAGAAGGCGGCAGCCGAGGATGCCTTGGTTGCGTCAATGAAGGCTCGTGCGGTAGCGCAGAAGACGGAAGCCAAGAACGCGGAAGCTGAGATCGCAGCGGCTTACGCAGCGGCCAAGGCAGCAGAGGCGCAGGCGGCAAAGATGATCGAGGTGGAGGCGGTCGAGGTCGCCCCACTCTCCATCCACCCCCCAGCTCTCACCACTGCCGCCGCGGAGCAGAAGGAATACGAGGCAATCATACCGAATAAGGCACCTGATCAGTCCATCGTACGTCGACTTGAACCGCAGGAAGAGGTCGCTCTGTACGCTGTCATGCAGCAGGCCGTGACGGAGGCCGAAGAGGAGGCTGAGGAACAGGTTGAAGCAGAAGCTGAGGATGAGGCCTTGGAGATGGAGGCCAAGGAGGAGGCGTCCGGCAGTGCCAATGCCAGTCCTCTGGGGGACAGTGCCTCAGGCTGCCCCTCGGCTGCGGCCTCCGGCTTCGCCAGCGAAGCCTCGTCTCCACCTTCATCTTCCACGTTCATCTCCACACACTCGAGGCCCGATGTCTTTCTGAGCCTAGAGGCGGGCCTCGAGGAGCTGGCCAAGGTTTGCACCAAGGCCGGCACCAAACGTGATTCGATCAGTGTCCTCGCCGAACATCTCAAGCGCAACAACCCGCGGCACAGCCCAGCAGCATCGCAGAAACTTGCGGACATGCGCGCCGAGGCGGCGCGCCTTGCAGCCGCGAAGGCGGCGATGGCGAGCGGTTCCGCGGGCGGCGGCCGCGAGAAGCGTAGCGAGAAGCCGCCTCGCCCCGTGCGTCCTCAGCATGTGGCCACGGGCATCGGCTACCCGGATGTGGACTTTGCCTTCACCACACAGACGATGTGCGACGATTCAGCAGCTGCACCTCGAACAAAACCGCAGCCGTCTGAAGACGAGCTCCTCGACGAAATGCCATCAGCTAGTACGCTGCTCATGCCGCAACAAGATGACGACCAACACAGCCTCTCCGAGTTTCTAACGACCACGTGGAAGCTCAACATCTTGGAGAGCCTCCGGAGGGAAAGCACCGCCGAGCCGTCAGCTGGATCGGATGGAGGGGACGCGGGTAACGACGCGAGCGTCGCTACTTTGGAGACCACGCCCCATGGTGGTCTCCAAAGTCCAAGGTCTCCTAGGTCTCCAAAGACCGCGCCAAGGATGTCTCCAGCTGCGGCTGAGCCAGATGCTTCTGCAGCTGTGGCTGAGCCAGGGACAGCTGAGCGCCTGCTGCAGCCTTCTGCATCGGGCCGCGAGAAGCCCCCTCGCCCCGGGCGTCTTAGTGCGCCGACTGATGCGAGCGTTGCCTTCACCTCACACAGTCTAGGTGCTGGCAATCGCTCGCCGCCGCCTCGCGCAGGACGTCTTTATGCGGCGACAGGCTTCGGCGAGCCGGATGCAGGCACCATCACCCCACGATCCACACCTGGCGCCACATCGTCGGCTGAATCGGCGGTTGTTTTCGAGACGCCGCTCTGCCATGGGCGTCCATATATGGGCGAGGCGGCAACCGGGTTCGGAGCGGCGCTAGGAGCAGCAGACGCTGCTTCCAAACGCAGCACGCCACCTGGCCACGTCGATCTCTTGAAGGCCTTGCTAGAAAACACGGGACAGTTTTTCAAGAAGAGCGGCGACGAGATTGGCAAGGCATTCAGTCCTGACAGTCCTGGCTGGAGAAAGCCACGTGAATCGTGTCTGTAGTGACCCTTGTTGCGTGCCCGTCGTCGTGTCCGCAGACCTGTGCGTGACATCACATACCACACATAGTAGTGACATACAGACCGGTTGTGCGCGTCAGTAAACCGCGTCCTGGGACGTCCCGGTCGCATGCGTGTTAAGTCGACGTCTAAGTTACGTCAAGGCTCAAGCGCCGTCGCCGCCCCGGTAAGTAAGCGCGCGGAGCGTCTCCAGACTCCACGGACCACGCGCGCGTGGAACTGGAAGCGAGAACGGTTTGTGTGTTCAGTGCCGGAGACGTCAGACGACCAAGTTGCAAGTACACCCGTTACTTACACACGACCTTACCAACTTCAGCCGAAGTCCCATACCGGTACCGCATATGGACCAGGACTACAGTTGAGTACCCGTCGGACCCCGCCGACGGCTTGTACAAGGGCTCCGGAAGCCGTGGAGGGCCGCCGGTTGCCAGGTTCGAGGTCTTGTCCGCCGCCCTCTTCTGTTACGTACTATCTACTATGTACTAATAAGTATCTATAGTGATCGAGTGCTATACCGACCGTACTCGAGTCACGACACACGAGTCTCGAGTGTCGAGAAAGTTCAAAGTTAACGCTCGTACCGCGCGAATATAGCGGACTTCTGACTATACGACTACTTATAACTTAATTTGTGTGTGTGGCGCGGGTCCCTACTTTCCATGTACCTAGGCTCATTGGACATTACATTCCGCGTCAGCCGAGCGCGTACGCCTCGGCTTGCGCCGGAAACTCTCGCCCTCTGCTTCCTCGGGTTCGGGGGCCTCGGCGAGCTGCTGGGAGAGCGCATCCATGCTTTTCGCCCCCCCCGGAAATTCGCCGGTAAGCATGCGGCGCAGTGCCCGCCGCCCGAGCGCCGGGGATTTGTTCTCTTCCCCACCACCCTCGGCCGTCAGCGCATCGCACTTCGGTTCTCGTAGCGGCGGCACGGCCGCGGGTGCAGAGTCGTCGAGCAGCGGCATCGCGGGCGTCGGCGGCTCCTCTAGTGCATCCTCTAGCGGCGGCTCCTCGCCGTACATGCGCGCGACGCTCCGCATCACCACCAGCGGGCGCACCGAGCCGAGCACCACTGCGCTCACGAGCCGCCGGTCCTCGTCACTCCAACCCTCGTCCTCGGCGCCGTCGAGCCACGTATGCTTGCGCGCATCCTGCACGCTGAGCCGCGTGGTCTCATCGACGACAAGCAGGCCGCAGATGAGGTCGCGCAGCTTGGCGTCGGCGGCGATGCGCTCGGGGATGTCGTACTTGCCCAGCTCGATGAGCTCCCACAGATGCAGGAGCGACGATCCCTCGAAGGGCACCTGGCCGCTCATGAGCAGGAAGAGGGACACGCCGGCGGCCCACACGTCCACCTTGAAGCCCGAGAAGGACTCCTTGCCGGCGGCGACCTCGGGCGACTGGAAGGCGGGCGAGCCACGGCTCTTGGAGCACGTGTCGTGCTCGTCATACCGGTCGAGCTCCTCAGCGACGCCAAAGTCGCCCACCTTGAGGACGCCCTCTATCGAGATGAGCAGGTTGGACGGCTTGATGTCGCGGTGCACGACGCCGCAGGAATGGCAGTAAGCGAGCGCGTCGAAGAGCTGGTATGTGCAGCGGCGCATCAGCGTCGCTGGGAGCACGTTGTCTGGTAGGCTGTCCGCCACGTCCTGCAGCGAGCCACCTGCGACGTGCTCGTACACGATGTACACCTTCTGCTTCTCATCGTTGACAAAGGAGTCGAGCATCTCGATGACGTGCTTGTGCTTGAGCTTGCTGTGGATCGTGATCTCTTTGCGCAGATTCTCCTCCGCATGGCGGATCTTCCGCAGCTGCCGCAGGTTGATGCGCTTGATGGCAACCCTTTGGAGCGTCTCGGAGTCGATCGCCTCGCGCACCTTGCCCTGTGCGCCCTCGCCAAGGATCTCGCCCATCATGTACTGCTTGTGCTTAGAGGGTGGCTTCCGCAGGTCCATCAGCTTGAACGGCTTCTTCTCTTGTTGCGAGATCGTCACGCCGGGCATGGTTCGCCTCTGTTTTCATTCTCGCCACGCTTGTCTTCGCTCTCACTGTGAACACCTCGCAGACTGCTTGTGAACCACACAAACCCTGGACAACCGCCTCGCCTGACCGCCGTGGTCGCGTTAAACTTTACGCTCTCGACACGTGGGGAAAAACTGGGGAAGCTCGTCATCAGCATCGGGGACTACTGTCGGGTGGCGATCGCCGCAAATGCGAGCATCCATGGCGTTCTTGCCCCGCTCGACTGCGACGATCCGCCTTCAGTTCAGCCGCCTTTCCAGCCCGCTGAACGGCGCCTGCATTCGTCCGCTCTCGAACTGGCCCACGCACTTCAGGCATTCGAAGGCGCTGCATCCTCTGCATGCCAAGCCGACACTCACAGAGATCGCGAATGAGGTGAGCACGCCGTCCTCGGTAGTATATGCTCGGTAGTATATGCCGTCTTGCTCATTGCCCTCTGCTGCCCCGCCCCGTTTGTTAGCGTGATATGGCCGATCACATGGGTCGTCAGCAGAACCACATCTGGAGCAAGTCCGAGTTGGAAAAGGCTCTCGCAACGTCGCATGATCACCACACGCCCATCACGCTGCCTGACAAGCTCGCCTACGGCGTCATGTACTACGGCCTATACCACCCGTTCAATTTCATCACGGGCTACACCAAGATCGATCCGTCGCCGCGGGCAATCGAGTGGCGCCTCATCGTGCTCGAATCCTTTGCCGGGGTGCCCGGGTTCGTCGCGGCTGGGTTCCGTCACTTTCGCTCGCTGCGATCCCTGCAGCGCGACCACGGCTGGATCCACACCCTTCTCGAGGAGGCCGAGAACGAGCGGATGCACCTTTTGGTGTGCCTGACGATGTTCCAGGCCGGCCCCATCACCCGACTCATGGTCGTGGGCGCCCAATTTGCAATGACCCCTTTCCTCTTCCTCACGTACATAATCTACCCAAAGGCGGTGCATCGCTTCGTCGGCTACCTCGAACAAACGGCCTGCACTACCTACAAGAACATCATCGACCACATCGAAACGCCAGGCACGCGCCTGCACGAGGCCTGGGCCAACCTTCCCGCGCCCGAGATGGCCAAAGGGTACTGGAAGCTCTCGGACGACGCTAAGTGGGTGGACACCCTCAAGTGTATTTACGCCGACGAAACCCACCATCGGGACGTCAACCACACCTTTGCGGATATGAAAACCGACGATCCTAACCCCTTCGTCACGATGCACCGCGAGGACGCCATTCGCGCGTGGAAGATCAAAAACGACTCTGCAGCCTCGTCCTCCGGCGTAGCCAATTGAGTGATCCGTCGGTTCACCACGGGGCATGTGAGAGGCTTGCGCGCGGCCAGACGCGAGGGGGGTGGATGGCTGCCACATCGATCACGTCGCGCGATACGGTTCTCTGTAGAAGCGTGATAGTGAGGCCACGCGCTCGACACCTAGCAATGCTGGGGTTCATGCGATTGGAGGTTCCAGGTTCGGTTATGTGCGCTGGGCTCTGACAATACTGTATGCAAGGCACGGCGCACTGGCGCTCGAGGGGTGTACGTACACGCGGGGAGGGTTTTCGAACTGTGTGTGGCTTCTAGGAGCGCGCGCGAGCGCCCGCGGCTTGACACTGAGTTCAAAATCAGGTGGTGGAGATAGCGTGTGTGAATCCAGAAAGAATACCCGCTCCCCTACCCCTTTGGGTCAACCACTGAGTCGCAAAATCAGGTGGTGGGGATAGTGTGTGAAGAAGAAGATCCAGAAAGAATACCCTCCCCTACCCCTTTGGGTCAAGATGAGGCGAGTGTCGTCAATTGAGTGCGCGTCCGCACAGCGGCCACACCTCGACCTCAACGAAATTGTATAATACTCTACAGTATAGAGAATAGACTATAAGCGGGCCCCATAGTATAATGTCCCCATTTTTGCCGCCAAACCAACCCATAAGCAGAGAACGAGCAGATAAAAGACGGTCGCACCGATGGCGGTCGCCCCGATTAACAGGTGTTGATATTGAAGCCGCTTTTGAGATTCAAGTCAGACCAAGTGAGCGATGCGTCAAACAGCTTAGCGACAAACCCGCCAGCGAAGCAGAGACAAAAGAGGCCCATCACGGACAGCGCAAATGGATGGAAATCGGCCAGGCGACTCGACTCACAATTGGTCCACCTCCACGTCGCACCTTGTGCTGCATTAAATTCCCAAACAGGTGTAGGGGTGGGGCTTATAAACATGAAGTAGACCACTCCCCCTTTATGGCGCTTGGGTCAAGCCTCATGGTCAAGCCTGCACACCTCCGACCAGCGACCTCTCGACGCTTTAAGTCCAACCGGTAAACCCCAACGCGCGAACGACCGCACCGAGTCTCACCGAGAGAAAGAGCGCGCGCAGAATGCGCCTCGCCACAGTGTGCGTTTTAGAAACGGGCTCACGGGCACAGCCCCCGCCGCCCGGCGCCGCGTCTTGTTTTCCCATAGTCGAATGGTCCGCCTGGGACGAAGGTCCCGGGCCCTCCCCCAAAACGAAGATGCGAGTTCTTTAGTGAAACACAGCCGACGCATGAATTAAATCACCAATACTTGAGGCCGAGGGTCAAGTTTGCCACATTTGTGCATCAACTTTTGTCATCGCATCGCACAACAACGATGGACAGGACGCGAACCCCTGCGCCACCGCGCCAGCCGACGCGTCGGCAACGTATGTCCTTAGCGATGGTTGTGTGGCCATCCGTCACGCTTCCTGTCGAAGCAAAGTCTGGGGTGGACACCTATTACGACAGAGCTGGCTGGCGACATTGGGGAACATGTGAATTCCAGGCCATCGGGCCGCTGGATCAGCTGATCTTTCAGTTGTTTGGAGGACGGGTCGAACAGCTAGGCAGCACTTGCCGCGTGGGAACGGTGGCCCCGTGGCAACGAAAGCAGAAGGTTTGCAAATGCTCGTCACCTCTCGATCTCATCGGTCCCAATCACACCGTGGTGGAAATTGGGGCCAACGACGGCTTCCACATGTCTAACTCGCGCTTCTTTGAGCAACACCTGGGCTGGCACAGCCTCTGCGTGGAGGCGAACCCGCTGCTATTTAGAAAGCTCACGAGCAACCGTCCTCGGTGCACGAACGTCAATACGCTCGTCTCGCTGCGCCAAGACTTTGCAAATCCCGACGCTGTGCCCTACATCTCGTTTGGGCGTCCCGAAGGGGAGGTCGAGGTGCGCGGCAGACTCGGTTGGGAGACGGGCGTGAGCGGCATTGAGTCGAAGAATGCGAGTAACGAAGAGATTCGCACGTTTACTCGCGCCAAGACCTTTGCGAGGCGTATGGGGCTGCACGTACAGCGCGACTTCCTTCGGGTCACGCCGTTCTCGACCCTCTTCCAGAGGCACAGGATCCAGACGATCGATTTGCTGTCGGTGGACGTCGAAGGGGCCGAGCTCTCGGTCCTCAATTCAATCGACTTTCGTGCGGTCAAGATCCGGTTCATAGTGGTGGAGAAGGCCACCGCGGAGATCAACAAGCTGCTTTATGCGGCGGGCTTCCTCGACCTCGATCTTGAGACGCGCCTTGGTGACCGCATCTTTCACAACACGCAGTGGTTCACCGGCCCACAGGCGGTGGAGAGATGAGCTGCGGGGCAGAATGACGGTGCCTCGCTCTTCGCTCGGTGACCTTTCGCCAGCAGCGCAAGTCAACATTTGTGAATTGTTTAAATACGAGGTAGCAGGAGCGTGCATTAGACCTTTCTTCCCAGGTATCGTGTTTTACAGTTTCGAGTCTCCATATTCTGCAATTGCATGCATCCTCTTTTCAACGAACGTACATATAGAACGTGAATCGCTATTCATATCGGTCCAAGGTGCAAGGACCAAGCTTGAAACTATAGCTTGCGCATGACCTCGTCCTCGACGGCGGCTGCAGGTCAAATGCTTGTGCGACTGGTCGTGGCCATAGCTACTATTCCACAACGGGCGCACCTTGTCGACCGCTCCGTGCGCTCCCTCGCCCGTCAGATACACCCGCCATATCGTGTCCTCGTGCTCGTTCCAAGAGCGTTTTCTCGCTGGCCAGGGCTCATGGTCAATCGGACACATATTCACGCACACCCTCTGCTAGAGGTGCGCACATGCGAGGCTGACGACGGGCCGGGCACGAAACTGCTCTGTGCGCTGTCGCGCTTCCTCGAACTCTGTTCCTCTGCGCCAGCGACCAGTGCCCTTGTTCTTGCTGACGACGACCGAGAGTACAAGCCAACGGCGCTGACGCTGCTCGCATCCGCGCTGCACCACGCGCCGCTGTTCGCATACTCGTTTATGCGATATACGCTGCCGGATAGTGGAGGGCTCAACGTCGGCCAGGGAGCCGACCTGTTTGCTTTACCCTTCGAGACCCTGCGTGCACCTCACACAGTCCGCGCCTACTTTGAGGCTGCACTGTCGGTCGACGACCGCTTCCGTTATCACGATGATGTCTGGATCTCGGCATATCTGGCCGACGCCGCGGCCACGAGTGTCTGCCACGTGCCCACCATCGATATCCCCGCAGCGAACGGCGACCACGAGCAAAAGAAGAAGCCAGCGGCGTCGGCGCCGCCGCAGTTCCTCGGCCCTGTGCACGGGCCTCGTGAGACGTGGTCGACCGCCCTGCGAAGGCTGGGCGCGGGGAACGAGACGCGAGGGGTTCCCCGCAAGGCGCTCAACAAGCTGCTTGGTGCCAAGAGGGCGATGCTGCGTGTGCAGGCGGGTCGGCGCGGTGTGCGGATGGCTAACGCGAGTGAGCGTGTGCTGTGCGAGGAGGACGAAGACCGAGCAGCTGCCCTCAACCCCACTTCGGCTCACGATGCGCTCCAAAACCGCCAGCCTCCCACTACACCTCACCAGTCAGAGACCAGCCAATCAGACGGGCAACCCGCAATGCAGCAGCGCCGCACGCCAACGCCGGAGCAAGAGCACCTAGGTGAGCACCTGTACGCTCACACCATCGTACGCCCAGCTGCTGACCCAGCCGCGGCGTTTGGCATCGACGTCAAGGATGCGGAGGCGCGATGGGCTCGCGACGCGTGCCCGTTCGAGGAGACGCGGCACAACTGCTTCTTCTTTGGCCAGCCGAACGCCGGCGAAGTGGCTCGCCGCGCGCTTGGGATGCTCGGCACGACCAATCGAACCTCTCGAAGCAGCAGCAGCACCGCCAGCCTGCTCGCGGCGCTTCGCGGGCGCAGGATCCACTTCGTGGGCGATTCGGTGCTGCGGCAGCTGTGCCAGGCCGTCATGTGTCGGCTGCGCAGCTACCTCGTGCACGACGGCACCAATTGGTGGGACCCGATGAAACGTCGGCATCCGGCCCTTGATTATAAGGGCATGTGTCCGTATGCGCAGGCTCGCCATTGTGAGATGCGGTACGGATGCGCCACCTTTGCTGCGCGCACATCGAGCAGCACGAGCACCGGTGACCAGAGAAAGGGAGGAACGAGCGGTGGAGCGCAGCAGGAGGTTGGGGCCCATGAGTCGACCCATGAGCGGCCGTTGACCATCTGCTACGTGAAGGAGGAAAGGCTGGGTTGGGAGGGGCTCATCGGCGCGCTGCGCAAGGTGACTCCCGCGGTGCCCAGCGGGGAGACCAGGACCATCGGCGCTCGGGGAAAGGACGCCCACAGGAGCATACGAGGCACAGCACCCCACTCGCCCGACGTCCTCGTCGTCAGCAGCGGGCGCCATCACTCGCCCATTGAGTCTCTCCATGCGGCCCTCTGGCGGCAATGGGGTGGCACCAACGACTCGTCGGTAGCCACGCAACGAGCGAACTTTCACAGCGCCTTCCGTGAGGCGTTGCTGGCGCGGGAGCGCGCGCAGCTGCCTCCGCTGCAACTGCTCTTTCAGCAAGCGGAGCCGCAGCACTTCCCCACAGCGGATGGTGGCTTCGTCTCGAGCAGCCGTGGCAAGAGCATCGGGCTGCGCCAGTGCACGCCTCTGCAGACGCTAGGCGCGGGCGTGGGCCTGCTGGAGCGTCAGCTTGTGCTCCCTTACCTCTCGGCCATGGGAGCTCAAGTCCTCGAGACAAACGCCCTCTCGGAGGGTGCGTGGTGGGCGCACACATACTCGGCGCCCACTCCCTCGGGCAACAGCGACTGCACGCATTATTGTATGCCGGGCGTGCCGGACGTCTGGGCGAGCCTGCTGCTAGGGCAACTCGCAGCTCGCCCGTTGCACGGGTGAGCGGCGCGGATAACGGCGCTGTGGCTGTGGCGGCGCGGGCGCTGGCCGCTGCCAAGTGCCCATGTGGCGTCGCGTGGTGACTCGGGCGTCGGGCCGTCTAGGCCGGTCCGTTTGGGTGTGAGCGTGTCACCGCCCGGAAACCATGTGACGGAGCGTGTCCGGCGTCCTCTCGAATTTCAGAGAGCTATCTCTAGACTCTACACTGATCACTGTAACCCGCCGGCCGGGCCGCTCGCGCAGGCTCTACAACCCGGGCGCTCATATGAATGAGAAATCGAGAAACCATCTCCAGTGGACAAGGTGGTTTGAGAACCCGATGACGTCCATCTCTCGTCGTATCTCACGCGGTTTGCACCGCGTTCTCTTCTCCATCTCAAAGCTTGCGAGCCGCATAAGCTTGCCGCACATACCACAGCTCTGTCTCGAGAGGCAGCGACAGGCGGCGCAGGGTGTCTTGTCACTGGGTGTCTTTCCGCTTCTGCTTCTTCACGTGCAGGAAGGCGCCCATGCCCACATCCATGAGTAGCACGGTGATCAAACACGCAAGAAGCGCGTGCACTGCTCCCAATTCGACCGTCCACTCGAGTCGCCTCTCGAGCCGGCGGCGGTAGCGGCGTGGCAGCTGCACGTAGACGGCGCGACAGGCGAGAAAGCTGCTCTCGATGGCGTCGCTGACTGCAATGGGCAGGTAGGGTGCAACCAGGTGCGTCACGGGCAGCGAGAAGGACATGGTGCCGTTCTCTTGGAAAATGACTGCACCCGAGTCGAGCTGTGCCAAGAAGTGCAGCCACATTCTCTCGGCGCGTGCCTCGTCCACCGAATCTCCGGCTGTGGTGTTCATCTGTTGCACAAACTCGGGTTTGGTAATCTGGAGCTCTTTCTTTTTGATCTCGTACGCCATCGCATCGTCGTACTCCTCAGCGAGTGCCTCGTTGATCGTCAACGCCGCATTCTCCCGTGCCATAGTGCGATACTCCGCCTCCGTGCAGTCCCTGCACCAGAGCCCGCGCACGTAAATCATGCGCTTGAGCGTGGGTAGGCTATACTTATCAAATGGATCGGCATCCCCTCGAGATGATGCCGACACGAGCATCATCGAGGCGAGCAGCGAACTTTTCATCGAAAACTTGGCAACTTAGTTCACATGTTTCCTCCTCTGTGAAAGCGCTGACTCTTTCCGTCGCAATTTCACAGAGCGTTCCTGCATCGACTTGCCGCGGCAACTTCAAGAGCCGAAACCGACTCTCGCACAGTTCGCACTAGGAAATTCCTACCCGCTGTCGGCGGCGGCGCTGAGGTCAATGGGCCGTCCTGGCACGGCGTCGTCCGTGGCAAAGACGGGCACGAGCGCGACGCTGCAGAGTGTGCAGCGACTCCCGACGCTCGAGAATCTCTCAATCCAGGACGTCGAGCTCAGCGCGGGCGTGGTGGATGACGTGAGCCTCGAGGTGGTGCTCAACAAGTCGGGCTGGAAGGAGCCTGCACGTCAGATGCTGCCGGTGCGCTACCTGCGTGCGGGCCTTCAAGACCTCACCTTTCGCGTTCCGCGGCTCGGCCAGGTGACCATCTCGCTCGACTATGCGCCCGCTGACCGAGGCGGCGCGCGGGAGGAGGCAGAGCGGCGCGGGCGTGAAGCTGCTGCACGTCGGGAGGCGGAAGAGCGCGCCCGTGCGGCCGCGGCGTCCGAGGCTGAGGAGCGGCGCCTGCGTGCGGAGGAGGCCGCAAAGCAGGCCGAGGAGGATGCCAAGCAAAAACGTGAGGCGGCTGAGGCGAAGCGACGCGAGGCAGAGCTTGCGGCGCAGGCGGCGGCCAAGGCGGCGGCCGAGGAGGAGGCCCGTCGCAAGGCCGAGGCGGCCAAGGCGGCGGAAGAGGCGCGCGCGGCGGCCGCCGCGGCCCAGGCGGATGAGGCCAAGGCCAAGGCGGAGGAAGCGCGTGAGGCGGTGCGCAAGAAGGAAGAGGCGCGTCAGCAGCGACAACGGGAGATTGAGGAGGCTCGACAGGCCGAGGAGGAGATCTTGCGCGAGCAGCAGCGGAAAAAGGAGCTGCGGCTCGAGGCGGAGAAGAGGGCGGCCGAGATTGAGCGTAACAAGGCCGAGGCGAAGGCGGCCGAGGAGGAGATCTTGCGCGAGCAGCAGCGTAAGAAGCAGGAGCGGATCGAGGCGGAGAAGAGGGCTGCTGAGGCGGAGGCACGCGTGGCGGCCGAAAAGGCGGAGGAGGAGGCACGGCTGGCGAAGGAGAAGGCGGCGGCTGAGAAGGCGGCGGCCGAGAAGGCGGCGGCCGAGAAGGCGGCGGCCGAGAAGGCGGCGGCCGAGAAGGCGGCGGCCGAGAAGGCGGCGGCCGCGAAGGCGGCGGCCGAGAAGGAAGCGGCCGAGAAGGCGGCGGCCGCGAAGGCGGCGGCGGAGAAGGCGGCGGCGGAGAAGGCGGAGGAAGAGGTCCGCGTGGAGTCTGAGCTCATCGATCAGGCGCCACCGCTCGCGGTGCGTTCAGTGGAGGACGAGGAAGAGACGGCTGCGGACGATGAAGGCGAGGAGGAGGAGGGTGAGGAAGAGGAGGGGGAAGAGGAGGAGGAGAGCGAGGAGGAGGAGGGCGAGGAGGAGGAGTCGACGGCGGAAGAAAAGGAGGGCGAGGACGACGAGGACGAGGAGGAGGACGAGGACGAGGACGACGATGAGCCGCTCGCCGAGATGCAGGGTGATCTCCAGGTGGGCTGCACGCTCACGATTGAGGTGCCAATTAGCATTTCGGAGGAGGCGGAGGCGGAAGGGCTCACGCTCCAGTATGGCTGGCATCGGTGCCCGACCGAGCCCGACGACAGCGCCGAGTGGACGCCGATCGGGTCGACGGAGTCGCGCTACGTGCTCACGGCTGAGGATGTGGGCTGCTGGCTGTTCGGCGAGTGGAAGCTCTTGGGCGCCAACGGCGAGGCGTCCAAGGAAGGCGCGACGGAGGCGTCGGACGAGTGCGTGCGGCTGATGGCGGAGGATCGCGAGAACCTGAAGGCAGCCATCCTCGAAGGGAAGGCTGAGTACGAGGTGCGCACGCAGGACGGGCCGGCAAAGCTCTGCGTGACGAAACAGAACATCTCGCTCAAGTCTCGCTTTGGGGGGACAAAGGTCTTCGACCTGAGCGCGACGGTGCTCTCGTGCGATCCCGAGGATCCCGCCGGTCTGCTGCTCGCGACGCAGAAGAAGCCGATCGCGTGCGGGCTCCAGAAGACCGAAGAGCGCGACCTCCTCGTGCTCACCTCCAAGGCGTTCTCACAGCTCGAGGGCGAGGCCTCTCACGAGGGCAAGTGCAAGGTGTGGGAGGGCGAGGGGTACGGCGAGTACTTTGGCTACTTGTACGGGCAGGTGCTGTTGCTCTACGAGGGCGCCGATGCGCCCGAGGACAAGGATGGCACCGAGCCGTCCGAGGCGCTCATGCTGCACGGATGCAAGACGGAAGCTGTGGAGGAGGACGGCGAGGACGGGCCTGAGCTCTCGATCGCAGACGCGGGCGGTGAGGTCTTCTCGCTCTGCTTCGACGATCAGAAGCAGCGCGACGATTGGAAGGAGGCGATCGACACGCGCAACGACCCGCCCGCGATCGCACGCGCCTCGCACATCCTTCTCAAGCACAACGAGTCTCGCCGGATGTCCTCGTGGCGTGACCCCGAGGGCCGCGAGATCAAGCGTCGCACCAAGCAGGAGGCGATCAATCTGCTCAAAAAGTACAAAAAGATGATCGAGGAGGGCAAGAAGGACATCGCGACGCTCGCGGAGGCATTCTCGGACTGCGACACGGCCAAACACGGCGGCGATCTCGGCTGGTTTGCCGCCAAGTACATGCAGCCCGAGTTCGAGGAAGCGGTGCTCGCGCTGCGCGCGCCGACGGACGACGAGGAGGGCGAGCTGAGCGACATCGTCGAGACTGCGAGTGGTGTTCACTTGATTCAGCGCACCGGCTGATGCGCACGCTGGGTTGCGAGAGGCCGCTCCGCAGAGGCTTCGGACAGCACGGGAGTAAGGGGGTAGGTCAGATCTACCCTGATCTACCCCCTTACACGGAGTTGGCGCCGGCGCTGGGCAGTGGTCTGGGAAAGGCGGTGTATTTCCTGACTTGACGGCGTAGGGACCACAGGCACGTTATGCTCCGGTGGTCCTCGACCCGTCCGCGTGAGTGTGCATCGATGCGGATGTTAAGGCTCAAGCCAGAAGCAGAACCGCCTTGTGGTCAACAGGCGAGCAGAGGGTCGCCAGCGCGCAAGGAGGTCTGACTCGACGTGTCCCCGGGGCGAGCGGGGGTCATGAGGGGGTCATGGATCAGGATCTATGATCTTTCTATGATCCGCGATCCCATATGAATTATGTTTAATGATCGGAAATCACTCATTTATTAACGAAACCTCTATCGGCTATCTATCCTCTGTCAGTTGACTCTGGGACCCTCGCGCCTATGTCCGGCGCCTATGTCGAATGTCCGGTTGTCCGCAGGCTGACGCGGTGTCCGTTCGATGGTTATCTCTTCAACTTCGCTCTTCGGCCGGGCCGCCGTGGTGCACGCGCATGTTCCTTTTGAAGATCCGCGCAGCCTCCACGTACACGGCTTCGTCAACGAAATCGACGAAGCCCTGCAAGACGCTCTCGTTGTACACGCCGTCGACGCTCGAGCTCGGCAGCCAGTCCAACGCTCGGTGCGAGTTGACCGAGTGGCCGAGTTGACGAAACTCGGCTGCCATCGGCGGTGGCGCTTCGGGCAGCATCCGATGGAACAAGCAGACGGATGCCTGCCACTCCTCGGTCAGCCCAATGAAGGCGAAGCGCCCCGAGCGGAGCACTTCAAGCGCTCTCCGTAGCACCGCGCCGTCGCTCAAGTCGACATCTGCTGCGCAGTGGTGTCCACTCAACATCTTGGCCATGCACCCGGCAATGCCCGGGAAGCGCGCAAAGGCGGCGATCGTGGGCGCGTGCTGCTTGATCGTGGCGCGTGCGCTCCCTGCGAGGCCCCACGCGTGATAATTGTCAAGGTACGCCGAGATCAGCCGTTGCGATGGTCGTCGGAACATAGCGACCAGGCCAGCATCACGTGCCGACACCGGCTGGTGCCCGTCAAACGGGAGCAGTAGGCGCCCGTCACAGCGTGTGCCGCGCTTCCGGCCGCGCGCGTTGATTGCATGCGCCATTCGGACGTCGATCCGGCCGCCGCGCAGCGCCATGCCCACGGTGTGCCACGTAGGGATGGTGCTGGCGCACGCATACGACATTGCGCTTAATGCGAACGTTGCTCCACACTTTGGAAAGTGCAGCCAGCGAATAAGCTGACGAGGAGCGGCTAGTGAGTTGGAGCGGTTGTGATGCCGCCTCTTGCAGCCTCGCTCCCCATGGCAACGCGCACAGCTCTCACGACTCAAGCGCTGGCACGTCGGGCATGGAGGAAGGCACGAGGCGTTGAAATCGTGGCAACCAGCAGGCGTGGTCAGCTCGCCTGCAACAACCAAGGTCTCAGAAGGGTGCATCGGAAATGCACTCAAGTGGCGGCGTACATGCCAGACCCAGCTGAGCAAGGCGCCGACGGCCACGGTCATGACGATTGCCTCACAGGCGTCCATACTTTGCGAGCGTTGCCGTGAGCACATCTGAGAGTGGCCAACCCCCGTCCTTAGCGGAGGTCGAGCGCGTTGTGTTGAACCGAAGCAGTATTTTTGTTATTTTGGTTGGCGTTTCGTTTGGTTTCGTCCAAGAACCGTTAGCGAAACCTGAACCGTACAGCGTACAACGCGTTAATCGTTAACCAAGGCGTTAACGTACAGATGCGAGATGGTGTCCATATATACCCGACTTACCGACGTCTCATGCTGTGTTTAGGGTTAGCCATCCCGTGCTCCTCAGTCTGCGCACATTCTGCGCGGCTCTCCCGTCCTATGTGCATCGCCTGTGCGCTGTGGAGTCAACACCTCCACCTAGCAAGCCTTCCACCTGTAGCTGTATTCTCTCCTGCGGCACGCGCGGCTCTCCAGTCCAAAGTGTTCCATGATCCAGGTACCGCGCACCTTACGCGCTCAATGCCACATGTTTCTGCACCATCAACCTGCTCATCCTTGGATCATCTGTATCCCTTCTTCTGCAAGCCCCGTCTCAGCACGGTCTCAGATGCTCAGCTCCGGCGCGCGCGGCGAGTCAAGCGGCGGCTTATTCTCCAGCATATCGGGCGACAGCATGTCGGCCGACTGAGGAGAAAAAGGGCTGCTTCCCTTTGCCTGGCGCGCGCGCGCCACTCGAGCGCGCGCCTGAGCCACAAGACTCATCGGGCTGAGCACGCTGTGCGACGAAAGCGAGCCCCCAAAACTGGACATCCGCGCGATACCCCATTTGGGCAGCCGCGCGTGCTGCATGGCCACTGCCCGCGGGGCTGCAGAGTGCGGTGACACGCGCGCCTCGTCCTCCTCGTCCTCCTCGTCCACGTCGTCGTCGTCGTCGTCCTCCTCCTCCTCGTCCTCGTCCTCCTCCTCGTCGTCGTCGTCGTCGTCGTCGTCGTCGTCGTCTTCGTCGTCTTCGTCGTCTTCGTCGTCTTCGTCGTCTTCGTCGTCTTCGTCCGCAATCACCACTGGCTCCAGCTCGAGCTCCACTTCGTGTTCCTCGCCCTCGTCCTCCTCGCCCTCGTCCTCCTCGCCCTCGTCCTCCTCGTCCTCGTCGTCCTCGTCGTCCTCGTCGTCCTCGTCGAGCTCGGCGGGCGGTGAATCCTCGGTCGGCTTCTCGGCCTCCGCGCGGGCATGCATCGCCTCCTCCTCCGCGGCCTTGTCCGCAGCCTCCTTCTGCAACGCCGCGCGCTTGGAACGCAACGAAGCCGCATGGGACATGCCGAGCTTCGCAGGCGGTCGCGCGGCCACGGATGCCACAGTCTCAAGGGGGTTGGCCAGACCTACTCCCGTACCGGTCTCAAAGAGCGACACGAGCGCCGGCACGCCACCTGCCGCGCCGGGCTCGATCATCGCCCCGACCTCACTGCGTACGGAGAGGACGCGCTGATCGGAGCGCTGCTCCTCGAGAGGGGTGCGCGCCAGGCGGAGGGGCGTGACGGACCCCACGGGCGTTGCCTCGGGCGTGGGTGCTTCCCTCACGTCGAACGACACATCCTTCTCGATCGCCTCCGGCTCCTTCTCCTCCATCTCCTCCTCGTCCTCCTCGTCGTCTGCTCCGTCGTGCACGAGTGGCTCGCCTTCCTTCTCGTGCAACTCCTGCTCTTGATTGGCCTTCTCATCTCCGTAATCACTGTCGGCCTCATCATCCTCGGCTGCACCGAGGGCGTCCAGATGGTGTAGCCAGTTTTCGATGGGTGGTGGCTCAGGGGCCGCCGTCGCCTCCACGATCTCCGAACCTGGCTCGGCTCCCGTCGTTGCATCGGGCGCGTCCGGCTGCGCCGCCGCCACTTTCACGGCGGCGGCGGCGGCGGTCGCGAGGAAGGTCCGCGCGGCCTCGAGCCGTACATCGTCCACGCCGGTTGCCGTCGCGCGCGAGAGGGCGAAGCGCACGCCGGCGAGCATACCCACTGCGATCGCACGCTGCAGAGCCGCATCAGCCGTGCGCCGTTCCCGCGCCCGCGCCGCAGCGTCGCCCTCCTCCTCCTCCGCAGATCGAATGCTCTGCTCGCGGCCCTGCACCGGCCCGTCATGCTCGCCCGACGCGGCGCACTGAAGCAGCGCTTCGAGCGAGGGCGGCGCATGCAGCGTCCGGCTGCTCGCCGTCGGCGGACTGCCTCCCTCAGCCTCGCCGCGGCTCTTGATCGAACGGCGGCCCTTGGGCTTGGCGGCCATCACCCAGCCGGGCGAAAGGGGTGGCATCACCTGGCACGCCACCGGCAGCGGCAGCGAGCTTGAGGTGCTCTCGGCAGGTACAGACGACGGGGTTGCTGGAGCCCAGTCAAGAGGATAGGCTGGCGGTGCCCAGAGCGTCTGCGTTGCGCCGCCGGTGGCCTTCTTCTTCTTGCGCTTCGTCTTCTTGAGCGCCGTCTTGAGCGCCATCTCCGCCTCGACAGTAGCAGCAGCCATGGAGGCGGACTCGCCGGCTGCCGCCTCGCTGGGCTCAGTCAGGGCCGCCGAAGCAGCATTAGTCAGGGCCGCCGAAGCAGCATTACCGCCTCGCTGCCTTCTCGCTGCTATCGCCATCGCCATCGCCATCATCGCCATCGCCATCGCCACACCCATCATTGCCTCGCCTGCAGCCTGCCCCGAGAGATCTTCCCGAGCTGGGTCCGCACTTACCACCGTCGTCGTCGCCGCCGCGCCTCCGGCTGCAACTGCCAGCTGTGCTGCCAGCTGCTGCTGTTGACGCCGCTGTTCGGCCTCAATCCGCTCCACCTTGAGGCGCTCAGCGGCGAGCCGCTGCTCCTCGAGGCGCTCGGCCTCAATCCGCTCCACCTTGAGGCGCTCAGCGGCGAGCCGCTGCTCCTCGAGGCGCTCGGCCTCAATCCGCTCCACCTTGAGGCGCTCAGCGGCGAGCCGCTGCTTCTCGAGGCGCTCGGCCTCAATCCGCTCCACCTTGAGGCGCTCAGCGGCGAGCCGCTGCTTCTCGAGGCGCTCGGCCTCAATCCGCTCCACCTTGAGGCGCTCAGCGGCGAGCCGCTGCTTCTCGAGGCGCTCGGCCTCAATCCGCTCCACCTTGAGGCGCTCAGCGGCGAGCCGCTGCTTCTCGAGGCGCTCGGCCTCGGCCTGCCGTGCCGCCGCAGCCTCTGCGGCGGCCTTCTCCTGGGCGGCCTTCTCCTGGGCGGCCTTCTCCTGGGCAGCCTTCTCCTGGGCGGCCTTCTCCTTGGCGGCCTTCTCCTGGGCGGCCGTCAGCGCCACGGCCACCTTTGTCTCCTCGGCTACCTTCGATGCCTCGGCGGCTGCCTGAGCCTCCGCGGCTGCCTTTGAGGTCGCCCCAGCCGCCGCTCTGGCCTCCCTGTGGGTCGCCGTCTGAGCCTCGACTGCCTCGGTCACTGAGCTGGCGTGCGCGAAGGCTGCCTCAGCCTCCGCCTTGGCATCCGCTGCCTGTTGCGCAGACACAGCGAGCAGAGTCGCACGATCCAAATTTTCGGCGGCATCTAGCATTTTATCCATGCTCAGCGCATAGCCAAGCGACACGTCCTCAGGGCTGCCTGCATCCCGCAGCCATTGCGTATCAGCATAGACCTGCGACTGCACGGTTTCGGCATGTTTGACAACGTCACCAAGTAGCTGGAGGATGACCGCTTCGTGCACTGGCGCAGCCCTAGCACGCGAGATGCTGTCGGCTAGCCGGACCTCGCCGGTTTCCACGACGCGCACAGCTACTGCACGGCGCGCCGACTGCACGCTGATCGCGAGGAGCAGGAGCAGCACGCAACGTGGCGCCATTTGAACTTTGAACGCTCTCTCTGATCTGCGCGCCAAATCGACAAAGACTCAAATTCCGCAGCGACAAGTCTGGTACAATTCGTGTTGACGGCGATGAAGAGGCCCTCTCTCGCCCTGCTGCTGCCTCTTGCGGTCGCGGCAGGCCAAGAGACTGCCCGCGTGCTCACCGAGACCATCCGCGACGAGGCCAATGCCCACTACAAACTTGGCCGAGAGGCCTTCGATCGCGGCGATCTTGCTAAGGCAGAGCCCCTGTTCATCAAAGCGGCAGAGGTGGCGCCAGAATTTCCGGAGCCGCACTACGCGCTTGCTCTGATCCTACAGCGCGTGGGCCGCAGTCAGGAGGCGTTGGCGCGGATGGCGGCGGCACAGGCGCTCCTGCCGCCGGGCGTCGCCGGCGCTGCAGCAATCGCAGCGATGGCCAGCGGCAAGACCTCCGACGCGGTCCTGGCGGACGTGAAAAAGGCGTCGGAGCAGTTACAGACTGCGCTCCCGGTTCTGGCGGCCAGTGCCGCGGCGACGCTGCCTGCGAGCCACGAGGTCATCGGCAAGGCGCTCATCAACATCGCCAGGTACATGGCCGAGGGCCGCGAAGCCATCGACCGGATGTCCGAGTCGGAAGACCCGCAGGACCAGCACAATGCGCGCATCCACCTACGGCAGCACCTCGATGCCGAGACCCTGTATCGTTTGCTCACGCAGCAACCGACCGACGCCAATATGTGGTGGCAGCTCGCGCTGAGCGCCTTCAACCTGCGGCGCGAGTACACCACCGCCTCGGTTGCGCTTGCCGTGACGGCGTCGCTCTCGACGGCACCGATGGTGCTCATGAGCTTCTATCTGCTCTTCCACGCGTGGCAGCACCTGTGCGACTGGCGCGAGTGGGACAGTAGGCTGCGCATGCTCTCGGCGCGCTTACATGCCTCGCTCGGCGACGAGGCCCTGTCGGAGCTCGGCCCGGGCGGCCTGGTGCGCTGGCGTCCCACTGATGGCCTCTGATGATGGCCTCTGATGATGATGGCCTCTGATGATGATGGCCTCTGAGGATGGCCTCCGATGGCCTCTGACCATGACCGTTGATTTCCTCCCTCGTCAGGTGCGCTGGCGGCCCGCGAACCGCACGGCCATGCAGCCTCTTCGAAGCGCCGGCGGCACCGACGGTGCTGGCAGCAGCAGCGGCAGCAGCGGCGGCGGCGGCGGCAGGAGCGGCAGGAGCGGCGGCAGCAGCAGCAGCAGCAGCAGCAGCAGCAGCAGCAGCAGCAGCAGCAGCAGCACGGCGCTCGGGGCGGCAGCGCCGCCATCTGCCTCTCCCACAGTGGGCGGCGTTGATGCCGAGATGGAGGCACTCGTGCTCGCCATGGAAGCGCCGTACATCTTCCTGGTCACCCGGCTCGTGGACACCCAGCCGATGCTCGTGAGGCGCGTCTTTGCGCGCCAGGCGCAGCTGCAGATGAAGGGGGTGAGCGATGATGCGCGCGCGGCCATCGCCGCCGACGTGAGCACACGCACGCCCGCGAGCTTCGTCAGAGATGGGAGATTGAATATTGGTTACATCTCAGGGCTGCCCGCGGGCCACGTCACCTACGACCTGGTCGGCTCAATGTTGCGCTTCCACACAGACAGGCACCTAAAGGTTTACTGGTGCACGGCGGCCGCGGAGCCCGCGCCGGTGCGCGAGGGGAACTCGCTGCAGGGCGGCCTCAAGGTGCCGCATGAGTACGTGATCGAACTGAGCAGGATGACTCCCACGCAAGCAGCCGCGCGGCTGCGTGAGTACAACATCGGGATCCTCATCGACCTCGATGGCTGGATCGGCGACGAGCCGCCGCGCGTGCTCATGGGCTCGCTCCCGGCGCCCGTTCGCTCGCAGTGGCTCGGGTGGGCAAGCACCACCGCAGACCCGTCGGTCCACTACATGGTCACCGACGCACTCGTCACGCCGTGCGAGCAGCACACGCTCTACCGTGAGCGCCTGCTGCTGCTGCCCCGCTCGTACCAGCTCAACGACCACGCACAGATCTATGCGCACCTGCTGCGTCCGGAGCCGCCCGCCGGCCCGGACTCGAGCGCCGTCTCGAGCGCGAACGGCTCAGCCGATGGCAGCCGTGGCATGCCCAAGATTCAATCTGCGAGCCGTCGCCGCGAGCTCACGATCGCCAATTTTAATCAGCTGATGAAGATCTCGCCGGACGTGTTCGCCGTATGGACTGGCGCCATGCGCCGGGTGAGCGGCGTGCGCCTGCTGCTGCTCACCGGCGTGACGAGCGTCCACGTCGCGTACCCGTCCGCGGCGCGCAATCTGCGCGCGGAGATTGCGTCCCATGGGGTGCGCATCGTGCGGCTCCAGCATGCGGGCGTCATGAAGAAGCCCAGCCACCTGATGCGCGCGGCTGGGTGCCATGTGGGCGTCGACACGCTCTCTTACAACTCGCACACGACGGGCGCGGACTCGTTGTGGGCCGGGCTGCCGCTGCTCACACTCCCCGGGCGAGCCTTCTCCGCTCGGGTGGGCTTCTCGCTCGTCAGCTCGAGTGGGATGCCGAGCCTCGGCATCGCGAGCCTCAAAGCGTACGAGGATGCGCTGACGGCGCTCGTCAGCTCGGCACGCGAGGCTCATGGGGCCGCGGCTCTCGAGCGCCGTATCGAGCGGGATCGCCAGCAGCAGCGGCATGATCAGCAGAAGGACAAGCAGAAGCAGAAGCCGACTCGCTCGCAGAAGCAGCAGCTCACGGCGTCGCCGGCCGCCGCACTGCCTCCCTCCCCTCGGCCCACGTTCGGAACCTTCCGGATGGGATGGGACACGTCGCAGCTGGGCACAGACTACCTCGAAGGCCCGCGGCCGTGGACGACGAGCGGTCTGCGCTCCTCGATGAGTATCTGGGAGTAGCTCCTGAGAGCGCGCGGGCTAAACTCTTTGAGCCGCAGAGCGCGACCCGCAAGCTGTAGAAGGCTCGAGGAAACGGATCTTGAGCGCTTGAGATCGTCAGACAGAGACACAGACGTGATGTCTGATGACGTGAGATCGGTGTTAGCTGTTACGACCGTTACGGACCGAATAGTGGACGCTATAATAGTGCGGCTTAACATCCAAAAAAAATCTCCAATGTCCAAAAATTAATCTCTCTTGACTCTTCGCTGGGACGGAACACGTGAACATGCTAGGCGATCTTATGACTCATTGGTCAACTCAACTCAGTGCTACACTAGAGCTGCACTTACTGCTGCTGCTGCTGCCTCATCCTACTGGCCTTGAACCTCGATACGGGCTTGTTGTCCGCCGCCGACCCGTCGTCGCCATCACCACGAGCGCTGGCGTCGCGCTCCAGTGGATCGTATACGACCGTACCGCTGCGGGACGCGCGGATCTGCTGCAGCCGGACCGCTTCGCAATGGACCTCGCTCATCGAGATGTCCGCCTCTGACGGTGGTGCGGTCGGATCGCGCTCGGTCACCTGTTGGGTGAAGGCGACTGCCGCAGCGGCCGGCGTGGGCGTCGGCATGCGCGCGGCAGCACCATCAGGAGCGGATGTGGCGCCCCCATGCGTCGGAGCTCGAGGCGGTGGCCCCCACGCTCCCTGCCGACCTCGACCTGTGGCCACCGCCTCGTCTGAAAAGCGGACCGTCTTGACGGCGCTAGCGGCGGCAGTGGAGCTCAGCTTGCCGCGCGGCGACGGCGCTGGCCGCCCCGGAGCGCCTTCGTTGTCGTCGTCGGTGTCGTCATCGGAGTCTCGAGGGGGCAGCGGCGCCATCGGTGGCTCCGGCGGCTTTTGGCTGCGCCAGCTTTTGTCCTCGTCTTCGTCCTCCTCGTCCACTTCGTCCTCGTCGTCCTCGTCGTCCTCCTCGTCCTCCTCATCCGGCGCGCCGTCATCCTCTTCCTCGTCGGAACAATAGGGCTCCCGAATTTCAATGGTGCCCTCCGGGTTGTCGCGCATCTGCAGTTCGCCGTACTGGCGGATCTGCCTGATGCGCGCGTCGAGCGTGGCCACCTCCGCTTCGGCAGCCGCAACCTTGGGTCGCACAAACTCGGCGCGCCGGCCGGCAATTGCTGCAGCCTGCTCCGCAGAGCGCAGCGCAAAGTAGTTGTCGCCGAGGAGCACCATGATCTCATTGGTGTGCTTCAACGTGCCAGGGAAGAAGGCGAGCTTGCCAAACGGCACGAGCATCTGGTGTTCCACCTTGGCCGGCAGCGCACGAAGCATCTGCTGCAGCTCCTCGTACTCGTCGGCCGCCTTCTGGAGCCGCTCGAGCTCCTTGCGCCGCTCCGCGCGCTGACGCAGCGCATGCGTTAGCATGCGTAGGAGCGCCGCGTGCGCGTCGTGCGGCTGCGGCTCGGCCGGCTGCATGTCCTCGTGGCGTTGAATTGAGCACCTGAAAACACAATTTTCTCGCTCCATGCACAAAGGAAGGGTTGGACAGACCCACTGCCCCCTACTTATCAAATGGAAATGTTCGCGGGGAAAAGACTGGGACCTGCTTTCTGATGACAGCACTACTCGCTCTCGTCTCGTCCGTCGCCTTCACGACGAATAGTCTGCCATCGTCGAGGCACAGCACGATTGCTTATGCGCGCCGCGCACTCATCCACGCCATCGACGACTACGACTCGTTTGCCGAGGAGCCGGCCGCACGGGCGCAGCTCGAGCGCCTCTTCCGGAGTGGCAGCACTGCAGAGGTGGCCACTGCAGAGAATGCGCCTGCGCCTCCGGGCGTTCTTCTCGACCTTCCTCTCTGGCGTGTGCAGTGGGTCGCACTGCCCGGGCACTCCCAGGTCCTGCACGTGCACGTGCCGCACTATGTCCACCTCTTCGAGCTGCTCGTGTCTTCGTCCTCGTCTGATAGTGCCTACGGTGACCTAGACGACGGCAGCGTCACATTTGGCGGAGATGGGCCGTGCTTTGGGCACCTGCTGCTCCCTGGTGGTTCCGCCAATCTCGTCAAGCCCGAAGCGATTCTGAAACGAGGCACGCGCGCGCCGACCATCGGCACGCTCATGCGCCTGCGCGAGGTGCGGCGGGTGGGAGACGGCCGGCTCGCAGTGCACGCCGAGGCCGTGGGCCGGTTCCGCGTGCTCCGCGGGACGCAGGCGTCGCCCTACTCCAAGGCCGACGTCGCGCTCCTCGTCGATGCGGAGGAGACGGCCGAGTGGATGTCTGCCGTTGAGCCTATGCACAACTCCACGGCAGCAAGGCTCGCAGCCGCCCGGGCTGCGGCGACGGCCTCAGCGGCTGTGTGGGCGCGGCATGAGGCGGCCGAGGTGGACGGGGACGTGGGCGTGCAGGATCTCGCCCCAATCAACCTCGCGATCGACGAGCCTTCATGCGTCGCAGAGGCGAACGCGGCCGCTCTCGCGGCGGCGCGTGCGGCTGGTGAGCCAGCGGCCATGGCGCAGCTTGAAGCGCTCGACGACGTTGGCGAGACGCTCAGCTTCGAGGCGCCTCAGTGGGGGCCGTGGCGTGAGCTCCTGGCCGATACCGATGAGGATACCGAAAAAGAACAGCAGCAGCAGCAGCAGCAGCAGCAGGAGGAGGAGGAGGAGGAGCAGCAGCCGTCGCAGCAGCAGCAGGAGCCGCAGCCATCGGCACCGGCCGCTGTGCGTTCCTCCCCGGCGGAGAGGCTGCTGCGCATCGAGCAGCGGTGCTGGAGCGAGCTGATCGCGTCCCTGCGACTGGCGCGCCGCCTGCGTGAGCCGAGCGGCGCTTTCCAAGCCGTGCCAGAGGCGGAGGCCGAGGTGGACTTGCCGGAGCCCCTTCGAATGCTGCTGCCACCGCCCCCTCAGGGAGGGTGGCCGGCGGGTGCGCCGACAGCGCCGCTGCCTGTAGCGTGGCTCGCGCGCTACCCGCCGCTCCGTCGCGCGCAGCGCCTCTCGTTCCAGGTCGCTGTGCTGCTGCCTGACCTCGATCAGCAGAAGCTGCTACAATGCTCGAGCACGGCAGGCCGGCTCGAGGATGCGCTCTACCTCCTACGTGAGATGTCAGGCCGGCTGGCCGCGCTCGCCGCCCTCAAGGCGACCGGGAGTGGTGAGCTCTTCGGTGGCGAGCCGGGGAGCGCCTGAAGAGCTACCGTCTGTCGAGCCAGAAGCGGCCGTAGAGCACCGCTGCACAGTGAAGCGTAGGCCTACGTAGCGCATCCCACAACCCACAAGCCACATCCCGTCCAGGCGTCCAGACGTCGCATCCGGTGGCGCTACAGTTTCGTATTTCCCAGATTCGCGTTCGGGCCTTTCGCTCGTCGGCAGAGTCGGGTTACGTCGACCGTTGTAATGTACATATAGGGAGGATCTACATAAAAAGATAACGCGGGGGCCCACGGCCCGGCCGTACGTCACTCAACTGTCAACTCGAGACGGTCTCATATCACGATACGTATCACGGCGCGCAAAGCTCGTTGTAGACGAAACGGCATCGGCCGCAGAAGCGACCAACGCGTGTATCACTGTTCATCAGGCTGGGGAACACTGCAATCACGAGCACCTGGACGGGCTCGACGATAGCAAAGGTGACGCCGTACGCGATGACCCACGTGAGGGCCATGTTGCGCATGGCCACCTCCTGGAACTTGAGCGCAAAGATGATGGAGAAGAAGTATGCGATGGCGATGATGAGTAAGTTGAACGCCCACGCAATCGCCTGCCGCATGTTGTACTCAAACTCGGATCGCCAGCGAAGCTCCTTCCGCTGCTCCTCGAGCATGCTTTGCAGCGAGCGGGTGATCATGGTGAGCTCGCGGACGCGACGCGCCTCGGCCTCCGCTGCACTCTGCCCCTCGTTGCGCTTGGCAAGCATGGCCCTGTTCGTCGAGAGTTGCGCATCCCACTCGACCTCCTCGGCAACCTCCTCTGCCACTGCCGCCTCCTCGAGCATCGAGTCGATGAGTTCCTTCATATTCGTGCCCTGCTTCTCAGACTTCGGGCGCAACAGGGGCGAGGGGGGCGAGGGGGGCGGCGAGGGCTCGGCAGCGGCGCCAGCGGGCGCACCAGCAGTAGCAAGCATGAGCTTCTCTTTGCGAGTACCAGTAGCTAGCATGAGCTTCTCTCTGCGCATCCGGCCTCGCACTTCGGCGCGCGTCACCTGCAAGCGGGCCGCAAGTTCCGAGTCCTCTTTGCGAGCGCTCTTGGCAAGCGCCCAGCCAATGTGCCCACCACGCGCGCTCGCCTGCAGCCGTATTGCCGCTGAGCGCTGCTGCTCGAGTCGACGCGCGCGCCCGCGCACCGTCGCCTGCATCCACCGGGTCGCGCACTCGCGAGCCTTGCTCTCGGCGCGACTCTTTCGGGTGGCGCGGCTGTTGATGCGCCGCTGCAGCTTCTTGAGAACCATCGCTCGTCCTGGGTCCTCGGAAGGCGGCGCGGGCAGCGCGGGCGGCGCGAGCAGCGCGGGCGGCGCGGGCGGCGCGGGCGGCGCGGGTGGCGCGGGTGGCGCGGGCGGGGCAGGCGGCACGGGCGGCGCATATGGCGGCGCTGCGGCCGCGACTACGGGCAGCTCAGGCGGCGGCTGAAAGTACGGTGCGTTGCCCGTTGCCGGCAGAGCCACAGCAGGCTGTCCCGCAGCTGGTAGCGTGACTCCAGCATCGCGTGGAATCGCGGCGGGAAGATCCCTTGAAGTCAGCTTGCTCGCCGCCTCCTTGTCCAACTCCTTGCCCGGGCGTTGGAGCGAAGGAGCGGCGGCCACCGAGACGAGAGCATCCGCTTCGAGTGCATCGGCGAGGGCGTCGGGACTCGAGAGGTGCGGAGTACCGTCTGCTTCTCGAAGCTTTGCCGAATGCTGCTGCTGCTGCAAGCGGCTCTGCGACAACTTCTCGAGCCGCTGGAGCGCGGCCGCAGCGGCCATCGGGTTCAGAGCGTCTGCTTCGAGCGCATCGGCGAGGACGTCATAACTCTCGATCGCGCTGAAGGATGATGCTTTGGAAACGAGATCAATCGAGGAATGAGGTGGCGCCAACGAACAGCCCGGCGGCATCCACTTCGGCGCGGAACGCCTGGTCACCAGCGGTGCAGCCGCCCCCGCCTGCCTGATGCTGGGCGAGCGTGTCGCAGGCATCTGCGCGGGCGAGGTGACACCACATGGCGTGCCCTGCGGGGCAGCAAGCTCCGGCGGCAGAAAGCGCAGGGTAATCACGCCATCGGACTCGAGCAGCATGGACGCGATCTTCTGCGGCGGCTTCCTGCGCACCTCGATGCCGTTCACCGAGAGCAGCCGTGAGCCCGTCTGTACGCCGATGACGTTGGCGCGGACCTGCACGCCCAGGTTCCGTGGGGGCACGCCCTCAAGGTCGAGCCCGAGGCGCATCCCAGCTTTAGTGACAAGCTGCACGAGTACTTCGCCGGACTCGAGCACGGTGCGTCCGCGGAAGGACGCCCGCTCCACCGGCAGCCTGCCCGTTGGGGGCGCCGGCGCCGGTGGCTCCACCGCTGGAGCCGGCGCCGCGTCCTTCTTAGCAGCCATGGGCACAGCGACACGCGTCGTGCGCTTGCAGAAGCAGAGGGCGAGCAGGTTGAAGCCCGGACACACGACAAAGCCGATGTAGAAGATGAGGCAGCCCGTCTGCGTGAGCTCCGATTTGTCGATGAAACGCACGCCGTCCTCGGCCTCGGCGCGTTGCTCCTCCGCTTTGATCTGACGCTCCTTGGCTTCGAGCTGCTCACGCTCCAGCTGCTTGGCGAGCGCGATCGCAGCGACCTCCGCACGGTCGGCGTCAGTCATCTTGCCGCGCAGCCGGCGCTGCTCGCGACTCACGATGTGCCCGTACGCGTAGGCGCCCTGGCGCGCCCGCTGGACATACTGCTTGATGGCCATCTTCAACGAGATCCTCTTGCGGATGCGGCGCTGGTTTGCCCAGCGGAAGACATGGGCGCAGGGCAAGGCAGCGAAGATGAGGATGATCGACGAGATCACACCCTGCGTGAACGCCGTAATCGGCGCGATCGTGAACGTGCTTGTGCTGACGAAGGGCCCCTGCGCGGCAGGCTCCTCTGGCACCTGATACTGGAAGCAGCAGAGGAGGAGTTCGACGGCGAGCGCATTCCAAAACAACTGGACCATCTGGGCTGGCTGCAGCGCCTCGGGGTCATCGGGCGGCTTGATCAGATTGATCACCGTGTGCTCGCTGCGTGCGGTGATGACGAGACGCTCACAGAAGGCGCCAAAGCCGAACGAGCACTTGGCAAGCTGCTCCAAAGATCTCGACGGGTGGCGCCCGAGCTTCGCACGTCTCTCGGCACGTCTCTCGGCGTTGAGCTCACGCATCGCCGTAATTGAAGCCCGGCGCCGTGCACGCGCGACCATCCGATAGCGCGACCTGGAGGGACTCAGGGAGGCAGGTGGCGATGGCGGCGGGGAGCTCATCTTTGCATCGGCAAGGGCCGCATCGGTCGCCGATGCATCACTTGGGGGCGTCTGCACGACGGCGTGCATGAGCGCGTCGACACTAGCATTTCGGCCCTCAGGTGCAGCGTCCCCGCTGCCGTCCGCTCCTCTTCCACTGATCGGCTCGGCCATGGACTCAGGCCCAACGGCGGCGAGGGTGGCAGGCTTCGTGATCTCGGTCACGGTGATCTCGACGCCGGTGACACTGCTGAGCATTTCGGTCGCGCTGCTCGTGCTCCACGTCGCGCTGACCATCTTGGACTGCACCGAGTCCGCCGTCGCTGTGGGCGCGTGGATGGTCACGTCGACCAAGACGCTCCCCGATGTCACAGCCACCTCCACCGCCGATGGTTGGACGCCCGCCTCGGCGGCGATCGCACGGCGGATCTCGAGTTGCACGAACGGGGTGAACGAGAACATGTCGCCGGCGAGCTTGAGGGTGAATGCAATGACGCTCATCGCTGGCGTAGGTGGGGACGAGAGTTCGACCTCTTTGCGTGGCGAGCTCGGCTGCTGTGCATCATCACGACCCATCACCTCGGGCTGCGGCGGTTGAAGGACAGGAGCCACTTTGGGCGAGCGCCCATTGAGCTTAGAGATCCTTCTTATGACCTGCCACCGCCCTGTCCGCCCGAGCTCGCCACCAGAAGCATGTCTTTCGAGCTTTACGATTTTCATGCGGATCTCAGCAAGCTTCATGAGGACGCGCTCCTCCTCGAACATGATGTTCATCCGCATGCGCCGGAGGCGCGCGCGCCGGCCTCGATAGACGCCAAACACCCCAACAGTAACCAGGTTCGCCACGAGCAGGGAGATGACAATGGTCATGATTGTCGGGTTTTGGTCGAAGTCGAAGTTTGCCAGCGATGCGGCCGCCTCGTCTATCGTAAACGTGTTGAACGAAATGGCGTTGCGCAGCTCTTCAAGCAGCTCGTCGGTGCTCGTTGGCACGCTGAGCACGCCGCCAAAGGTCGTCAGGTGGAATGTGAGGCATGTGAGGCTCGTGCGATCGGCGCTGAGCACGCTCGTGACCCCTTCGCTCGACCACACGCGCCGTTCCACATCCCAGAAGCGGCAGCGCATGCGGATGGTGCAGTTCGCATCGATGTACTCGGGGGGGCAGATGCAAAGGCCGTTGTGGCACGTACCCCTACCGCTGCAGAAGTTGCTCTCGCTGCAATCGCCCATGCCGTGCACGCGCCGGCAGGTGGCACCCAGTGGCAGGAAAGGCGGAGACGGCGGCAAGGGCGGCGCGAGAGGCGGCGGCGTGCGAGGCAGCGGCGGCGAGAACGGCCGTGGTGAGGGCGGAGGCGGCAACGGCGGCCAGCGAGGCGGCGGTGGCATCACGGGTGGCGAGCTCATGCACGGTGCACACACCGGATATGTCAGTGAGACGGCGGTAGCCGCCTGGTGCGCGGTGCCTCCGTTCAAGATCCTGTGAAGGCGGTACAGATACTGGCATGTATTGCCCGCGGTGTTGACCACGAGATTTTGAACGCCCGGGCAGTCTGGGGGCGACGGAGGTGGCAAGAAGGGACTCGGAGGCGGCGGCGGGGGGCTAGGCGGAGCCATGGGCGGCGGCGGGGATGACGGCACCGGCGGCCGCAAGGGCGGCCGCGGTGGGGGCTTTGGGGGTGGGCGGCGCGGGGGTGAGGGTGGAGAGGGTGGCGGCGGCGAGGGACGTGGGGGGGAGGGAGGGGGCGGCGATGGCGGTGGAGAGGGTGGAGGCGGAGAGGGTGGCGGCGGTTTTGGTGGTGGACGGGGAGGCGGGGATGGTGGTCGAGGCGAGGGTGGTGGTCGAGGCGGAGGCGAAGGTGGTGGCCTCGGTGAGGGTGGCGGCGAAGGGGGTGGAGGAGAAGGTGGGGGCGATGGCGGCCGAGTCGGCGGACGCGGCGGTTGCGCTGGCGGTTTCGGCGGCGAAGGGGGTGGAGGAGATGGCGGAGGCGACGGTGGACGGCGGGGTATCGGGGGGCTCGGAGGAGGCGACGGC
>Ga0210240_100315_pt1 | contig 41842 bp, 22 predicted proteins | sample ChrtobMetP5a_4mM_FD_155463 | JGI IMG/M metagenome (GOLD analysis project Ga0210240, IMG submission 155463) | Chrysochromulina tobin associated microbial communities from unialgal haptophyte culture, Seattle, Washington, United States - P5a_4mM | ecosystem: Host-associated > Algae > Haptophytes >...
GTCCAGCCTGGGGGGCCCGAGGGTCCAGAGGGTCCCAGAGGGTCCAGGGGTCCAGGGGTCCAGAGGGTCCAGAAAAGGGGTCTAGAGGGTCCAGGGCGGGACCCTCTCACTCGGGATGTCTCCGCACGGCATCGTAGACGTCGAGTTCGTACGCGATACGCGATGCAAGATGCAACACATGACACTGTGAGTCATCGACACGCTCGACTACTGAGTACTGTAGAGTATCACTCTTGTGCCTTCGCGCTTCGTGCGTAGCTGTCGATGCTCTTCCCTCGGTCGACGTTATGGAACTCGAGGACGGCGTCGTACGGCGGGTGCTGGAGCATCTCCAGGAACGGTCTCCTCCCCTGCAACCTTTTTCGCCATTTCTGGCCGCGCCCACTAGCCTCGGCTGCGTGGTCGATGGCAGTCGCCAGCGTGGCCACTAGCACCCATCCGTCGCCAGGCGGGCCTGGTCTCTTGAGCATCGCCTCCGGCGTCCCCACGTGTCGTTGGAGCACCTCTAGGATGAACGACACGTCGTGAACAACCGACGGCGCGCCGCTCGCGTCATTCGAAGATGCTGAACTGGCAGCCGTCGCCTCATCTGAGGCAGCTGGCGCTGTCTGGCTGCCATAGTTTCTTTCAATCTGCTGGATCGCGAGATCGAGATTCTTACCCGAGGTCGCGAGGTCGGGTCGAAGCCGAGCGGCCGCATCCACCGCCCCGAAGACGGCGGCTGCACTTGTTGGCGGAGCTGACGCCGTGGTGCCTGGAGCTGCCGTGACCATCGATGCGCTTCTCATCACCGCGCCGAGCCACGATGGAAGCAACGTACGAAGCTGGCGCTTCGTGTCCGCCTCGGCCGGTGCGGCTTCGACTGGTGCGGCTTCGGTCCTGGCCACTTGCCTGTCGCCCCAGCTGCGGGCAGAAGCGGTGGCGGGGGGAGCGGCGGGAGCGGCAGCAGCAGCGGCAGCGGGCTCGGCGGCGGCCATCGCAGCGTTCGACGCGGCGCCGGCGGGACGCTCACGCTCGCGCTCAGCCTTCCCTCTGCGAATCTCCTCTGCTGCACGCGCGTGCGGCAGCAACTGTACATACGCCTGGTGTGGCAGCAGCGAGTCCGCAGCCCCCGATGCAGCCCCCGAGGCCATCCCCTGGAGCTCCCCGACTGATGTGGGCCCGAGCCGAAGCTCGAACGCGGACCTCCATGGCTCGGTTTCGAGCATGTGGCGAAAGTTGACGAAGCCCTCCATGCGCGCCAGACGCCAGCCCGGCTGTTGCCGGTCAATGTGCTGCGCGAGCGTGCCAACGCTGATCCACGCGCCGTCGGCAAACGGATTGACGACGGCACTGCTGTCGCCGCCGCTTGCGAGGGACAGGTCGTACGCCAGCCCGACGAGCGTCCGCACGTGCGACGAGTCCGACACTGCATTGGGCATACGTGTATAATCTATCGAGATGAAGCAGTCGCAGCTCGTGATCAGGGTGCTCCCGGTGCCGACGGCGACGACGCGTTTGCCCGAGCGGCGCAGGCGCTGCGCGAGTGGCGCAAAGTCGCTGTCGTTAGTCACGAGGACGAAGGTGTCGACGACCGAGCGCGCATCCGATTCGTGAAGTATATCCATGGCACCAATGACGAGCGCGATGTCAGTCGCATTCTTCATCCTCGATGGAGAGGTCGCCATGCGCGGCTCGATGCCGAGCTGCAGCGCCGCCGTCTTCCACGGTTCGTTTCGTGGTGACGAGAAATCGCCATATACGCGCCGGTCGATGGAGACACCAGGGACTTGTCGGTGGATCTCTTCAAGGATCACGCCTGCGAGCCGTGCCGGGACGTTGTCCGCGTCGAACAGGATAGCCATGCGCTGCTTTGCGACATCGCCCGAGTATGCAAGTGAGCGCGCGAGCGTGCGTAATCGGCTCGTCTGTGGCGCGAGCACAGCCGCGCAGCGGCCTATTGACCTGGCGCATAGCATCAGTCCGCGCGCACGTCGCCACACAAAACTTGATAATTTTGGAAGAAATTACTTGTATCTCAAAGCCAGACCCTTAAACCTTTTCGCTGCCGCCCTGTGCCGAATATAAATCATATCGGCTCGGAGTCGATGTGAAGAGTTGTAGTATTTGATTTGGTCAAGTCATGTAACGGCGGCCTGACGGTGCACTCGACTGACTCGACGGCCATCATGACGTCGACCCACTTCACTCCCCAAGACGCCTCCGAGCTCGCTCGCGCAATGCGTGCCGCTCGCAACTACCAGGGCGGTGTCCTCCTGACCGAAAAGGGCGGCGTCACTGAGCCCGACGATATAGAGGCTGTCGCCAAGTATCGCCGACTGTGCACGCACCTTGCAGATGCGCAGCCCGAACTGCTAGGCTACCGCTCGTGGGGCCCGGATGCAGAAGTCCTCACGGCTGCCGAGGCGGTCGCCATCATGGATGAAGTTATCCGTCCGCTCGATGAGGGCCAGTGCTGGCAGCGCCGAGGAAGCAGCTCCAGCCAGAACATGGTCAGTGGCGTGCCTGGAACGCAGAGGCGCACCTTTGGCGTCGAGCTCGATTGCAAGTATCGGGTGATTGAGCGCAGCGAGATGCCTCCACTTCTTGCGGCACTAGGCGAGCGTCTCCTCAAGCGCTGCGCTAGTTCCGAGTGGCCATTCAGCCGGTGTGCCGACGCGGCGGTCCTATGCGCCTCAGGCTTTGAGCAAGCCTACGTTCAGCGGTACGTTCCAGGGACCTCTTCGGCGACGCTGGGCTTCCACTTTGACAGCTTCGGCTCCTTTGGCGAGCTCATCGTCGGCGTCACGCTCGTCGGTTCGGCACATCTGCTGCTGCGCAAGTGTGGACCGCACCAGAGTGGCGATTTCGTCAAAGACCCGGCGGCGACCATGGACGACACGCGCTCGCTCTGCCTGCCGCTCGCGCCGCTCGCAGCATACGCGCTGACCGGCATCAGCCGATTCGATCTGAAGCACGCCGTCGTCAGCGATGGCTCCTCCGAACGCCTCTCCGTCACATTTCGTCAAGTCAAGTGGGACCGTGTCCGGCCGCAACGGCCATTGCGTCGGCGCGCAAGGGAGCTCTCTCCGCCGTCTACGAGCAAGAGGCGCGCATGCAGGGACGACAGCGATGATGATGCGGATGCCACCAAGCTGCAGGCGTGCATTGATGCTGGCGTTGGCGGCGGCATCACGCTCCTGGTTGAACAGAATGCACGAGACTGCTCACAGGAGTGCTGAGAGAAGCAAAACCCCTTCGGCATCCATTTGACTTGGCCCCTTGATCCCCCACCGGGTCGAGCGGACGGCCGCTCTTCCTTACGATCGGACCAGTGCACTCTGCTTTGGCGAGAAGACCTGGCATTACAGTGGACCTTTGACATCCGGGAGGGCTCGAAGTCAGTCTCAACCCGGGCCTGTGTTCCTCTCGAGGAGCGTGGCCGCAGGTCGCGAGCTTTTCCTCTGTTGGTTTAGCCGGAGCGACACACGCTGGTCGGTGATGTCGGGATGATGGCTGCTACGGGTTGGCAGTTTTCCCTGAGACGAGCACGCAATCGATAGGAAACTCACGTTGGGGAGCGTGGTTCAGCGGATCGGCGTGTGGCAGCCTGGTTACACTCTCTCTTATTCGCTCCTCCCCGCTCTCTCTTAAGGAAGTGACTCACCTGCCCGAAACCAACTCCCACGGAAAGCCCACGACAACTAAAAATCTGTCATCCATTCCATGTGTGGTTTTATTCCTGGAACTTTTCAGTTGTCTGAAAGAAAACCCTCTCTTGCGGGTAAGTTACAACTTCTCTCTCTCTACAATCATAGTAGGGGCTAGGGCCGAAGACCTCTAGGCGTCCCCTCTACTTTCTTCTCTTCTCCTCAAGCACACAAGCTAAACTCTTGGAATGCACGACGACAAAAACAACGACGTGGATAGCGACGAAACTGACTGACTGACGGAACGACTAAAACATGCCCTCGAGATTCCACACGAGTCGCAGAGCCAAAACCAGCGAAAAACGACTTGCTTCCGACGGGCAACATGGCCCACATACAGCCGCATCAGCTGGTGGAAGCGAGCTTGGAGGGCGATATTGCTGCGATCGGCGACCTGCTAGCCGGCGGCGCCGATGTGTCGATTGCAGACGACGAGGGATGGACGCCGCTGATGGCCTCCGCAGCATCGGGGCATCCAGAGGTGACGAGGTTGCTGCTAGCTGCCGGTGCAAACGTCGACGCGCAAGACCCGGACGGCTGGACCGCATTGTGCTATGCGTGCGAGAACTGTAACGCTGCTGTCGTCGCCGAGCTCATCTCGGGGGAAGCCCGCACCGACTTGACAACCAAGGACGGTTGGACGGCACTGCACATGGCGTGCGTCGAGGGCAATTCATATGTCTTTGGCATGGTATTCGGCGCGGCGCTCACGTCCGAGAGCGATGTGCTCGATGCGACGACCCCTGAGGTGAGGCGTACGCCTCATGCGCGCCGCGCCTGCATCGTGCGACTCCGCCTAACGTCCGTGCTCGACCAGTCAAGTCTCTCTGACCCGATTCTTCTGCGTCTCTCGGTTGCTCGCAGGGATGGAGCGCGCTCATGTTCGCGGCGCGTGAGGGCCACACGGCCATCGTGAAAGCCCTCATCGGCTGCGGCGCCGATATCCACACCGTCGACGAGAATGGGCAGACGGCCTTCTCGTATGCGACCGCCATGGGCCACTCCGAGGTGATCGAGGCTCTGGCGCATGCAGGCGCCGAGGACACGGGTACGACGCCGCCGACGCCTACGGCGACGCCGCAGCGCTCGGCCAAGGCGCAGAAGAAGAAGAAGAAGGGTAAGGGCAAGGGAGGCAAGGGGGGTAAGGGCGGCAAGAAGTCGGCGCGCGCCCACGAAGAGAATGCCGTTCACCTTTCGGGAGCCAAGGCCTCCCCCACCAGTGTGACGGCCTCACCCGGAGACGCCTAAAACCCTAATGTGAACCGCCCGGGGGGCGCCATGATGATTAGAGGCCGGGTGTGTCGGAAGTAAATCAAATGCACGCACCCCGCAGCGCACATTCATTGTCTTCTTTTCACGAGACAGATGAGGATCCGGTCAAAACAATCCATTTCTCCAGGGCCCGGTCGGCGGGCCCAGCTGCCCCCAGGCGCCAGCCCCGGCGGGCCCAGCTGCCCCCCCTTGGCGCCAGCCGCCGGCGCAGTGCAGTGCCGCCCCGCCCTTGGCCCCGTCCGGCCAGTTTGCGTTTGTTTCGCGTCGGAGGGTGAGGCTGTGGGCTGTCGAGGCCGTGCGTGAACACACGCTGATCGTGATGTGGTTCGTATCGGATCTGGCTATCCATACGCTCGGCACGGCACGAGTTTAGTCACAAAAAGTATGCCGAAAGACTCACCACCATCCAACATCCGCATCCTCGTGGCGGGTGACAAGAGCCACGCGGGCAAATCAACGGTCTCGCTGGGCCTCCTTGCGGCGCTGCTGGAGTCGGGCTTCCAGGCGAGTGACCTTGCGTACATCAAGCCGGCGACCCAGTGCGTCTCTTCCACGCTCACCGCACGCTTCTGCCAGGCGAACGGCATCGCGTATGAGCACATAGGTCCGGTCGTCTTCTACCGCGGGATGACGCGCGCCGCACTCGATCAGCCGGCATCGGACGGCGCCGAAGCGCCCGCTGCTTCCGACGACGCCGCCGCCGCGAGCTCCGCCGCCGCCGACTTTGTGGCTAAGTGTGCGACCGCTGTCGATCGCATCTCGAGCGGCAAGCGGCTCACACTTATCGATGGCGTGGGCTATCCATCGGTGGGCTCGATTATCGGCTGCTCCTCTGCCGACGTGGCGATCGCGTGCCGCGCCCCTGTGCTCATCGTGGGCCGTCCCGGCGTGGGCGACGCCGTCGACTCATTCAACCTTTGTGCAGCGTATTTTGAAGCGCGTCGTATCCCCGTGCTCGGCGGCATATTCAACAAGCTGCAGCCCACCGGCTTTTACGGGCGCGACAATTGCGACGCCTACATCCGCAAGTACTTTGGCGCCAACCGGCCACGGCAGCGTGTCTACGGGCTGCTACCAGCGCACGAGCAGCTCGCCAAGCTGGCAGGTGAAGAGACCTGTGGGTTCGCCTATTCGCATCCGGCGCAACCCGAGGAGGCAGGTCCGCTCACACCGGAGGACGAGGCCGCCCTCGGCGTCGTCCGGCAGCTCTTCCGCGAGTACGTCGACACCTCGCTGCTTGTGCAGGATCTGAGCGCAGCCTCAGCCGATCCGGCGGCGTGGGTGCGGGAGCTATCGTCATTCCCGGGGACGGCGGTGGGCGCAGGCGCGAGCGGCACGAAGCGCGGGCGCGCCGAGTGAACGCATGGGAGGTGGGATCGCTCGAGGCGCGCATCGCACGTTGGATCCCACAACCTTGCGGGTGTTCTTGCGAGCGTGCCGTTTTTCATCCGCGTCGCGTTGGAGCCACGAGAGGCCGAGAAGCGCGGCGCGGCATCTCGTCTGCTCGGAAGGCGGATGGCGGAACCTCACGCATGGGCATGTCGCCTGTCCGCGGCACGAGACAAATTGGCGTGCTGACGTTGACACATAGGTTTCGAATAACTGTTGTTGTGCTTCGGATTAACAGAACGAGCGAACCGTCATCGCGGTCAAGTAGACCGTTTCGCCGATACGATTTACGAACGACCCTTTCGTGCTCACTCCCGAGCCTGACGTCGGTTCTTCGCTTGAGGTCTGTCGTGCTTCGGTTCAACGCAGGAACGCAGCCATGAACGCTGAAGTTACCGCTATCCGCTTGCGCTTCCCGCTTCGACCTTCCCGCGTTCGGTTGTCGGTGTATACCGCTACTACGGTCGGGAACCATGTCGTGTGAATGTCATGTGTTTGAGACGCATGTACATCGCGACCGTCCTGAGACCGTCCGCGATAGCACGTGCAGAACAGCGCCTGTCCCGGTCGCGGTCGTGCGGGGAAGTCCCAGGAGCGACTTTCAGAGCGACTCAGAAGAGAGCCAAGCTGTGCGAATGAGAATTCCACGATCGCGCAATAGATGTCCGCAACGGACGCATGCCGACACCCTGTGTTATCAAGAGCAGTGCGGGCCTCACTCGTCGTGATCCTCGTCTTCCTCCATCGCCGCGTCCTCCTCGTCGGCCGCGTCCTCCGCCTCCTCCTCCTTCTCCTCCTCCTCCTCAGCCTCCTCCGCCTCTTCCTGGGCCTCCTCCGCCTCCTCCTCCTCCTCCTCCTCCTCCTCCTCCTCCTCCTCCTCCTCCGCTGCCTCGTCGGCCTCCTCCGCCTCGTCGGCCTCCTCCGCCTCGTCGGCCTCCTCCGCCTCCTCCTCCGCCTCCTCCTCCGCCTCGTCGGCCTCCTCGATCGGATCGTGCACGTCCTCGGCCGCTTCCGCCTCGGCGCCCTCGATCGCCTCGCCCGCCTTCTTCTTCTCCTTCTTCTCCCGCGACGGCTTCTTCTCTTTGGGCGCCTTGGCCTCCTTAGGCGCCTTGGGAGCGAAGCGAGGGTCAGGCTCCACGCCCGCCTCCTCACACGCGGCCAGGTACGTCGCACGCTGCGCCACAGCCTTCTCCTCAAACTCCTTCTTCGCTTCCTCCGAGACCTCCTTCCACTCGGCCGCGGTCAGCTTAGCGACCTCAGTCATCTTCGACTTGAGAGATGGGTCGGCCTCAACGAGGCGCACGCGCGCCTCGGCGCAAAAGATCATGTAGCCCGTTTGCGGCTTCTTCGGGTGGGCGTCCTTGGGCGCCTTGGGCGCCTTGGGCGCTTTGGCCTCCTTGGGCGCCTTGGGAGCGAAGCGAGGGTCAGGCTCCACGCCCGCCTCCTCACACGCGGCCAGGTACGTCGCACGCTGCGCCACAGCCTGCTCCTCGAACTCCTTCTTCGCCTCCTCCGAGACCTCCTTCCACTCGGCCGCGGTCAGCTTCGCGACTTCAGTCACCTTCGACTTGAGAGATGGGTCGGCCTCAACGAGGCGCACGCGCGCCTCGGCGCAAAAGATCATGTAGCCCGTTTGCGGCTTCTTCGGGTGGGCGTCCTTGGCCGCCTTCTTCTCCGCCTTCTCTATCTTGTCGGCCGCCGCCTTCTCCATCTTCTCGACCTTCTCCTGCTTGCGCTGCTCAGCGAGCATCAGGCGCTCGGCCTTGGAGATTGGCCGTGCGGCAGGCTTCGGTTTCTCCGCCTCCGCCGCCGCCGCCTCTGCTGCCGCATCCTCGACATTCTTGGCCTTCGCTGCCGCCTCCTTGGCCTTCCGCTTCTCATCCGCCAGTGCCATGCGGGCGCACTTGCTCAGCGGAGCTGTCGTCGCCGGCGTCTGCGCGCGCTTCTTTCCCGCGCCGCCGCTCGCCATCGCTTCGTCGGACGGCGGCTTGAGGAACCCAGCCCACGCGCCAGCCAGCATCTTTGTGGGCGGGGCGGTGAAGAAAGACAGCCTTGGCCAGTCGACTTGGCGCGAATCCAATAGAACTTCTCATCACCGGAGAAGACTGCAGAAGGGGAGACCAATACGAGAGCCTTTCTCGCTCGCATGTGTGCGGGAGTGCGGCTCCGAATTCGTCGATTTCGGTGTTTCTTTGGAAAGCCGCGCAACGCTCTCGATGTCCGAAGACAAGTACTGTCCGAAGTCAGACAAGGGTGTGCGCTCCGCAGTAAAGCAGGGTGCGCTAGTGATTGGCTTAGGCAAGGCTGCATTGCCAGTCGCTGAATCACTTCGTGCTACCCTGGGCTCCCGCGCACGCAAGGGCGAAGGCTGGGAAGAGTCCAGAGTGCATCACCTAGTCGTTGTTGTCGAGTGCATGCCGATGACCGGCGACTGCTGCGAGGCGGCGGAGAAGTTCATGCGCGATGTTCGTAAGTCTGACGGCTATCCTGTCTACTCTGAGATTATCGGCCGGAAGGTGGCCGTGCTCGCTCTGGGGAAGATGGGTAAGGTCGCTGGAGCGGCCAAGGTCGAGGAGGTACTCCTGAAACGAGGGGGTTGTACACGCCTCATCGCGCCTCCAAGCATCGGGACAGTCGCTTCGCAAGATGCAGTTGCCACGCTAGAATGGACGCACACGGTGTCCGACGCTCTAGAAGCGACCATGGACCCGCCGCCGCCGCCGTCACCGCCGCCACCGCCGCCACCGCCGCCACCACCGCCGCCGCCGCCGCCGCAGCCGCCGCAGCCGCAGCCGCCGCCGCCGCCGCCGCCGCCGCCGCCAACACCCACCGAAGCAGTGCTAAAGTCGCCGGCTCCCCCAGTTAGCGCGCCGTCGGCGTCGCAATCTGCGGTTGCGATTGTGACGGCAACAGTTGTGGTTGCAGCTCTGCTGATCGGTGTTTTCGCACACGCACGAGCAAAGCGATAGTACTTAAGCCGCAGGGAATTTCGCCTCTTTTTCCAGTCTATTCACACCGCTTTCCGATGGCGACGTGCGGCTTTCTGCGGGCCGCTTCTCTTCGGGCGCGCGTTCGCGAGCTATCCGCCGTGGCCGCGGCCCTTCCAGCCGCCGTGCCGCTGCGCCCGCCGGCGCCCCGCCAGCAAGCCAAGCGAGCCACCTCGTTCGAGGCAATCGGCCTCACACCCGAGCTGGCGGCCGCGGTGCGCGCGCTCGGCTTCGTCAAGCCGAGCGACCCGCAGGTGCTCGCGGTGCCGGCGTTGCTAGCCGGCGAAAGTGTCGCGTTCGCGTCGAGCACAGGCAGCGGCAAGACGCTCGCGTATTTGCTGCCTACGATGCAGGCGCTGCGCCAGCAGGAGTTGAGTGCGCCATCGCTGGGGCGGCAGTCCGGCGAGCGCGCCAAGGCGCGGCCGCGCGCGCTCGTGCTCGCACCGACGCGCGAGCTCGCGGCGCAAATCGGCGCGGTCGCCAAGGCGCTCTCGCAGCACATCCGGCTGCGTGTGCGCACGGCGGAGGGCGGGACGACGCTTCGCGAGACAATCCTCAAGCTCGAGAATGGCGCGGACTTGGTGGTGGCGACGCCCGCGCGGCTGCTGCTGCTGCACCAGCGCGGCGCGGTCTCGCTGCGCGAGGTGCGCCACGTCATCATCGATGAGGCCGACGACATGCTCCTCCGCGGCTTTGACGAATCCATGCGCGATGTGCTGCGCCGCTGCCCGCCACGCACAGGCGAGCCGCCCTCACCGCAGCTCGCCTTCGTCTCAGCGACGCTCGGGAAGGCGGTGCAGCACGTGATCCAGCGCGAGTACCCCGACGTGCGCGCACTCATCGCCGCGTGCGCCCACCGCACGCCGCCTACCCTCACCCACCAGCTGCGTCGCTACACGGGCCGTGACAAGCTCATTGAGCTTCATGAGACGTTGCTCACCATCCACGGCGGCGTGACTCACGACAGCGTGCACGACAGCGCCGGCGGCGCTGCTGCTGCTGCTGGCATTGGTGACCTCGGTGGCTTTCGTGAGCGTGCTGGTGGCCGTGGCGGTGTTGGCGGTGGCGGTGGTGCTGGTGCACGCGGCGGTCGTGCGGCGCCGGGATGGGAAGACGCCGCGGAAGGCACCGAGGATGAGGTTGACGTGGCACCACGGCCTGTGAGCCGTTCACGCACCCTCGTCTTCTGCCGCGGCGTGCAGTCGGCGAGAGCAGTGCTGCACAGCCTCGCCGAGGCCGGGCTTGCGGTGGGCGGCTGCCATGGCAAGATGCCCGAGGCGGCGCGTCGCGCCGACCTCGCTGCCTTCGTGTTGGAGCCGCCTACGCGCCCGCTACTCGTGTGCACGGACCTCGCTGCACGGGGCATCGACTTCCCTCAAGTAGAGACGGTACTCAACTTTGACTTCCCTGCCACCTCGTCGCTCTACCTGCACCGCGCCGGCCGTGCGGGCCGCATGGGCCGGACCGGTACGGTCCTCTCCCTCGTCCACGACTCCGAGCACAGACTAGCCGCCTCGGTCCTCGACGCCGTCAACAGGCGCACCGAGGTCCACACGGTGCGCAAGGGCGACTTCCGTGCTCGCACAAGTAGCGCCGTGAGGAGCACGAGCCGGGCGGGCGCGCGCGCGCTCATTGGGCAGGCGGCCGCAACGGGGCGCAGGCTTGCGGCTGCGCGAGGGGCACGTATCCCTGGGAGCCGGCGGACCAGATAATCCGTGAGAGATCTCAGTCTGGCAGGACTTCGACTGTACTAAAGCTTTCGAGTACAAGGCCGGAGTTCGGTTAGGACCCCGGTGACTTTTGTCAGACAAATCGAATGTGGGTCATTAAAGGATCCAGTTTAATCGGTGTACTCGACCACGTCCACGAGCGCGGGGGCACGATCGTTGTAATCGGAGCACAGTTGGCGTTGACCCATGCGTTGACCGTTGTTGGCGGAATCCGATAAAGTCACCGGTCCTACCGTACACGGTTCTCTCGTACTCCTCATACTACGTAGTGATTCAGAAGTCACACGGACTCCTGCGTTTCATCCGTGCTCCACCCTGTCCCATCGACCCCCCGACCCCCGCCCTAACCTCGCCCTGATCATTGCCGCCCTCGCCGCCTCAGCCTTCGTCTACGCCCTCGCCGCCTTCCGCGTGGCTGCCTCTTCGGCCGCCGCGCGCACCCCCCCCTGCAAGAGCAGCCTCGAGACCTCTGGCGCGAAGTCGTGTCCCGATTTGGCAACCTCCGCGGCGAGGGCGCGCACGCGCTGCTCCTGCTGCAAGTAGGCGAGCGCGAAGGAGGGGAGCGCCGAATCGGGCACGCTGTTCACAAAGGTGAGTCCCTCGCGATAGACGAGGCGCGAGGCGAGCCCATTGGCGATCATCGACTTTTGGTACTCCCACGGGATGCGCTCGGGCAGCCGTGCCGCATACTTTTCGAAGAGGACGGGGGGCAGCTGCTCACGTACCAGCGGCCACAGCCGGTCCTTGTTCGCGCTCTGGTCGAACCGATCGAGGAGTGCTGCAAGCGCCGTTGCGACACGCAGGCATGCAAACGAGATCTGCTCCGAGATCTTGACGTGAGGCACGGTCGGATCTCGCGCGCTCTCGGCGAAGAGCAGTGAGGCCTCCTGCCCGGCGAGCTCGCGCAGCCGGCACAGCACGTCGTGCACGTACTGCTCCTTGATGTCGACGAACTCGTCGGCCGATAGCGTCATCGAGGCGACAATCTCCATCGACGAGCAAATGACGCCGCACCTGACGTTAGAGGCGATCAGAGGCGATCAGAGGCGATCAGAGGCGATCAGAGGCGATCAGAGGCGATCAGAGGCGATCTGAGGCGATCAGTGGCCATCAGTGGCCATCAGTGGCCTTCGGTCGCAGCCAGTCGCACGCAGCCAGTCGTCTTCTGAGCAGAAGGCGGCTCACTTGTTGGCGCTCGAATCTTTGACGATTGGTAGCCCAGTCGCGCCGAAGAGGCCCGCGCGCGCCTCGGGCGTTAGGAACAGGTTGGCCCCTTCGACGATGGCTCGTGAGGATGGGGAGCCGTCGGGCAGAAGGTACTGCTTCCAGTTGGCGCCGTTGATCGCGGCGGGGCGCCCCCCTGCGGGCACGAAGATGTCGGCTTGCACGCGGTTGTGGAGCGTGTTGCGGAGCGCGGCGCCTTCGGGCGTATTGGCCAGCGTCAGACTGCCTCGCGGCCCGAGCAGCTCGGTGCGCATCTCCGAGAGAGGCAGACCAGCGTGGAAGAGTCGAAGCAGGTCGGCCATCGGTAGACCGTCGGGGTCTTCCGCGCAGCCACTCCCGTCTGCCATTCCCACGACGCGCACGTAGTCGCCGTAGTCACGCGCAAGGACCTTGAGCATGTTGCCCGCCACGTCGCCGTCGGGGCCGCCGGTCAGCTTGATGCTCCATGGCTCGGCATCAGGGCGGATGCCGATGGCACGCAGCGCCTGCTCGAGGCAGTCAGCGCCGATCGAAAGCAAGTCAAGGGCGATCCGAGGCAATCCGATCGAAAGCAAGTCACAGCGCACATGCTCGAGGAAGACGGCCACGCCTTCCGACGTGACGCCATAGACCTTGTGGTTGATCCCCTCTCGGGGCTTGGAAGACATAAAGGCCGGGGCCATTGAGTAGCCGCGCTTCTTGGCGCGCGCGACGATCCAATTGATATCGAACGGAGTGATGTTCTCATCGGGGCCCAGGTAGAGCAGCTCGGGCTGTGCGGGTGTTGGGTGCGGGACGACGAGCACGTCGAGGAGCGAGTCGGTGAACGTCTTGACGCACCGATGGAGGAGCTTGGAACGCTCCTCCCCATCAACCGAGGGCGTAGCGAGGCACACCGCCTTCGAGCCTCCCTCGGGGATGTCCTTGTTCTTCAGATGCTGCGCCCATGCGAGGTCGAAACACTCTTTGAAATGGCGGGAAGATTCGGCCATATGCGCTTCGGCCGAAGGCGGTAACACGACGCGCAAGCCGCCGCGCGCAATGTCAGCGAAGCGCGTGTGGTACCCGTTGAACGAGCGGCCCGCGCAGAAGAAGACCCCGAATGGTAAGTTGGACACCGAGGACGGCGCGGGCGGGAGCTTTGGCGCGAAGAACTGCGGAGAGAGCACAAGTGGATCAGGGAACAGCAGAGGCAATCGGACGGAATGAGACGCAATCGGGGCAATCAGCCCGTACCTTCGGGTCGAGTCGCAGTGCGAGCGCCCAGCGCGCGTCGCGGTGCACATTGGCACGAAGGGTATGGCGCACTGCCGACTCCATCGCCCGTAGGAGCATGCGAGTGGACTCATCCTCGAGCGACTTTTCGCGCGCTTCCGAAGCGGCGAGGAGCGCCGTGTCGAGCGCTGCGCTCGCGAAGATGTCGGTCGGGTCGAAGCGCCGTATGAAGAGGCGGGCGAGTTCGTTTGCATGCGGCAGAACCCGGGGCCGTAGAAGGGTCTCGTAGACGTATGGTCGGGTAAAGATCGGATGATCGACGACGGCGAGGGCGAGGTCGGCGAGACCGACCGCAACCTCCGCCTCGAGGAGCGAGATCGAGCCCGGCGCGATTGAGGTCCCTGTAGAAGCGAGGCGGAAGGCCATCTCAGGCATCCATTTCGAGCGCAGAGCGTCGCGACGCAGTGCGTCCAGCGCGCCGTCCGATGGGGCGGGGATCCCAACGGGAGGACGCGCCAGCACGCGCAGCAGCGTGATGCCGCCGCCGCCGCCGCCGCCGCCTTCACCGGCATCGGCGCAAGCACCGTCCGAGGGGCGGTCGTCGATGATGGTCACGGCTGCGCGGTACAGATTGAGGCCGTGCACATCAAGCAGGGCGAGAATCCGTCGGAGGGCCGCGCGGGCGGACATGCCATGCGTGGCGAGGGTGAGGAGGGTCGACTCGTCTTCTCCGAGCGCAAAGCTGGCGGGTAGCCGCTCGATGTCCACCGCCACATCGTCCGTCCCCGCAATACTCTCGCACAGGTGCCGTTGCTTCAGCAGCAGCCGAGGCTTGTGAGACGTGACGTAGCTCGAGGGGCAGCGGCGCAGGAAGGCGTCGAGCGAGGCCTTGGCGCTACGGTTGGTGAGGCTCGACTCGGGCGGCGTATGCCGTCCCGCCGCCTCGCTCGTGAACGAGCCCGCCAACAGCTCCGACAGGTACCCGTGCATCACCTGCTCCGCTGCCCTCTCCTCGGGCGTGGCCGCCGCGAAGCGCGGCTCGGCCTCCTGCTCCGCTACCGTCGAGAAGAGGTGCAGACCGAGCCGGCCGTCCTTGGACGAGAAGAGGCGCACGCTCTGCAGGTCCGTACCGCTGGGCAACGAATCGAGCTCGCGCGCGACCGCAGCCGTCTTTGTGCGCCCCATCTGCTTCGTCTCCGACGAGAGGAAGGTGAATTCGCCGCCGTCCTTGAGCATGACGTCCGGCACTTGCACGCCGTCAGAGCAGACGGCCGTGATCGCCTGCAGGTGCTTTGACCGGAGTGGTGCTGATACGTGCCGAAAGTATGACTGGGGCATGTTGGCCAAGAACCAAGGCACTTCGCGCGCGGACGCCCGCTGCTGCAACGTGGCGAGCTCGGCGATCACCGCGGTCGAGTCCGGCAGAGAGATGATGCCCGAGGAGAGGCGACGCGAGGATGATGGCCTCGTAGAGGTGCTGAGCCGAACGAGGGCATTGCGCCGCATATGGGATGGTTGAGCAAGAGGCCGGGAGCGTGTCGGAAGGGGCCCCGTCCAATGGAAGGCGCTCGTTTTCCTTACTTCGGAAACCCGCAACCGTGACGAATCCGACGAAACCCGCTGATTTACGACGAAACTGTTCCCATTGGCTAACAGCAACGATGGTTCGTAATTAGACGAACGAACGAGCCCGAAATCAGGCTCCGCATGTTTGCGCGCCGTGGAGGAATTGCTTGTCACTCGCCCTGGTCCATGCAACTACCCTGCCGCCACCAATACCGCCGCCGTGTGCTGCACCTGGCGCACCGACGGCCTCGCCTCGGGCTGCGGCTTGAGCATGCCGAGCGCGAGGCCCTCCCACGGCGCCGTATTGGGCGAGTTCACTCCATCGTGCAAGGCGTCGAGATCACTACTCGCCGCGCGCAGCTTGAGCCAATGCACGACCGCCGCCCGCTCCATGGCCGTCGCAAAGCCGCCATGGATCTCAGCCACGCATACGCCTAGAGCGTACACGTCCGCCGGCGGCCCCGGCGCAGGCGGGCCGGACGCGCCCAGCACGGCGCCCGACTGTGGAAGCCGTTCGAGCACACGCTCAGCATGACGCTCGGGGGCCATGTATGTGGGCGTCCCCGCGGTTGCGGCCGCCGCGGCGGCGCGTGGCGCGGCTGCCGGGGAGGCGGCCAGAGGAGAGGCGGCCAGAGGAGAGGAGGTGACGACCGTGGCGCGGGCATCCGGGGCGGCAGCTGGGGCAGCGGGCATGGCAAACGGTGCAGCTGGGGCAGCGGGCATGGCAAATGGTGCAGCGAGTCCAAAGTCAGCGAGCTTGACGGCGCCATCGAGCGCGCAGAAGACATTGGCCGGCTTGACGTCATTGTGCAGCCAGCCATGCGCATGCATCGCCTCGAGAGCGCTCGCGATGCCCGCCACCCACTGCCACCGGACCGCGGTGGAGGGGACGGCGGCGGCGAAGGGGACGGCGGCGGCGGCGGCTGAGGTGACGGCGGCGGCGGAGGAGGAGGAGGGTGCAGACGAGGGCGCGGGCGCGCGGGGGCTGCGAGCATCGAGTGCGAGGCCAGCGAGGGACGTCGTGAGCGCGGCGGCGGCTGGCGGCGGCAGGCGCAGCGCCGCCGAGTGCGGCGGCAGCACGCTGCCCCGCACGCCGCCCTGCGCGCGCAGCGGTGGCGAGGAAGAGGAGGAGCGCGGGGAGGCGGTGGCCGAGGAGCGCCGCGCCATCTCGTGGGCTAGGATGGCGGAGAGCGTGGGCATCTGGCACAGCTCCAGCTGCAAGCACAGCGTGGGCACGCGCGCCGGCGCCGCACTCCCGCTTCTCGTAGACGTGTCGTCCTCTTCGTCGTCGTCATCTCCGTCCACGCTCCCGATGCTCGCCAGCTCGAGGCTCGCCCCTCGCCACGGCAGGTGTCTGGACGCCCAGGAGGACGCGTTGGTGTCCAGCTCCGCCAGCTCCTCCTGCAGCCGTGCGACTGGGAGCGGCTCGCTCCACACAGAGTGGTAACGGATGAGGTTGGTGTGTGGCGGGAGAGAGGCCATGCACTTGGCCTCGGATTGGGCGCCGGGGCGGTCAGGGACGAGTTTGATTGCATACGTGTGCCCATCGAGGCGGTTGCGAGCGCTATAGACCACGCCAAACCCGCCCTTCCCCACGAGCGAAAAGTCGTCAAAGTCAGTGATGAGGCGTGGCGGTACCGCCGGCGCCGGCGCCGGCATCGGCAGACTCAGCGGCCGAACCAACGACCATGGGAGCGGACCCGGACGCCGCCGAGCCTCGCCCACGGGATCGGGCGTGCGCGGCGGGGACGCGATCGTACTGCCCGTGCGCCATGCTCTATACCGCAGACGGGCCTCGTGGAAGTCCTCATGATAATCTCCGATCTCAAACGCAGGCGGCAGCGACTCCTCCGACTGCGTGTGGGCGCCCGCGACGGCCGGCGCGACCGCTCCAGCGACGGAGGAGAGGCTGCTGCCGCCGGTGGCGCCAGCCGCCCGCAAGATCGTGCCACGCAGAAGCGTGCTGCGCATGTGGAAAAGCGAGCACCAAAAACTCAACAGAAAACTCGAGTGCGGCACCGTCTCGAAGTCGGCCTGTTTTTAATGGAAACACGACACAGGCGGGAGCCGGGACACGTGGTCACCACAAGTAGCCAAGTACTGAGCGAGAAGAAGTCGATCAGTAGATCTGATCCCAACGTGAAGATAGTGCTGCGACTGTCAAAAGTGGTACGTCACACGCCCATTCTCGATTCTGCGCCGACGAAGACGCGGCGATCACGCTCCGAGCGTGCTCACTAGAACACACTTTTAGGAGTCTGTTTTTTTCGAAGGTCCTCAAGATTTGAAGGTCCTAAAGAGTGAACGGAAAGCGAAGCACAACCGCACACGCTCAGCCGTCCTGCTTTGTAGACGCTGCTGCTGACCGTGCAACCGATGCCTCCTGAACTACACACTCAAATGTGCCGGCGCCGGTAATCCTGTCAATGTTCTCCGCACGCCATTCATGACATCCTCTGGCGTCACAAGTTCGGCAGGTTTGAAGATCTTGAAGACCAAGGACCGCTCGCCAAGGAGGCTCACGACAGTCTCAAGAGGCGCACAGCCCTGCGTGAAATGGGGTGCAGTGAGAGGCTAGGAAAACGCATCAACAGATCGTGCGCGCGGCTGTACCGGCTCGTAGCACTGCAGCTCGTTGACCATGACCATGACCTCGGACATGCTCTCCGGCAGCGCATCCTCAACCCAACTCGTAATGCGCTTGAGTTCCACGCGATTCGCCGAAGGCTTCTTCGCAAAGTCGAAGGCCATTACGGTGGCGGTACGAGCGCGTGCTGCAGAAGCGATCGGACGCGCGGCCCTGACCCTAGCTAGAGATTTCCCGATCAGGGCGCGCGGGCGCTTCGCCCACAGGATTCGCTTCGCCGATACACAAATGAGACGAGCACCACTCGAGCACAAGTTGAGCACCCCACACCACGAGGAGTTCACACTCACGTTTAAAAGCAAGCGAAGGAGTAGGGGGCGGCTATAGGTCGAGAGTTCGCACCCGGGGGTGGCTCCGCGTTGAGTGATGCTTGCGTGCTTGCTTGAGTGTTGGTTTCCAAGTCAAGTCAAGTCTACTTGAACTTGAAGTCTATACATAAAAAACAGACAACTCCATGACTTGACTTGACTTGACTTGGTTTCCAAGATGCGAGATGAATCGAGAGGAGGTGTTTTGACGTGCGGCGAACACTCTACACTGCCCGTCACTCTAGCTCTGTGTGAAACGGCTGTGAGCTTGCGGAACGTCCGAGAAGGCACACACTCATAGTTGAAAAGGTCGTGCCTTGGTCCGACTTCGTCTTTGATTCACACCGCTTTGGAATAGAGTTATGTCGGGCCTAAACGCAAACCCGGACCTTTTCGACGTCGCCACGGAGCGCCGCTCGGCCGACGACACAGCTCGCGAGGTGGATCCGTCCGTGCGCGACCCGCTCGACGAATTAGAGGTCTTTGAGATGATTCGGGGTATCAAGGATCCTGAGCACCCGCATACACTTGAGCAGCTTCGCGTGGTGCAACGCTCGCTCATCCGTGTGGACGACGCGCGTGGCCGCGTCTATGTGAACTTCACGCCGACGATCCCGCACTGCTCGATGGCGACGCTCATTGGACTCTCCATCCGCGTGCAGCTGCTCCGCTTGCTGCCGTCACGATTCAAGGTGGACGTGAATGTCACGCCGGGCACGCACATGAATGAGAAGGACGTCAACAAGCAGCTGAGCGACAAGGAGCGCGTTGCCGCTGCGCTTGAGAATGAAAATCTGCTCAAAATGGTCAACTCATGCCTGCAAGGAATCTCATAGTATAGAGGCGGAGGAGTGTTCAACCGATCTTTTTTTCTTTTTTTTCCCGTGGACCGGAGTCATTCACGACGTCTACCAGGTGGACCCGACGTCGGAATCTCATTTTAACAATCCATGAGATGCACATACTATACCCCCATTCATCACACGCCCATCGCACGCGATAGCGCCCAGTGAGCTGAGACACGCGTGGTCCTTATACCGAGATCCATTTAGATCCATACACCTCCATGGGCAGGCGGCGCTCGGCTGGCGACCTGCACGACCACGCGCTCGTCCGACAAAACGCTATGGCCACGTGTGCTGGCCCCCGCAACCCGCGCCCGCGCTTGCAGCCGGATCATGCCGGCTACCGCATGTGACCCCCAATCGTCGAGCATGGGTCCTCCGTGTGCGACGCTCCCATCATGCAATCCGCCTTGAGCCGTGAAGTACCGCGAGGGTCTTCGCGGTGCGCGCTCCCCCATCGGCGTGAGCACGCCCAGAAAAGCGCTCTCGTCCTCCTCCGCTACGATGAGGCTCGGAGCCCCGACAGCATCCTGCCGCCCAGCAAGTCATCACCGCACGGCGCGGCGTCGCGCTCGCGCGGCTACTTTTTCGGCGGCGGCTTGTCAATTCTGTCGATCATCTCCATGATCTCCTTCTCACTCGGATCACCAGGCTGCCTGGCTATGTCCGCACTCAGCTGCGACGCACACGGGCGAGATAGGCGGGCGTCACAGGTACGGATGCACGCGGCAAGGATGCACGGCCGTAGGGGCAAGGTGGCAGCGGACGAGCAGCAGGCCATACGCACCGAGGCTCGACGGCTCAGGGTGCGGCCCAGCTCGGTCTTCTTAAACTGCTCACCCGCCCCCTGACGCGCGACTTGCAAGTGCTCGGTGACCGTCCGCTGCAAGGGCGCGAGCTTGGGAACCATGTAGCCCTGACAACACGGGCGTACATGGTCGCACGCGAGGCTCAGCGCGTGTGCGGGGGAGGCAAGAGAGAAGAGCGGCCAGCCACACCTCGAGCCCTTCGCGCGAGGGCAGCCAGCTCTTGATCGCGTCCGCGAGGTCCTGCGCCGACCGGATGCCATTTGCCCTTGCCGCCATGACCGCGCCAACGCCCATCAAACCCGCCAGACCGGTTCCATACAGGAAGGCGCGCCCTGCCCCGCTGCGTGCGAGCTGCTCTGCCTCTGCCGACGGTGGTTCAGGAAACTTTTCGAGGAGCTCCTTGAACGCGTTGCTGCGTCGGTAGGCTGAGGCGCCGTAACCAGCGCCGAAGCCCATGGCGGCGATACCCGCGCCGCAGAAGGCGAAGATCACGGGCACCGACCCGCTCGGGCCGGCTCCATCCTCCGGTGGCATTGAGTGTTCCAGGAGTATGTACGCGAAGCAATGCACACAGAGGCGCTCGTAGCGCAAAGCGGGTCGCCGTGAAGCAAACTTATCTCGATGTAATCTGAAAACGCAATCTGCTGCCGCCTCATCCATCTGTCCTTTTTTCGCGTCCTTTTGAGCGTCTACGAAACTTGAGGCATGTGGACTGGTCTGTAAAAACAGACAGCTGAACGCACTCGCGCACGGCACGGGCTGGGCGGGCGTGGCTATCTGACAGTCGAGAATGGATGGTGGTGGTTCGGTCCCGCTCTCCGCCGTGCCCATCTTGCTGCAGATCTTGAGCACGCCCAACCACTACGCCCGCGACGAGGTGCTCACGCTGCTCTGTGACCTCGTCGGCTCGGCCTACGGTGCGGAGGGTGCCGCACTCGGTGCGACAATCCGCGAGTCGGGCGGGCTGCTCACGCTCTCGTGGCTGCTCGTCGAGTCCGATCCCTCCGTTCAGAAGCAGGCGCTCTACATCATCGCCAACCTCGCCTCGGATGCGGTTGATCCACTCTCGCATCTGACCAAGTCGATGCTGCTGCAGTGTGAAGCCGAGTACCGGCTGCTGCCGTGCCTGGATTCGGATGACGACGAGGTGCTCTCGTACGCGTGCGCGGCGGTCCAGAACCTCTGCCACGACGCCATTTGGTCGCGCGTGCTCCTCGATCAGGATGTTGTGGGTTTGCTCGAGGAGCTGCTTGACAACAAGAACGAGCAGGTACAGCACTATGCGGCGGGCGCAATCAAGAACGTGGTCGCGGCGGCGGCGACGATCAAGGCCCAGGGAGGCGGTGCGCCAGGAAGGGAGGTTCCTATTTCGCTGGTGAGTGAGGCAGCCCTCCTGAAGGTAGAGGAGCGCGCGCGCAACGCGTCGCTCAAGACCATCCAGGAGCGCATCGCGTCGCGAAAGATCCAGCGGCAGGTGCGTGCCAGGGCCAAGGCGAAGGCAGAAGCCAAGGCGAGGGCGGAGGCCCAGGCCAAGGCGGAGGCCGAGGCGAAGGCGGCGGCCGAGGCGAAGGCGGCGGCCGCCGAGGAGCACCGGAAGGCAGCCGAAGAAGCCAAGGCAGCCAAGGAGGCTGCGGCGGCCGCGGCGGCCGAGGCGAAGGCGGCCGAGGCCGAGGCACAGAAGTTGCGCGCGGCGGAGAAGGCGGCGGCGGCCGAGAAGGCCGCGGCGGAGGCGGCGGAGGCCAAGGCCGCCGCGGCGGAAGCAGCTGCAAAGAAGGATGTGGAGGCGGCGGCCGCCGCCGCGGCGGCAGCAGAGGCGCAAGCCGAGGCGGAGGCGGAGGCGAAGCTGCAGGCGATCGAGGAGGAATTGAAGACCAAGCTGCAGGCGCTCGTTGCGGATTCGAAGATGGATCAGGCGAGCAAGGATGCGGCCAAGGCGGAGGCGGAGCGGGCTCACGAGGCAGCCAAGGTGGAGGCGGCCGCCGCGGCCGAGGCTGCTAAGGAGCAAGCCGCGCGGGGCCTCGCCCAGGCCCAGGAGACTGCCCGCGAGGCGGCTGAGGCACGCGCGACGGCAGCGGCCACAGTGGACCAGAAGCGCGCGGCCGAGACGCAGGCGACGCAGCGCGCCCAGTCGGCAAACGCGGCGGCCAGGGCCACAGCGGCCAAGGAGGCTGAGGAAAAGGAGCGTTTGGCTAAGGCCTACGAGGCGAACAAGGAGGCGGCGGCCGAGGCGGCAAAGGCGGCGGCGGCCGAGCGAGCAGCGGCGGAGGCGGCCTTGGCCGCAGCAGACGCGGAAACGGCGGCGCAGGCCAAGGCGGCCACTACGCTCCAGGCGGCAAAGCGAGGAAAGGAGGCCCGCGCCAGGGCGTCTCAGCTCAAGAAGGAGAGGCAGGAGGTGGTGGATGGGCAGGCGAAGGCGGCCACTACGCTGCAGGCGGCAAAGCGAGGAAAGGCAGATCGCTCCAAGGTGGCGCAGCTGAAGCAAGAGAGGAAGGAGGCGGCGCTCGCCAACCTCGAGAATGCCCTCAAGAACCTGGGCAACGAGGACGACTGGCAAGGGAGTTGCGACGCATGTCGAAAGGCGATCGAGGAGGCGAAGAGGCTCAAGGAGCAAGGCATTGCGATCGACACGACGGAGGCGGAGAGGCGGCTCGAGGAGGAGGAGGCGGACGACGGGCTCTCCGAGACTTGGAATTTAGACGGCAAGGCGGCGGCCAAGATGTTCGGCATGTCGGGCGTCAACAAAATGATTAAGCGCCAGACCGCGAAGCTCGCTACCAAGGCGAAGGAGCAGATCGAGCGCACACGGATTGCAGAGGAGGCGGCGCGGCTCGAGATGGAGGCCGAGGCGGAGTACCTTCGCTATCTCGCCGAGGCGGAGGCCGCAGCGGCCGAGGCCGAGGAGGCGGAAGCGCTCGAGGCGGCGATGGCAGCGGAAGCGGCCGAGGCGGCGGAAAGGGCCCTGGAAGCGGCCAAGGAGGCCCGAGCCGCCATTGCGCGTGCTCAGGCGATGTTCGAGACGGCGCAGTCACCTGAGGAAAAGGAAAAGGCGGAGCGCACTATGGCCGAGGCGGAGGCGAATGTGAAAGCCGCGGAGAAGGCTGCCGTAGCGGCTAGGATGAAAAAGATGACAGCAGCAGCCAAAGCAACGGCCGCCGGTGTCAAGATGCGTCGGCGAGCTACGGAAGCTTCGGCGAAAGCGGCGGCACTCCAGAAGGCGTCGGCCTATGCGGCGGAGGCGGAGGCCAGTCTGTTAGCACTTGAGGCGAAGGGAATGGCTGCAGCCACCCCGTCGCCAGCCGCCGCGTCGCCAGCCGCCGCGCCGCCAGCCGCCGCGCCACCAGCCGCCGCGCCGCCAGCTGTTGCAGTCTCGTCATCGGCGGCAGCACCAGCTGAGATCCTGTCATCGGCGGTGGCGCCAGCTGCGGCCGATGTCGACCTCTCGACGATCCCGCAGCACGCCAAGGCGCCCGAGACGATCGCGCGGCTGGAGAAGTACCTCGAAGCTTCCTTCCTCTTCCGCTCACTCGACGACGGCATTCGCCGCGCTCTCGTGCTTTCTATGGTCTCCAGCGTCATCCAGCCTGGCGAGCGCGTCATCGTGCAGGGCAGTCCGGGCGACTTCTTCTACATAGTGGACGAGGGTGCGCTCGAGTGCTTCGTGGCGGCCGAGGGCGCGCCGGCGCCGGGCGCCAAGGTGACCGAGTACGGGCCGGGATCCACCTTCGGCGAACTCGCCCTCATGTATGACTGCCCGTGCAAGGCGTCCGTCGTCGCATGCACCAAGTGCGTGCTCTACGCGATCGAGCGTGAGGTATTCACAAAGCTCGTGCTCCAAAAGTACAGGCAGCAGCGCATGCGCTTCGAGCAGCTCACGGCAGGCATCGCGCTCTTCGGCACGATGAACGAATTCGAGCGCGCCGCCCTCGCCGATGGCTTCGACGAGGTTGTCTTCACCGCCGGCGCCGCCATCATCAACGCGGGAGATCACGGGCAGACCTTTTACGTCGTCCTCGAGGGCTCCGCCGTGGCGGTCCAGGTGGACGCGACAGGCGTTGAGGTGGTGCTCGAGCGCTACGGCGCGGGCGGCCACTTTGGCGAGCTCGCCCTACTCCACAACGAGAAGCGCGCAGCGAGTGTGGTCGCGGAGACTGAATGCAGGTGTATTGTGCTCCACAAGAGAGCCTTTGCGGCGGCGGCGGCTGTCTCGTCTGAGGCGGCGAAGAAGGCGGTGGCGGAGGAGGCGGCGAAGGCGGCGGAGGCGGCGGAGGCCGCAAAAGCAGCGGAGGACTCGGCCGCGGCGGAGGCCTTGGATCTGGCCAACAAGCTGAAAGCTGCCAAGGTCGACCTGGGCCTAGCCGACAATGTGGAAGAGCGACGAGGGCTGAAACGCAAGGTGGCGGAGCTAGAAGAGGCGCTGACGACAGCAGTGGCGGTCCAGAAGGTGGCGGCTAAGCTTAAGGGCAAGGCCGAGCGGGCGGCCGTGGCGGCGAGGGAGGCGGCCGAGAAGGCCGCGAGGGAGGCGACCCTGAAGGCGGCGAAGGAGGAGGAGAAGGCGGTATCTGAACGGGCTGAGAAGGAGGCGAGGGAGGCGGCCGAGAAGGTGGCGTCGGCCGCCGCCGCCGCAAAAGGAGGAGCGGCGCGAGCACGTTGGGAACGCGCCCGGGGGCGATCGCAGGCGGTCTCGGCCTTGGTTTCGGCGGGTGGTGACGCGAAGGCTGTGGCCGAAGCGGCGGCGGCGGCTGAGAGGGCGGCCGCGGCGGCGATTGCAAAAGCGGCGGCCGAGAAAGCGGCGAGGGACGCTTCCGATCTGGCGAGGTTGCAGGCGGCCTCTGCGCTCGCAGAGGAGCAAGCGGCAGCCGAGGAGGCGGCGGCGGCCAGGGCCGTGATCGAAGCCGAGGCGGCTGAGGCGGCCGCGGAGGCTGAGCGCGCCGCGGCGGAGCGGGCGGCGGACGCGGCGGCGGTGGACCCAGCCGCGCTTCGGGAGCGAAAAGAGCGTGAGGCCGCTGCCAACGCGGACAAGGAGAGGCGCCTGAAGTTCGAAGCCATGCAACGGGCGGAGGAAGCCGAGGAGGAGAGTGACGACGATCTTGGACTGTCCGACCTGTGGGATGTGGACGGTGACAATGCGCAGAAGATGGCAAAGAGTGCGGGAGTCTTCGGCCTGGTGAGCAAAGCGAAGAGAGGGTTCAAAGCGAAGGCCAAGGGTGCAGCCAAGGACAAGGACAAGGCTGCGCCACCTGCTGCCGCGCCGGCGGCCGCCAGGGCTGCCCCAGCCACCGCCCCGTTCGCGGCCCCGACCGCAGCACTAGCGACAAGCGCGGCGCCAGCGCTGAGCGCGGAGGCGCAGGCAGCGGCGGCGCTGAGTCTCTTGCCCTCGCCAAAGGCCGCTCTGCTGCCTGCGCTGCTCGCAGTGCTTCGCGAGAGCAGCAGCAGCGAGGAGGCTCAGAGCGACGCGCTGTACCAGCTTGCCGAACTCACCAACGATGCCTACGACGAGGAGGCGATCGCGCTGTGCGAGTACATGCGCGCCACGGGCGCCGTGCAGCTCATTGCCAGCCGTCTCAGTAGCCCTGTGGTCTCGATCCATCAATACGCGCTCATGCTCGTGGGCAATCTCGCATCCCTTTCTGTCGACCTTGACGCTGAGAAGACAAAGGTATTGCTCAAGACGGCCGATGTCTTTAGCCAGATCCTGCCGTACATCTTTTCCGAGGAGTATGCGACACTCGTGTACTCACTGGCCGCCGTACAGAACCTATGCACCGAGATCGCGTACGTTGAGCAGCTGCAGCAGGCGGGTGGGCTCGAGCGACTGCAGGCGATCCTCCAGCTGAACGATCCGCAGCTCGAGCCGTTTGCACGCGGCTGCCTGACCAACGTGACGCAGACCAAAGTGGTGACCACCCTCCAGCGGCGTGTCGAGAAGCGTAGCGGCAACGCCGCCAGCACTATCCAAGCGGCCGCGCGGCGCTGGTTGGTTGGCTTCCGCGAGAGGCGACGTCTCGCAGCGTTCGAGGCGGCGACACCGGCGCAGGTATCTCAACCAGCATTGCAAGCTCCCGAAAGGCCCCAAACCCCTGCCGAGGTCGTCGTGCAGGCGGTGATCGCTCAGAGTGTCGAAGCCGTCTCAAGACCATCCACCGCCGAGTTAATGGCAAGAGAAGAGGCAGCGCTTATGGCCGAGCTTGCAATCGCTCAGAAGGTTCTCGCCGAGGCCGAAGCCGCCGAGAAGGCAGCGGTCGAGGCTGCGGCGGCGGAAGCGGCAGCGGAGGCGGCGGCGGAGGCGGCAGCGGCGGCGGCGGCGGCGGCGGCGGCCGAGGAGGCGGCCGCGGCCGCGGCGGCTGCGGCCGCGGCCGAGGCGGCCGTGGACGAGGCGCTGAGGGCTGAGGAGGAGACATCACACGCCAAGTTTGCCAATGCCGAGGCAGCGTACGTACAGGCGGAACTTGCTGCTGCCACCGCGGCAGAGCTCCCCGCGGTCGCGGCGGGCGCGGCGCGGGCGGCGTCGCCTTTTCATTCAAGTCGCCCGCGGGTGTCTTTGCAGCCTACTGCCGTCAATCGCCCTCGGACTCCAAACTCGATGCTGCCTGCGCTGCTTGCAGTGCTTCGCGAGAGCAGCAGCAGCGAGGAGGCTCAGAGCAACGCGCTACTCCAGCTTGCTCAGCTCATGAACGACGCCTACGACGAGGAGGCGATCGCGCTGTGCGAGTACATGCGCGCCACGGGCGCCGTGCAGCTCATTGCCAGCCGTCTCAGTAGCCCTGTGGTCTCGATCCATCAATACGCGCTCATGCTCGTGGGCAATCTCGCATCCCTTTCTGTCGACCTTGACGCTGAGAAGACAAAGGTATTGCTCAAGACGGCCGATGTCTTTAGCCAGATCCTGCCGTACATCTTTTCCGAGGAGTATGCGACACTCGTGTACTCACTGGCCGCCGTACAGAACCTATGCACCGAGATCGCGTACGTTGAGCAGCTGCAGCAGGCGGGTGGGCTCGAGCGACTGCAGGCGATCCTCCAGCTGAACGATCCGCAGCTCGAGCCGTTTGCACGCGGCTGCCTGACCAACGTGACGCAGACTAAGGTGGTGTCGAGGCTCCAAAAGCGTCTCGAGAGGAAGGTCACCATCGTCCAAGCGGCCGCGCGGCGCTGGTTGGTTGGCTTCCGCGAGAGGCGACGTCTCGCAGCGTTCGAGGCGGCGGCAGCGGTGCAGGTATCTCAACCAGCATTGCAAGCTCCCGAAAGGCCCCAAACCCCTGCCGAGGTCGTCGTGCAGGCGGTGATCGCTCAGAGTGTCGAAGCCGTCTCAAGACCATCCACCGCCGAAGCCAAGGCGAAGGTCGAGGCGTTCGCACAGGCCAAGGTGGCTGACGCTGAAAGGGCCAAAACCCCTGGAGAGATTGTGGTCGAGGGCGTGATCGCTGCGAGTGTCAAGGAGGTTACCGAGCCTTGGGGTACGACCGCTGGAAGGCCCAGAAGCCCGGGAGAAGTTGTGGTCGAGGGCGCGATCGCTACGAGTGTGGGGCGTTTTCCATCGGAGGAGGAGGTGCTGAAGGCAAAGGCGGCGATCAAGGTGCAAGCTGTGCAGCGCGGCAAGGCGGATCGAGTCAAAGTGGCGCAACTTCAAAAGGAGAAGGCTGCCGAGGCGTTGGCGCAGGCCAAGGCGAAGGTCGAGGCGTTCGCACAGGCCAAGGTGGCTGACGCTGAAAGGGCCAAAACCCCTGGAGAGATTGTGGTCGAGGGCGTGATCGCTGCGAGTGTCAAGGAGGTTACCGAGCCTTGGGGTACGACCGCTGGAAGGCCCAGAAGCCCGGGAGAAGTTGTGGTCGAGGGCGCGATCGCTGCGAGTGTGGGGCGTTTTCCATCGGAGGAGGAGGTGTTGATGGCAAAGGCGGCGACCGACCTGCAAGCTGTGCAGCGCGGCAAGGCGGATCGAGTCAAAGTGGCGCAACTTCAAAAGGAGAAGGCGGTCGAGGCGGTCGTCGCGGCCACCGGCTGCACCCACGAGACTGCCAGCCGAGCGGTCGAGTTTGTGGGCAGCTCTGTGGAGAAGGCAGTTGCCTTCGTGAAGAAGCAAGCGGAGCAGCATAAGGCGGCGACCAAGGTGCAGGCTGCCCAGAGAGGTAGGCTGGACCGAGCCACGGTGGCGCAGCTCAAGCTGGACAAGGCGATCGAGGAGGTCGTGGTGGCCACCAGCTGCACTGATGGGCAAGCTCGCCGAGCGCTTGAGGCGGTGGGCGGCTCTGTCGGCGAGGCGATTGAGTTTTTAGTCGATGCGCAAGTGACGGAGGGGATTATGGCCAAAAAGGAGGCGCGCCTGCGCGGCTTCTTCGTCATCGGCAAGTTTGTCATCCGCCTTAGGATCCGGCGACGCATGAGGAAGGAAAGGGAGGCGGCGTACCGGGAGAAGAATGAACCTGCGGCGATAGTGGTGCAGACCGCTGAGCGAGGTAAGGCAGCCCGCGCCGAGCTGAAGAAGAGGAAGGAGGAGAAGAAAGCGGCCGAGGAAGAGGCGGAGCGGCTCGAGCGGGAAGCGATTGCGGCGGCTGAGAGAGCGGCGGCCGAGGCGGCGGCAAAGGCCGAGGCGGCGGCGATCACCCTGCAGGCCGTCCAACGAGGCAAGGTGGATCGCCTCAAGGCGAAGGAGATTGCGGAGGCTGAGAGAGCGGCGGCCGAGGCGGCGGCAAAGGCCGAGGCGGCGGTGATCACCTTGCAGGCCGTCCAACGAGGCAAGGTGGATCGCCTCAAGGCAAAGGAGGCCAAGAAGGAGAAGAGGAAGAGGGATGCGGAGCGGCTCGAGGCGATGCGGCAAAAGGCGGCGGGTAAGGTCCAGGCGGGTGCGCAAGGTATGAAGACTCGTAAGCTGCTGAGGAAGCAGCGCAAGGCGGCCTGTACGATCGAGGCGATGGCGCGTCGGAAACGGTGGTCGGAGCTCTACAGGTGCATCCGTCGAGTCGTCATCGACGTTGAGGTGGAGATAGAGATCTACTACGCCAATCTGGCAGCGGAGAAGGCGGCCGCGGAGCAGCGTGAGGCGGAGAGGCATGCTGCGGCGACGCGGCTGCAGGCGCATGAGCGCATGCGGGTGGCGAAGGCGAAGCGCGAAGAAGCGCTTGCCGCAGCACGCAAGCTCCAGGCGCGCCAGAGTACGAAATCGAGTATGGCCTTCCTGCGCAAGTGCAAAGATGGAGCGCTCCGACTGCAATGCAACTGGCGGGGCGTGCTCGGGCGACGTCTGACGAAGTTGAAGCGCGGGAAGCTGGGGCTGGCCACTCGCATGCAGGCGATCTTCCGCGGCTTCCACGTGCGTGTCCTTCGCTCGGCAGTCAACTCGCTCATCAGTTCGCTCGAGTTCATGAACCAGATGGAAATCAAGCGTCGGGAAGCTGCCGTGGTCATCCAGCGTGAGTTCCACTCGCGAAAGGCAGCGCGGAACATGAGGCTGATGCGCCGGACGTTGAAGAAGATGATGATGAATCGCTCAATCGCATTGATCCAACGGGTCTTCCGCAAACTTCGCGATCGTATCCTCCAGAGCACGCTCAATGCCCTCATCACCGGAGTGATCTTCCTTTCCATCCGAAACGTCACCGAGCACCACGCCGCCAAGCAGTTGCAGCGCGCCGTGCGAGCGCGGATCGCCGCTAAGGCGGAGCAGCGCGCGGCGCTCAGGGCGGCGCGTCAAGCCGAGAGGATGGCCTCTTCGCTCCGGGCATCGTTGGGTCAACGCGACGTGACCAAAGCGGTGCCATGGTCCACGTATGCCAAGCTCGCCGCGCACAACCCACCCAATGAGGCAGGTCTTGCCCTCTACGGTGGACCTCCACGGCGCGGGCGCCGTCGCGGCACACCACTCGCCGGCGCCGTGTCGGGCGCCGGCGGGCTCTCCTCCGTCGTCCCTCACCAGCTCGTGCCCAACACGGCGCCCGATCTCGCCGAGCTCGAGATGGAGATGCTTGACCAACGGCTCCTTCTGCTCTCGGCTTCGTCCACGTACGGTCCTCAAGATTCGAGCTACGCTGGTGGCCGCTCGCGCGCGCGCCTTGGCAAGCCGTACGAAGCCACGTGGCCGCACCCGACGAAGCCGTCGGCCGCCGAGTTCGCGGCAGCTGAGCGCGCTGCCATTGCCGCCGCTGCACGCGGCCGACGGCTCCGTCTCGCGTCGCCGGAGCTGATCGCCACCATTTACAGGCGAGGCTCGGAGCTGCCCGCGGGTGGTTACGACCCGACCGAAGCCGTTGACGCGCGCTTTGCCGACACGGCGCCTTTCCTCGAGAGTTCGAGCGCCGTGTCGGCGGCGAGCGTGTCCAAGCTGGTACCCAACACGCTGCCTCCGCACGCGAACGGGCCGAACGGAGCTGCCTTTTTTGGGCTCGGCTCGAACGCGGGCACCACCTCATGCTCTTCGGGCCACTCGGGCATCGTGCTGCCATATGCGGTGCATGCAAGTGAGCTGCCGTCGATGCTCCCCGTCGATCCGACCGAACGACAGGCGCACCTCGTCGACATGTACCAGCTCTCTCCGCGCTTTCGGCTGTGCGACCCGTCGCACGCGCGCGCTGAGAAGTATAGCAAGACGCGCGCCATCTATGGCGTCGGAGAGCACGGGCGCACGCTCATCGACAGCTTCACTCAGAGCGATGGCGTGGGCGCCGTGTCGGGCGTGGGCCGTGCCGGTGCGGGCGCCGTTTCGGGCGCGTACTCGGCACGGCAGCTCCATGTGCAGCGTCTCGCGACCCCCGAGCCTCTCCCGCCGCATTCTTACCTGCCGCACGCGCCCCATCCGCCACTAGAGCGCCCTGCAGCGCCCCCCCCGCGGCGTGCGTGGGGGGGCGGCGCAGACGCTGACGATACCGGCGGCGGCCTGGGCGCCGAACCGGGCTACGGCGACGCTCTCTTTGCCGACACACGCCCTGTAAACACGGGCCGTGTGACCGCCACCGCCACCGCCACTGCCACCGCCTCTTTTCACGACGCAGCGCCGGCGCCGCTGCCCTGGCAGCCGACCCCGCACGACAAGTCGTACGCGCACTACAAGCACCTAGCGGACCACGCCAAGCAGCGCGCGGCCCAAGCCACGGAGCGCGCTGCACTGCTTCGCACCCTGACTGAGAGCCACGGCTCGCCCAGGCCGAGCTCGCAGCAGAGGCTGAGGCAGCTGCACCCAGTCCTGGGCGGCGCAGCGCCGATGCTCCTGCCACCCATAGCGGGCGGCGTCATAGACGCCCGCGCGTACTCGTCCAGGCCGCAGCCGCCAGCGTCGCGCGCCCACTCGCCGAGGTCCAAGGACCGACAGGTGAACGCCGGTGTGACACCAATGCGCCCAGCGGTGACCTCTCACTTTGGCGCGGGCAGCCCGACGAGGCTGGGCTAGAGAGAATCGACAGGGTCGCGAGCGCAACCTTCTCGCGAGCTCAGGATGTTCACGAACATTGTCATTGAGATGCTCTTGTATACTGTACTTTAGGACAAGGAGCAAGCAGAGATGGGACAGCCGATGTTCAGTTTCAGGACCCCAAGGTACTCGGAGTTACATGTACAGTGAGTTCTGCTTATCAGATTTGGCTGTGTTCCATGAATGTTCCCCCGACAACTTTTCGACACGTGTCATATCACGTGACCGCGTTTTAGTGCGACGTGATCGCCAGAGGGCTCTGGACAAGGCGCAAAAAAGCTCCTCATCATGTTCTCTGCCCGACTTGGCTTTGCCATGCGCTCCTCGCGCTTTGTTAAGGTATCAGCCATGGCAGTTACCTCAGCCGCGGCAATAGCATCGGTCTCGGCCGCGCGCTCCGAGCCGGAGCAGGCGGACCTGCACTTCAAGTATTTTGACGCACGTGGTGTCCTGGAGACAAGTCGCATATTGCTGAAACTCGCCGGTCAGCGCTATACGGAGGAGCGCTACCCACTCGACCTTTCGAAAACGCCTCCATATGGCCCTGATTTCTTCAAGGCCAAGGAATCTGGCGAACTGGCTGCCAACCTCGACAGGGTGCCGATCCTTGTCGCTGATGGCCACGCCATCGGCCAGTCGTCAGCCATCGCTCGCTTCCTCGCAGCGCGCGTCGGCTTGTACGGCACGAGCGACACGGAGCGCGCAGACATTGATGCTTTTGTCGAGCACCTGCGCGACATCAAGGACCAGTACCAGGTCGCCAAACGTAACCCCGAACCAGAGGCCAGGGCTACCGCGATTGAAAAGTTCTTTTCAAATGCGCTGCCAGCGCACTTTGGCAAGCTTGAGACGTTTGTCACGTACACTGGCACAAGCCGTGCGGCGGGCGTTGTTGGCGGCCGCCTCAGCCTCGCCGACGTTGCGCTCTATGTGTTCGTTGAGGAATATTTTGACGACAAGGCGTCAGTGGCGGCGGCGCTGAAGGCAGCCAAATGCGAGCGCCTCGTGGCGTCCGTCGACGCGGTGCGAAGCCATCCGAATGTGGCGGCGTATCTGAAGCAGCGGCCGCAGACGACGCTCTGAAGACACTCGCTGAGCTTTGCGATGCGTGCCGACGGGGAAGTACGCGACCATGTGGGTGGATCTGTACAAAAACTGACTCCTGTGTTTAGCCCTTGATGTGTCCCCTTCCTTTGCTTCGGCTTCCGCCTGGCCGCTAGAGCGATGGGCGGCGCGATACCGACGGGAGCTGCCGGTGGGAGAAGCCCTAACCCTGACCATGGGCACCATGGGAGATGCCGTTGCCGATGGCGAGCTGCGCGCCGTAAGGACATGCGTCTTAGGACCGGTGGAAGCGCATGCGAGCGGGAGAGAGAACAGAGATATGCAGAGAGCAGAGACCACGTGCGGTCGACGTGCCGCGCGCGGGGCGCGGGCGGGAGGCACACGACCCATGCACACGGCCGCGCGTTCGACCCCGGTGCACCGCGGCCGCAGCCGTATCGCGGCGAGCGACGTGTACCTCTGTTCTCCCCTGCTTGTGTCCCTGACCTTTTCAACTGTGAGTTGGCCTTATCGGGTAGCGGAAGCTCATACAATTGTACTCTAGCTTCGGCTGGATATTTTCACGTTCACGCCGCCCGCGCCGCGCGCTCGTTTTTCATAGGCGGACGACGACGGAATTCTGATGATGCCGCTCGTGCTGCTCCTATCCGCGGCGCCGTCGCGGTCTCTTCATTCGCCGTGGGTTGGCCGGACCGCTCATTTCGTCAGCTCTTGTCGACCCAGAGTGGCTTGCGCGATCAGTGATGGCAGCAACGGTCAGAGCACATCATCCGCCTCAGGGAGCGGATCGCTGCCTCCCGAGCTCACCCCAATCACCACGGCCGTCTTCAGCCAGATGTTGGGTGAGGGCATAGCCATGTCGAGCCTGCCTCTCTACCTGACCGGGCTAGGCGCACAGCCCCTTATGGTCGGTCTGGCCGTCTCGTGCTTCTCGGTGTCCCAGATGACGTTTGCACCCATCATGGTGGGGCTGTCGTCCAAGGTTGGCCGCTCACGTGTGCTGCAGCTTTGCCTCGTGGGTGCCGCCGCCTCCTCGTTGCTCATCGGCCTCTCGGGCACCGTCACTGGTGTCGTTGCCGGTCGGGCGCTGGCCGGGGTCTTTGCTGCGAGCGTACCCGTCGCGCAGTCAAGCGTGACCGATCTGCTGCCTCGAAAGCAGGCTGCCTTGGGGCTCAGCCGCGTGTCTGCCGCGTCGCAGCTTGGCATCATGGTCGGTCCGGCGGCCTCGGCCCTCCTCCAGGCTGCCTTCAGCGGCCTCGGGATCGCTCCCTCACGCGGCCTCCCTGCCGTCTTCGTCCTCACAGCCGCGGTCATGCTGGGCGTGCTCGCCCAGATGGTGAGGGTAGCCCCAAGGCTCGACGCTGCCTCCGAGGCGGGGCCAGACGAGGCGAGAGCGCCTGCGGAGGGGCCGTCGCCGTCTGTGGCGGAGGAAGCACGGGCGACCGTCCGACCGCCGCCTGGGGTCCGACCCCTGGTGCCACCAACGCTCGCCCAGCCCATGCTGCGATCGATTACGATGATCATTGGTTGGACGGCGGTGCTGTCCAACTCGATGTATGGGCTCTTCGCGCCTCGCTTCCTCGGTTTCGGCCAGGCACAGCTCTCGGCCACCTACTCAACGGCCGCCGCTCTCGCTATCTCGGCGCAGCTCGTCTTCCCACGCCTGGTTGCGCAGCTGGGGGAGCACAGACTGTGTTCGCTTGGCATTTTGGGCACGGGCGTGGGCATAGGCGGCCAGGCGCTGCTCCGCTCACAGCCAGCGCACTCGGCGCTGTACATGCTCAGCCGAGCCAGCGCATCGGTCGCGGACACCGCCACTGCCGCCTTGGTGGTGAGATCTTCGACAGACCAGCGCGCGCGCGCGAAGAACTTAGCACTCCTCACGTCGACCCGAGCTGCGGCTCGGATCGCGACCCCGCTGATCTCGAGCGAGCTCTTTGAGCTCAGCTGTAGGGACTCGGTCGCTCCCGGCGCGCTGCCCTTCGTTGCGGCCGCGTGCTTTGCGCTGGTCGTCGCCCCGTTGCCTTTGATACTGCTCCAAGTAAATGCGGAGCGAAAAGAAGCTCGCCCAGGTACCCTCTGAGTCGAGAGTTGCTCGGTCGAACTGTGTTTTTTTCACGAGCTATTACGTGACTTTCATGCCCTGTCGCGCATGCATCAGGAGCCAACTCACTCGACTTGCCCAAAAGAGTTTGGCATCTTCAATTGTGGGCGTGCGACGCAAGTAGGAATTGCGAAAAAGCCCAACTCCCGGCTCTGCACGTCTGCGGCGCCATGGAGTTGATATCCCGCCGCTCAGACGGGTTCCAGACTGGGACTGCAGGAGATCACTGGGCGCTCGCGCGCGCACACACGTGGCACGCCCTGAGATTGCAGATCTGCGGCCCAACCAAATCGTCCACCGCCGTGACGCCAGCGGTCAAGCCTGCCGAGATGCTTGACGGCTCAAAGGAAGCCGTCGAGCCTTCGTCGTGCGTCATCCTGCCAAGCTATGCTTGGAAGGAGTCGTGGGATCTCGCCATCTTGATGGCCATCCTCTACTCTGCTGTCACGGTCCCCTATCGCATCTGCTTCTCCGCCACCACCGAGCCTGGAACCAACATGTACCTGTTCGAGCAGACGGTGACTGTGCTCTTCATCACCGATGTACTCTTGAACTTCAATACGGCGTACATGGAAGACGGCGTGTGGGTGACCCATCGGGGAGCCATCGCCCAAACCTACCTGAGCGGCTGGTTCTGGATCGATTTCCCCTCGTCCGTCCCTGTCGAGCTCATTGACTTTGTGGCCGTGGCGCTTGAAGGCGCCTTCGAAGCGAGCGGGGCTGATGAGGAGGAGGGCGGCGCTTCACATTACGCCTTCCTGCGCTTCCTGCGTCTCTTCCGCCTGCTGCGGCTGATGCGCCTGCTCAAACTCAATGAATACATTTCTACCATGGGTGCGCGCGCCGCCGTCGAATGCTTGGCTGCAGGCTGGTCCGCCCCGCCCATGATGTGGCTCCGCTGCATCGCTGGCCACTCCGCCTCCTGCGCAAGCTCCCCTGACCGCTTGTCGCCCCTCGTCCCTCGTTGCCCTCGCTCGCCGCGTGGCGCAAACACATTCACATTCACACAGAGATCCGATTCGACCTCAACCTGACCTCTCTGCGGCTCTTCCAGATGATCGTCAGCCTCCTCTTCCTAGCGCACATGCTCGGCTGCTTCTGGTTCTACACAGCGACCCTCGTCGGACTGGACCCCGAGATCGTCACCTGGGTGAGCTCGTACAACGGCGGCTCCGCTCTCGACGCGACCCCAGACGTTCAATACCTGTATGCGCTGTACTGGGCGCTCACCACTCTGACCACGGTCGGGTACGGCGACATCATTCCGACCAACAACGCCGAACGCACCTTTTGCATGGTGTCCTTCATCGTCGGGGCACTTGTCTTTGGCTACATGCTCTCGTCCATCGCGTCGCTCGTGAACGCGATGGACCGGCAGGCCGCCATCAATGAGGCCAAGATGGATGAAGTGAAGGAATACATGCGATGGCGCCAGGTGCCGCGCGGCCTCAAGGTGTGCCTCTTGATTGCCTCCCTCATCGTGATTGCCTCCCTCATCAGGTGCCGCGCGACCTCAAGATGCGCCTGCGCCGATACTACTCACACTACTACAGCAAAAAGACCGTCTTCGATGAGGAGGCCATTCTCGGGTCGCTCAGCCCCGAGCTGCGCTTCGAGGTCGTGCGCCATGCGCTCAAGGAGACCATCGGACGCATCCCCCTGTTTGGGTCGACCCTCGCGCCCCACTTCCAGCTCGAGGTCTTCCCACTGCTCAAGCCACTCGCGGCGGTGAGCGGCGAGCTCATCTTGCGCCGCGGCGACGTACCCACGGACCTCCTCTTCCTCCTCAAGGGTGTCATCGAGGTCGTATCAGGCGTCCACGGCAAGCCTCTGTACAGGCTGCATGAAGGGCAGCACTTTGGGGAGTCTGTGCTCACCGGGCGGCGGCGCTCCGCCAACCACTTGGCCGAGAGCCCGTGTGAGATGCTCGCGATCTCGGCGGCAGATCTGAGCGATCTCTTCGATCGGCGCCCGCGCGAGGGCCGGTCCATGTACAGGGCATTGCTCAATGAGCACAAGCGAAAAGAGCTGATGCGCACGATCGGGTTGCGCTTCCAAATGGGTCATCTCAAGGAGGTGGGACGGATCGAGGATGCCTATGCGATCGCGCTCCAGCTCGCATGGAATCGGCACTGCGATAGGGTCGCGTTCGCGCTCGTGGAGGACATCTGGCAGCCCGAGGACACGACACTCGAGTCGACCATTAGCGGATCCATCATTGCGCCTCGTGCACTCGTCGCCTCGCTCACCGATCATCACGTCAGTCGTCATGCAAGCCCGTCGTTAAGCAAGCCTCCGACGAGCCCCAACGCCGGCGCGGCGGGGGCGGATACTTTTGCGGGGGGGTTCGGCGCGGCGGGGGCGGACGCGGCCCTCTCGAAACGACTCCTCCGTGTTGATGGGCTCCTGGCGAAGCTCGAGGCGCTCGCCCTTCCCCTCGAGCAAGCGTTGGGGGCTACCTCGCGAGGAGACCTGAAGCCCAAGCTCAGTGATCGCCTGCGTCACTGACTGAGCCACATTCAGCGATCGCCAACCACATGCAAGGGAGCACCCCAAACCTTCCTTATAAGGCAGCCCTCGGCGCCCGCTTCTAAGGCGCCCCTGATAGGGCAACCCTGGCACACGACAGGTATGAGAGGCGGGGCGGGGGAGGAGGTAGGATGGGAGTTGGTGGGGGCGGGGGCCGGCACGTCGAACTCGCCGGGCTAGGGCATGGTCGCGCGCATGGGAAGGCGCATCTCTCTTTGGTGTGCGCGGTGATGACGTGAGTAGAAGACGACTGGGCGACGTGCGCGCGCGCAGCCGCAGGGTGAGCCTGTGGCCTTCTTGCGTGGTATGGATTCTTTCTTTTCGAACGCAACGTGTAGAATCGGATCCGCAGAGCGACCAGAGTGGACGCTTGCTTCTTGATGTCGGCATCACTCGCTCCGTTACCGAAGAGGTACAAAAGAAGGTACACGGTCCCCGGTTCTTACCAAATGAACGCATACACAGTGGTACGAGGCTATTGTACATGTAGTGAGTTGGTCTCGCGCGCTTGGATAGTTGCATGCGAGAGACTGAGAGAGCTACCAGTTTTGTGACGTGCACACGCACCCTACCCGGACGGATGTTCGCTCCCAATGGAAGCTGCACGCTTCCGCGACTCTTGCGGCCGCCTCGAATCCTCGTTGTGGTTCCCGGACACGGCGAACCCTCGCGAACGCACGTCCTGCGGTCCAATCTACAACGGATTGCACGCATGAGCGTCAACGTGTCGTGCGTCATGTTTGTCTACGGGTCCAAGATATCGGACGACGAGTTTGCGACGCGCTACGCCGGCTGTCGCCTCGTGCGGCAGTCTGGATTTTGGATGCACCACCTGCGAGCCGTGCCGGAGGTGGACGTGCGCGCACATGACTATACACTGCTCATGATTGATGGCGTCGAGATGAACGCTGACGTTGACCTGCACGTGCTAGCGCGCATCATGGAGGCCAACTGCCTCAGTCTTGCAGGCCCCGCATGCACCTCGTGCAAGTCGAAGCAGCTCATCCGGCCCGTGCGCGACAAGCCATCGTACGCCGTCGGGCGGCGCGTGCAGTATCTCGATCCGCAGATCCAAATGTATACGAGCACTGCTTTCCTGTGCCTGCAGCGGCTGATCGACCTCGTCGGGTTGCAGGCGGACCCGACTGGCTGGTCCATCTCGACCCTTTCGACCAGCTTCTGCGCCAATCGCGTGGGCATCGTCGACGCGATGAGCGTCGAGAAGATCTACAGCAAGTCTACGTACAGCTGGGACGAGGCCGAGCGGACTGCCCAGGCAGCAAGTGACGCGGCGATGCAGCGCGTACCAGGTCTCAAGAAGGCGAACCCTGCGGTGGTCTTCGGCCCGCTGGTAGAGCCTCGCCTCGGCATTCACTTCGACACGGACCCGGCCGGCCTGCGCCACCGTGAGGACGTGTCGCGAGGGCCGCACACGAGCGCATCCATGGGCAGGCGGCCGTTGGGAAAGGCGAGCGCATCCATGGGCAGTCGGCCGTTGGGAAACGCCGCAGAGGCGGCAGCTGAGGTGGAGCGTCGTATCGAGCGTCGTCAAGACCCTCCCCGTTGGCCCTCGCTGCCCATGGTCGACGTGGTGTGCCTCAACCCCGGCTCTGTCACTCCTGCGACCGACGCCGAGCATGCTGCGACCATGCGCGCGCTGCGCTACAGGCTGCGTCTGCATGCCAGCTTTGCGGCCGTTACAATCGTCGTCGAGAGTAATGTAACGCACAGTGGAGAGCCGACTGCTCTCGTCGCGCGCCCCGGAAGCACGCGACACAGCCTTACGGCCGCCGAAATGACGCGATATCACGTGGCTGCTCATCTAGTCTTCCCGGCCGCCATCTGGCGTGTGCGCATGTCCTCATACGCCATGTCGTCGGCGCGCCGGCTCAAACTCGAGTACCCAGCGCGTGCGGAGCTGCTGCTATGGCTCGAGCGGCACTACCCTGACCACGTTGCCTTTCTCTCCGATGTCACCGAACTTCTCGACCCGAGAGCCTTTGCTGCGGCGGGAAAGACTGTTGTGAGGCGGCACGGAGGCGATGGCAGCACGCAGCAGCATAAGGAGACGGTCGTCGCCGACGACTTAACGCCGCCCTTCGGTGCTGATCCTACCACGGCCCTCAGGGCACGCCAGTGGCTGGCCGCCAGCGTGGGGGCATGCGCAGTGCCTCGGATGCGCGGCTTTCGATACGGGAATCCAAGCTGCGCAGAGCTCGGCAGTTGGGCGAGCAGCGCGGTCTTCATTCGAATGGATGCCTCCTGGGTCAGCTGGCGAGCGCGCCGCGCCTTGCAGCACGCCTCTGGGGGGTCGCCGTTGGGGCAGCCGCTCCCTCGCATATCCGAAGCTGGGATTGCATGCCCTCTAGTAGGAGGCCCTCCCACCACCTCCTCCTCCGCCGCCGCCGCCACCACCTCCATCGCCGCCGCCGCCGCCGCCGCCGCCGCCGCCGCCGCCGCCGCCGCCGCCGCCATCATCCCCTCCCCCTCCTGCCGCGAGGGCCGTTGGATCTGCGACGACGCGCCTTGGTTTTCGAGCGGCGCCTCAACGAACGCCTCTGCTGCCGCCGCCCCCTCGCCCGCCGCCTCGAGTGCCTACATGGGATGGAACTTGCTCCATGTCCTCCGTCCACTGCGCGAGATGCTTCGGGCGCTCAACGACACGCTATCGCGTCGGCCACCGCTGCATGGGGGACGGCCGGCGCTTGCGGCGTATGAGGAGCATCAGGCAAAGGTGCGAGCTGTCTTTGCACGTGGGCGCGCAGGCGTCGTCGAGCGCATCCAAAGCTGCGCCGAGTATGTGCCACCGCGCGTGTCCCTGCACGATGCGCGCGCGGCGAGGGCGGCAGCCAGTCGGCCGCAGCTGACCGCAGGTCGTCTGGGTCTCGCGCAGCCGGGGGAGGATGCGGCCGTGCCGCCGCCTCTCGCCGGCTGGCCACGCACCCAGATCGAATGAGCCGAGATGGACACCCGAGATGGCCGCGTGGAAAATGGACGCACCACAGGAGATGAGCCCCCCTAGGCTCTCCGTATGCCACCCCAGCTGGGCCTCTGATGGCTCAGCTGATAGTCTTCACATGTTCGTTCACTTGAGAGCCTAAAGCTATTGGGGACGTTATTGTTTGTATTGGGGACGATTGCAGCCCAGCCACCACAGGCAATAGCGGGCGAGGTCCGAGCGGCATGAAACTGATGGTAAGATACATGACTGGGCTTGTCGCCGGGGTGAACGCGTGCTTGCTCGGGTTCTAGCTGTCGGATGGAACTGTCGGACGGGTTCCTTTTTTTGTATGAAAGCATGCGTGAGGTTCCCTGTATAGGCGCAGAAAGTTTAGGTTCCTACGAAGGTGCGGCGCATCCAGCATCGTCCTCTCTCGTGCGCGCTGGCTGGGGTCGGGACTCTGGCAAGGATATGCTGACCGATGCCGTCGATGCAGCGGCGGCCGAAGTGGCAGCGGTCGAGGAAGGGGCAGCGTTGGCAGCGTTCCACTTGATCGACTCGGACCAGGACAGGTATATCACGCAAGGCGATCTGCTGCGCACCTTCGGCATGCATCTCGACAAGCGTGCGATGCAGCGCATGCTGGAAAAAATCGATTGGCGCACGAACCGGATGAACTTCGAGCAGTTTCAGCTTCTGCTAGCCGAGAATCGCATGAGCGACAAGGAACGAGGTGTGCTCGAGTACACCTCGGCACTTGAGCACATTTCCAAGAAGGGGGAATTCGCGTACAAGAAGGCGGGAGCGGAGGAGAAGGCAGCGGCTGAAAAGGCGGCGGCCGAGAAGGCGGCGGCTGATAATGCGGCGGCTGAGAAGGCGGCGGCCGAGAAGGCGGCGGCCGAGAATGCTGAAACCGAGAAGGCTGCGGCTGAGAAGGCCGATGCCGATAAGGCCGCTGCCGAGAAGGCGTTTGCCATTGGCAAGGAAATCGGGAAGACGCTCTCGAGTGTTTTCGTTGAGTCGCCGGTGGCTCTCTTCAAATCCATAACGAGTGGGAAGTATGTCGAGGATGAGAAAGCCGATCCCGACGAGGCTGCTTTTGCTGCCATTCAGAAGGCCGCTGAGGAGGGAAAGGCGACGGCCGAGAAGGCGGCGGCCGAGAAGGTGGCGGCGGCCAAGAAGGTGAACAACATAGATGATGAAGACGGCGACTTCGATCTCTGCGATGATCTCTGGGACGAAAGATCGCCATGGAAATCGCCCGCGACACGGAAGACTGCGGCGGCGGCTGAGAAGGCAGCGGCAGCTGCTGCAGGGAAGGCATTGCAGGAAGAGGCGTTCAGCTGGGAGGCTTTCGTCGAGGTCGTGTGCGCGCTGCGTAAGGAGACGCCGACGATCTCAGACCAGGGCATCCTGGCCGTGATCAAGAGCCAGTACGAAGTGTGGCCCATTGGCGCCAAGGAGGTGCGCGACGCCATCTCTCTTCTTCTTGCGAAGGAGGCGGCCGAGAAGGCGGCTGCCGGAAAGGCAGCGGCTGAGAAGGCAGAGCCGTCAGGGGAGCCGACCTCCCCAGCTGAAAGAAGACAATTCGCCCCCCCTCAATCTTCCTCGTGGGCGGCCGAGAAGGCGACGGCCGAGAAGGAAGCGGCCGAGAAGGCGGCGGCTGAGAAGGCGGTGGCCGAGAAGGCGGCGGCCGACAAAGCCGCTGCAGTCGAGAAGGCCGCTGTCGAGATGGTGGCGGCCGAGAAGGCGGCGGCCGAGAAGGCAGCGGCCGAGAAGGCGGCGGCTGAGAAGGCGGCGGCTGAGAAGGAAGCGGCCGAGAAGGCGGCGGCCGAGAAGGTGGCGGCCGAGAAGGCAGCGGCCGAGAAGGAAGCGGCTGAGAAGGCGGCGGCCGAGAAGGCGGCGGCTGAGAAGGAAAAGGCCGAGAAGGCGGCGGCTGAGAAGGCGGTGGCCAAGAAGGCGGCGGCTGAGAAGGAAGCGGCCGAGAAGGTGGCGGCCGAGAAGGCGGCGGCTGAGAAGGCGGCGGCTGAGAAGGAAGCGGCCGAGAAGGCGGCGGCCGAGAAGGCGGCGGCCGAGAAGGCGGCGGCTGAGAAGGCGGCGGCCGAGAAGGCGGCGGCCGAGAAGGAGGCGGCCGAGAAGGCGGCGGCA
>Ga0210240_100319_pt1 | contig 41608 bp, 23 predicted proteins | sample ChrtobMetP5a_4mM_FD_155463 | JGI IMG/M metagenome (GOLD analysis project Ga0210240, IMG submission 155463) | Chrysochromulina tobin associated microbial communities from unialgal haptophyte culture, Seattle, Washington, United States - P5a_4mM | ecosystem: Host-associated > Algae > Haptophytes >...
CCACGCACGCGGCGCGCACCATCGACAACTCGGTATGCCCGATATAGCGCGGCCACGGAGCGGGCTCAGCGGACGAGGCGAGCGAGAGGAACGCGATCGACTGGCGCACGCACTCGCACGTGACCAGACCCACCCAGCGAAAGGGCGGCGAGGCGCGCCGTGGGTCCTCAGAGGGTTTCGGCTTCACGTCGCGCATCATCCACCAAAAATTCTCAGAAGCTATCCCAGAGAGGTTGACGAAGCTCTCGCCTTCCTCCTCCGTGCCATCGCCGCCGCCGCTCGTGCCGCCGCCGTCGACACCGCCTCGCCGCCGCCCTCGCCGGCGGCCGTGTCGGCCGCGCGTCGAGCATGCGGGCATGGTGGGTACGTCGCACGCTGTGCCCGTGTACGTGGGAGGACACGCGCACTGCCCGCTGAGCTCGTCACAGTTGCCGTGGCGTGTGCAACCGGCTGGGCATGTGCGCCCAGCCCGTGCGCTGCTGGTGCTGGTGCTGCTCTCCGAGCTGCTGACACCGTTCTTGCTGTCTTCGAGCATATCGCTCAGCGTGCGCTCCATCTGCTCCGTGCGAGAGATCAGACTCCGAACCTCACTTGCCTGCGCACGCACAGCGGAGAGCAGCGTCGCGTCGTCGCCAGCGTCGGCAGTGAGGCTGTCAGCAGCGAGGAGACGCACCGTGCGCTGCGGTGGTCCTGCGCTGCTGCGTTCGCTTAACGTGTGTAGGCACATCACAATGACGGCGCCGCAGCAGAATCCCAATAGGTTCTTCGCACCGATGACCATGTCGGGACGAGCGAGGTGACGAGACGCAACGCGGCCAGCGCGGTACTTGTATGGCCGGTCCGAGGTCCGGGGTCAGAGTTTGACAAGAAAGGGTCAGTTGAAACGACCCCACAAGTTTGCACTTTTAATGGCTGTCAATAGAGTCTTTTTCGGACGTTCTCATAGGTGAAGCTAGTATCATCGCGCCCGCGACGGCTTCAGATCAGGGGAGCTCACTAGTGTGGAGTGTGTGTGGTCGGACTGCCCGATGGCGGCAGTTGACATGAACCAGATCGTTATCGGCGAGCGTGTGGGCGGAGAAGCGCCAGTCGGGGTCGCTCTCGATGCGGCGCGTGCCGAAACCGCTGAGGTGGTATTGAAGCAAGAAATCGCTCATGGTGTCGCGACGTTAGGTGTTGTGCAGCCAATTATCGAGGCTAGCGTAACTACGGACGTGTCGTCTGCAGCCACTGCGCGAGGTAGTCGCAAGCGAGATTCTCGGCACAGCGCCGTGCCAGCACTCAACGAAGAATTCCCTATCAACGAGTGCGAGGTTTACGTGCCTCACGGCCGTGCAGGCAAGATTACACACCATACATGGGAATTGGTCATAGGTCACACGGACGATGGCATTGTGGTGCAGCCAGCGGACGAACCACCGTCCGAGATCTCGATGACGACGACGAGCTGACCAGTCATCTGTACTTCAAAAGTCTCCCGCCGTGCACACAAGAGTGTATCTGCGAGCTGGACGCCCGCCGTGAGCTTGGAGGTGGCGATGCGGCACGAGCACAGCGTGAGCGCCGCGCCAGCGAAATCATGGCCGAGCGGTTGCAGGCGAATGAATTCTACACTCTGTATGGTGTCGAGTTTGTCGACTACGACGAGAAGCTCTACATGGCGCTGGTCGCCTCTGGGGCGAGCAACGGCCGTGTGGACATTGACGACGTCAAGCTGGGGCCCCTTTGACGCATTGTCATGCCTGAACAATTCAGAGTGCAGTGTGCAGACCATGGTGCAGACCAGGGCCAGGCCCACGGCCCGTCGGACGCCGCACGTCCGCCCATCCGGTCGGAAGGCTCGGAGACGGAGTCGGAACAGACAACTGTGCATACAAAAGCTTAGGCAATTGCGCCATGTTCTTAGAGTGCGACTATTATCTGACGTGGACGCACGCTGATTCAGTTTACCGCAGTTTCAGTTATATCCGACGCGAGTTTATACACACGTACAGAGAGGCACAGAGCGCGATGGCCGTTATCGGCTATGCCTTCGAAGGTTCGTGGATTATTTTCGCCCCTATTTTGCTCGGGGCGCAGTCGCCGCTGCAGGCTTGGCACAGCGAAACCCGAGGTTTCCCGTACCCGTGTCCGCCGAGTTTTGCGAGCGCGCGTGCACGCGGTACCGGTGGCAGTAGGACTTGTGGCACATGTATGAGCCGCCCTTTTTGGTGCGCTCGCCCGTGCTCATCGCACCCCGTGGATCAAAGAGCGGCGGCGAGTTCTTGGGCGTGCGCGGGTGGTCCACGGACCAATAATCGTCGACCCACTCCCACACGTTGCCGATCATGTTGTACAATCCCAATCCGTTCTGAGGTCCATAGGCAAACACGGGCGCCACGCCCGCGTAGCCGTCCTCGACACTGTTGCTGGTGGGGAATGTACCTTGCCACACGTTTGCGCGATGCGTGCCGTCGGGGGTGAGCGCGTTGCCCCATGGGTACATCTTCCGCTTGCGCCCGGCCGCCGCGCCGCCTCTCGCCGCGTATTCCCACTCGGCCTCAGTCGGTAACCGACCGTCGGGGGCGTGCGCCCATGCGCAGTAGGCCACGGCGTCGTTCCACGAAACGTGCACGACCGGGTGCGCAGCCCGCTCGGGCGTCAAAGCGTCCGAGCCGGGGCCTTCGGGGTGGCGCCAGCTAGCGCCGTCAACCCGAATCCACCATGGGACCGCGTGCACCGCCTGGGTCGCCGCCGCGTTCGCCGCGGGCGTAAGTTGCTTCTCGAAGACGAAGGACCAGCCGAAGGTTTCGGATTCGCTCTGGTGGCCCGTGGCGTTCGCGAACGCCTCCCACTGCGCATTGCTAACCTCCGTCTCACCCATCCAAAAGCTGCTGATGCTGACACGGCGAGCAGGCCCCTCACCGTCGACCACAAACGTGGAAGGCGAGACGCTGCGATTGTCGTGGCCCATCACGAACTCGCCGCCATCGACAAAAATTAGGCGAGGCTCCATGCCTGAGTGGATCCAATCCGTGGAAACGTCGTCGCTCACCCGTTGCGCCGGCTGTGGCCGACTCCCATCGGCAGCAGACGGGCCACCGCGTGATAGTGCGCCGGACCCACATCCGCACTCGCCCGGAGCTGCGTCAGCTGCACAGCCGCCCTGCGCACCGTCCTGCAGATTCGGCGAGCACGACTCGTCGGATGAGGCGGTCGCGAGCAGCACGAGAAGGAGACAGCTCCTTCCCATTCCTTGAACTGGGAAGTTCACGAACTTCACACTTTTGTTCAAGACACCGGGGAGAGCCGGGACACACACCGGTAACTGTAGGTGGTTCGGTTTGTGTGGGTCGTGTCTGTCTCGTGCGGTGTGTCCGCGGCTCCCCCCGCACGTGTTTTTGAATCAAAAACTCCAGGCTCCGGGGGTTACGACTGTAAAGATTGAGCCTCGCAGATTAGAGTTTACAGGACTTTACTGCGTCGCACAGAATTCTCTGCGAGGGGGGCTCACCAGAGTTCGCTGCCATTTTGTAAGACAACCGTCGGCAGTGGCGTGCCCCGCTCGCACTGCCGCATAAGCGCATATGATAGCAACCCGAAGGGCACGGCCACGACGAACGCGGCCACTTTTGTCTCTTGAAACGAGGCCCAAACAGTGCCCACCTCGGCTGACGGCATGGCCGTCAGCAGCAATGCACCCAGCAAGGCATACACAACTCCCATACAGCAATGCAACGAGAGCAGCACGAATGAGATGAAGCGGAAGCACACAACGATCGGCGCTGGTAAACATCTTTGCGCAGCAGCGCCTGCACAGCAGCACGAGGCCAGGATAGAAGCTGGAGCGTCGAATATGAGCTGTGCCACAATGCCAACCGTGGCGGCCAGGATGGACTGCGCTGGTCCCCATGGTACGAGGGCGTGTAGCACCGCAGTGATGAAGAAGCCAAAGGAGAGGGAATTGATGAGCATTAAAAAGCGGCGGCAGTGATTGTACGGGTGCGCTGGGTGTGCAAAGAACACTGACAAGAGCACGTGGGTGTTTGCCAGGTAGAAGATGGCATCACGCAGCCAGGATGAGGTGAAAGTAACACGGCCTGCTTCGAGCGCCTCACCGATCGTAATCGTCTGCATCGGCCGGTGATTCGGCGAGGTTTGGCGGGTTGCTTCTCACTCTACAGGTCACGAAGACCATCGGACTTCTCACCTCGCGGAGTTTTGTTTGACCCGTGTGAACGCAGAGTGAACCCTAATCTCCTTTTATTAATCACGCCCAGGTCGTCGCACATCGTGCTCCTCCGTAGCGGCGCTTTGGTTTCCAGAAAGCTAATGGGTCTGTTTTGCGATCGAGCAGGGATTCATAATTTATTAATATTCGTCATAATAAAAATCACTGCGTAAATCGTACTGCGTTCCGGACCACTGTGGAGATTCCACAATCATGAAGTGTTCGCATGTACGCTATAATGTCGACCTGATCAGCCCCTCCCAACGAAGGGCATGTTGGTGGCCATCACGGTCATCTGCAGCACGTTCGCCGTGAGCGGGAGCTGTGCCATGTAGAACACGGCGTCGGCCGCGTCAGTCTGCGACATGCGCGGTTCGGCCCTGATGCTGCCGTCCGCCTGCGGCATGCCCACGGCCATGCCTGCCGAGATGGCGGAGACGACGTTGCCAAAGTCAATCTGGCCGCACGCGACCTGGTGAGCGCGCCCGTCGAGGGCAATCGACTTTGTGAGCCCGGTGATCGCGTGCTTACTCGCCGTGTACGCGGAGGCGGCCGGACGTGGCGTGGTGGCCGAGATGGAGCCGTTGTTGATGATGCGCCCGCCCTGGGGCGTTTGATCACGCATCATGCGGTACGCGTCGCGTGCGACATGGAAGGCCGCGTCCAGGTTGATGTTGATCACGCGCCGCCAGTCGGCATACTCCATCTTGTCGAACGTCGTCGGCGGCACATTGGTGCCCGCGTTGTTGAAGAGGAGATCGAGACGACCGAAGTTGGAGGCGACGGCGTTGAAGAGGCCTTTCACATCTGCGGCGAGCGTCAGGTCGGCCGCATGCACGAGTACATGCACGCCCTCGCCGTGTGCCTTGCGGATCTCTTGCGCCGTCTCCTCGAGCACGTCGGCACGACGGCCCGTCAGCACGATCGCCACCTGCGCGCCCGCCTCACGTTGCCAGCCTCCCGCCGCGAGCCTGAGCGCGACGGCGCGCCCTATCCCTGTGCCACCGCCCGTGATGAGAGCGACGCTGAGCGACTTGCCCTGCGCGGCGGCCGCCTCCGCGGGCGTTGACGCGGCGGCGTTCACAACTGGGGCGTTCACAGCTGGGGCGTTCACAGCTGGGGCGGCGGGCGCGCGCGCGGCCTTGGCGGCGGGAAAAAGGCCGGCGCTGAAAGCAGCACCCACGCCGGCCGCCATGGTGAGCCGATCGGGCGTCTTGGTGTACCGATCGGCCGCGGCGACCCCGAGCTGAGCCACGACTGATGCGAGCTTGCCAACGGCTGCTCCGTCGGCGGCGCTTGCCTGGCCGCTTAGAGAGCGCTTGTAGACGCCTTGCAAGATGGAGCCCATGCGAAAGCATGCAAAGGCGCGGTAGTAGTCGAGGTGCGAGCGCACCGAGGTGAGCCCCGTCGCCTCAACGTACGCGTCCACGAGCTCCTGCTCGGTGGGCAGCCCCAGGGCCGCGCGCTGGTCCCCGAAGCCGGAGAGGGCGGAGGGGAGCTGCGGCGAAGTATCGTACGGGAGGGTGACGAGAGCGAGGTCGGTGGCCGGGTGGCCGAGCGTAGACAGCTCCCAGTCGAGAACCGCGAGCACCTCGGGCGGCCCGTGCGGCGCGAAGATCATGTTGTCCACGCGGAGATCGCCATGCACTAACGTCGTCACGTCATCGTTCGCGGGTAGCGCCTCGGGCAGCCATTTGATGAGGTGCTCCATCGCTGCCATCGGTTCGGTCTCGGCGGCGCGGTACTGTGCGGTCCACACCTTGGTCTGGCGCGCCGTGTATCCGCCCACCTTGCCGAAGTCCTTCAGCCCACACGCAGCGAAGTCGACTGTGTGCAGCGCCGCCACTGTGCGCATGAACGTGCCGTAGAGCGCCGCACGTTCCTGCGGCGAACCGGCGGCGCGCATCGACGGATCCTTGAAGAAGCGGCCGTCGACGTACTCGCACACGAAGAAGGGCGTTCCGAGCACCTCGGCGTCCTCCACGAAGAGCAACGTCTTGGGCACGGGCACCGCTGTCGTCTTCAGCGCGCTCATCGCCATGAACTCGCGGTCGACGGCGTGCGCGCCACGCAGCAGCTTGCCAGGAGGCTGCTTGCGCACGACGAGTCGGCGCGCGCCCAGGGTGAGCAGGTACGTTGGGTTGCTCTGCCCATGCCCGAATTGCTTGAGCTCCGGCAGCGCAGCCGCCTCGGCCGCAGAGATGCCGCCTGCCTCGCGCAGCAGCGGCAGCACCTTGGAAACGTCTATTTCGTGGCCTTTGCGCACGGCGGTGGTCGGCGGAGGGCCTGCTGCAGTCGCGAAGGTGCGGGATAGGACATACGGCCTGAGGACATACGGCCTGAGGAGCCTTGCCAACATTTCGTCCCTTCGAGCGAGATGAAAAGTTTGATGAGATGAAAATCTCGCTGACCCCAAGGGGACAATTGTCGGAAAAGGGGCCCTGCCATGAACAGTTCGCCCTCGGCCTCACCTTCGTCGATTGCGGAGATCACTTGTGGTCATGCCGTCCATATCGCTAACTCGCCAGAGCGGCACCGCCCTCGGCCTCACCTTCGTCGATTGCGGAGATGCGATCCTCGTCGCTACCGTGGATGACGACCTCGCGCGCGAGCAAGGCGCGCGAGTCGGCGACAAGCTGCTGTCGCTCGAGGCGGACGGGATGGCGTACGAGATTATTGGCATGCATGCACGCGCGCTCTCCGCGATTATCGGCCGACGGCAGAAGATCTTGCTCGAGCTGGAAGACACGTGCCAGGTGGCCTCACTGCAGGAGGCCGCACCGCAAGCCACGGCGCTTGCCGGCCTTGGCATACGCGGTTGGGCCGAGGACACTCCGGTGGTGACCATCACACGATTGCTCTCGCACTCCGATATTGCAATCTTGCACGAAGCTGCACGAGTGCTCAGGAAGCTGCAGGAGCCTCATCGATACGATCAGCCGCACGAGTCACTCTTCCTTCATGCGGCTTGCTGCACGCGCGTGAAGCTTTCCCTTGCCGTGTTCGCCAAAGAGCCCACGGCCTCATCCGCCGCCGTGAGATTGACGCTGCGCCCAGCCCGCTCGAGCTTTATTGAGACTGCATGCCCGGAGCTCATTCGGCGTGTGCTCGCGCGCATGCGCGCACTATGGCCAACGAAACTATCCGTCCGGTGCATTGAGTACCACTCGTATTGGCCGGGCGGCTGTCTCTTGGACCCTGATCACATCGACGCGGGGTCTACGCTCACCTTGTCTGCGCTGCTCTCGGATCCGAGCACGCTGGACGGCGGCCAATTTCTGACCTTTTCGGCCGGCGCGCCCGTCGCGCACGAGCTCGAGTGCGGTGACGCTGTCGTCTTCTACTCAGAACGGATTCACAATGTGTCAGCCGTCATGTCGGGGGTGCGGCACTCGCTTGTGATCGAGTTGTGGGAGGGAGCTGATAACATTGCCGATAGGCACCATTAATTCATAGGCGCGCCCAAAGCTCAATTTGCTTAAAATTACGAGCTCTCGCGTCTCGGAAACGCAAACCCAAACGTGTAGCAAACGCGGGGCGGTCAAACGGTCTAATGTCGGATTCTTGATGTGTACCGCCGACGGACGCGGAATAAAGTCGCGGCGCTCGCGGCTAAGCCTATAGGGTCGCGCGCTCACGGTTTGCCCCCGCCAAAGACCTTGGGCGGATCCAAGCACGCGTTGCCCTCGGGAAGAGTGAATCCCTCGGGAAGAGCACTCTTCGGCACCATTACTTCCAGAGTACGAGTCTTGCGATTGAACTTGGGTACCACCTGACCTCCTGCCTGGAGAGGTTGTGGCCAGCGATAGTCGAGGCGGTAAGCACCCTTCGTATGGAGGGCAAAACATCGGCTGTTCGCTGTAAGCGACGTCTCACCGTAGGTGAATCGCCTCTCTAGGGCGGGCAGCCTCACCATCAGCCTAAGGGATCCGTCCTCTGCTTCTACGCACTCGTGATCAGGCACAACCTCCGCGTCCTCACCGTCATCAATCAGCTCGTCATCCGCCGATCCCCCAGGCCGCCCGGTCCACAGCTTGATGCCCTTCACCTTCCACAGCCGGTTCCTCAGGTGTGAACACAAGTCCAGCTGTGCGGAGTCCAGTGTGATCTGCTGCAGAGATCGCATGCGCTCGAAGGCGGGAAGTAGCTCGTCGAGCTGCTCGCGGGTGAACGAGTGACCGTTGATGTTGAGAATTAGCACGGCTGTAAAGTCGGGCGCAGCCTTGACGAGCCGTGCGATCGCCTCCGCCGCGCGTGGCCCCCCACCCCAATCAGCGCCGGTGCCGGCCTGATAACTCTTGATCAGGAAATTGAGGATCCACGGCTTTGGGGCGACACCGTTGTAGAAGCTGCGGTAGAGCCCCTTGACGACGGCACTGTCGGATCCGTTGGTAAACGTTTTAAGACTGATCTGCTCGTCGAAGGCGTCCGGATGCAGCGGCGGCAGGTGGAACGCAGCGGCACCCTGCACGATACCCTTCCAGGATGTCCAGTCGCTCACTTTGCTCAGGTCAAGCAGCATGCTCTCCGCCTTCATGACGCTCGCAACTGATTGCTCAAAAAAGCACCATCCGCTGGCGTCGTAGTCGCGGCCAGGAGCGTCCTTGAGCTGAATCACATGCGTAAACTGGTGCGAGTACAGGGACGCAAGGCAGCCCAGACCAGCCTTGAAGACGAGAGCTTCTTCGGCGGTTCGCACACGATCTACCAGATGCTGCGGAAGCGACAGGAAGTCCCAGAACAGCCCGACGTCCTGCACGCCGTTCCTCGCCATGCGCTCAAGGAGCTTCTTGAGGAATTTTTGCACCGTTGCAAGGTGGTAGCCTGCAGGGTCTGGATTCTCCCTTGTCAGCCAAGGATATGAGAGCATCACGATCCCAGTGTACGCGATCATCGCGTTGGAAACAGACGGTAATGCACGTCGCTGCTCGGCAGAGATGACAGTTGGTGCATGGCTTTCCGCATCAAAGAATGCCTCTGGCGGCAGCAGTTGCATCTGCACCACCGTGCCGACCATCGGCTGTTGAACCAGCCATCTCGCGCTGACCATCCGAATGATTTTGTTTGCGACCGCTGGACCGAAATCCAGCCCGAAACCGAAAGAGACTTCATCCCAGCAGGGGGGGGGCAAGGAGGCCATGGGCGTCACGCTCGGTGCCCCAAGGCAGGCCTTACCTGCATCAGCCCCAAGGCAGGCCTTACCATCATCAGCTGCGCATTCTGCCATGCTGGCAGCGAGATGCGCGGGCTCCAGTCCATGATGTTAATCCGCTCGTACATGTACTATAGATCCGTCCCCGTTGTCTTTTAATAGTTTGTGTCGAGTTAACACGATTCACAAGGAACATCTGCAGGCGCAGACAGTTCTTCCGCCGATGCGACGCGGCGACGAAAGCTCGAGCACATCGCCCGTCGTCGCGCAACCACAAGAAGACGCCCTGCCCACCCGTCTCGCCATTCTATACCGCTTCGAGGGACAGGAGACACGCCGACTCATCCGCACATGGTGGGACCGGCCGACGCTCGCGCCCGACGAGCTGCGAGCGCTGGTGGTGGCCGATGGCGCGCTAGGTATTGGCGAGCCCTTTCAGCTGAGGATTTGGGACGAGCACTTCCAAGCCTGGTTCGTGCCCGATGAGATACTACTGGTGAGGGGTCTTCGCTCTGTGCCGGCGAGCGGCGCCGTCTCGTCCGTCTCGTACGCCGTTGATGTGCTCCTCGAACGGCCAGCACTGACGCCTGCGCTCACAGGCCAGGGCGTTGCTTACCTGCATCAGCTGCCCGGCTGGCCGTCAGCGTTGCCCATCGTTACAAGCCCACCGCTTGCGCATCTCGCGGCCTCCGCTTCGGGCGTGGCCGCGAGCCACATGCAGCAGCCGCCGCCCTTTCTTGTCGCCCGTGAACAGCAGAGCCATAGCCAACACACTGACAGCAGCTCTCTGAACGAGCAGCAGGCGCACTACACCCGGTCGTTGATTCGGCCCGAGCCGGGCCGTGACGGCCGCCCGTTCCTCGGGTCATCCGATGGCGACACGCCGCTCGGGTTCGAGTGCCCTCCGAGCCACGCGTTGCCCAAGTACCTGCGGCCAGCCGCGCCTGCCGAGACCCCACTGGCGAACGGCGGGTTCCCGGCGGGGGCGGGTGGCAACGGGCGCTCGTGCTCGGGCGTGGGCGCGGTGCCACCACTGCTGGCCGAGCCCGAGTTCAGCAGTGGGCGCGACTTAAGCACGTACCCTACGCCCCCGCTCGTGCATATGTCGAGCAGCCTGAGTCACGTGCACGGGTACGGCGGCGCGCAGGAGCCGCTGCAGCTCGCGCTCCTGCACGCGGCGCCGCTCGTGTGGCGGCATGAGGGGCGCCTCGCGCCGCTCGACCACCAATCGCTCTCACTGGACTTCAAGGCGGAGGTTCGGGCCATGTGGGACATGCTTGGGCGCACAAAGAAGCAGGTGAGCGTACGCTTCGACGTGGCGTCTTCGGCGTTCCTCGGCGAGGCGCTCGCGATGCGGCCCGCGGCGCTGCACCTCGTGTGCCACGCAGACTACGACCCGCACAAGCGGCGTTTGGGGGCGTCGGAGGAGGACTCTTTCTTCGTCGGACTGGAAGATGCCGAAGGCGCGCTCGATCCGCTCTCGCTGCACCGTCTCCGAGCTTTGCTCGTGCCCGCACTCGTTCGTTCGACACGGCTCGTCTTCGTGTCCGCCTGCCATTCACAGCCAGCGGCGGAGGCATTCGTGGACGCAGGCGTCCCGCACGTGATTGCGGTGCGTACGAGGCTCAAGGTGCTCGATGACGCGGCCGCGCTCTTCGCGCGCCATCTGTACCTCGCTCTCGTCGAGGGCCACACGGTCCGCCAGGCATTCGACTACGCAACTGCGCAGCTCTCGGCAGTCGCGCCCTCGCTCGGGCTACCCAATCCATCCGAAGAAGCGCAAAAGTTCGTGCTGCTGCCCGAGTGGTACGAGTCGCCAAAGCCGACGGCTGGCCTCGGCCACAGCGACAGAGGGTTTCCCCACAGCGACGGAGGGAGGGAGGGGCGTATCTCCACAGAGGGAGATATGGACCCGCATGGCGTGCCGCTCTTCGCGTCGCTCCCGTACGGCACTGTCGTCGAGCGCAACCCGCTGCCCGAGCTCGAGCCGCCCTATGTGCACAAGCCCTTTTTGGGGCGTGCCATCGCGCTGCAGCAGCTGGTGCTCAAGCTCGGGCAGCGGCGCCAAAAGGAGGTGCGCCTCGTCACGCTGCACGGGCCGGCGGGGGTAGGCAAGTCGTCCCTCGCGCTCGCGGCCGCCTCGCACCTGTTCGAGCGGCGCTGGTTCCCCGAGGGGTGCGTGCGCGTCGAGCTCCAGGGCTGCGAGACCGAAGGCGGCGTGCTTGGGGCGCTCGCCGAGGCGCTCGACATGGAGTTCTCGTCGATGACCGACGTGGGGCGCGCGCTGAAGCACTGGAAGGGGCTTCTCGTGCTCGATGAGTGCGACGCAGCCGGCGCGGCTGGTGTGATGGCACCGCTGCTCCAAAAGCTCCTCTCGACACAAGAGCTGCGCGTGCTCTGTACGGCGCGCAAGCCCCTGCGCGTGGCGGGGGAGGTCCTCTTTCTGACGGATCCCCTTCACCGGCGCGACGCGGCGCGCCTCTTCCGCGAGCTCGCCATGGAAGGGCTGCCGCTGCCGCTGCGCAAGTCGGAGGAGCAGCTGATGCAGCATCCGGTGCTCGAGGCGCTGCAGGGGCTGCCGCGCGCCATCTGGCAGACTGCGCCGCTGCTCCGGCAGGGCAAGTCCATGGGCGACCTCGAGATGGACTTGCGCATTGGGCTTGATGAGGAGGGCAATCATCTCGACGGGGACGGGAGCCCTCCGGCGCCGGCGCGACGAGCGACAATGGCCGATCCGAAGCGCGACGAGCTTCGGTGGCAGCCAATGCCCCCACCGCCCGCTTCGCCGTGTGCCAAGGCAGCGGACTCCGCCACGGCCTCCACGGCGACTTCGGGTCCGAAGTGGCCGATCATGAGTGAGGCGGCGCCCGACCCGGCGCCCGACCCGGCGCCCGACCCGGCGCCTCAGCTGCAGTCGGTAGCGGAGGAGCGCTCACCGAGCGATTCTAGAAACATCGATGGTGAGCGCTCACCGAGCCACAAGGCGGCGCCAGCTGCGCCCATCGCGATGGCTACTGGATCTGGAGGATCCTCTGTGAATGAAAGCTCCTCTGTGAACTGGCATCACGCCATCCTCAGGCTGGAGCAAGGTGTGATGAGAGTCTGCTCTGGGTCGGCGCGTGAGGTCGCCACGCCTGCAGACGCCGTGGCCACGGGCAGCGCGGGCGCCGCCTTGAGCACCGCCAGCGCGAGCGCCGTCGCGGAGGCGGGCGGCGCCTCCCCCGACGAGGCCGTTGCGACTGATGCGCAGGCCTCTGCGAAGCCATCAGCCGAAGCGAGAACGACGTCGACGGGCGAGAACGACCTCGACTCGTGCCTCACCCTCGACGCCACCACCACCATCTGTGACAGCAGCAGCGGTGCTAGCGTGGGTGCAGGCGGCAGCGGCAGCGGCCAGAGCAGTGACGATGCCGACGGTGCCGGCGTCCGTGCCGCCGGCGGCGGCGCCGTGGTGCAGCTCCAGCGTTACATGGGCGACGCGTCTGACGAAACTGACGCCACCGAGCGATCGAGGCTGGACGTCAAGCGGTCCTTCCACACGCTCCAGCTAGTCGCTCGCAAGTCGCTCGAGGTCTCATTGCGTTTCCTGCAGCACACCAACTCGGACGCGTTTGCGCTGCTTGCGCTGCTCACTCTGCTGCCCGGTGGCGCGCTCGAGGCTGATCTCGATGCCATCTGGGCGGCGCGTGAGCCGCCCGACGCCGCACCTGCCACACCTCAGCTGCCCCCCTCCGAGGTGAGCCACGTGTCGGCCCCACGCGCAGGCGCCGTATCGGGTATGGGCGCCATATCGGGCGCCTCATCGGATGCCGGTGGCTCACCCCCTCGCGCGTCTTTCAACCACGGGCACGGTACGGGTGGCTGGGCACCGCTCATGCAGGTGCTCATGCAGCCGCCGAACGCCGAGTCGGGGCCTCAAGGCCAGTGGCTCGTGCGCTCGACGAGGCAGGGATTCGGGGGACGTGAGACGTTTCACGTGAGTCAACCCCGCGAGGCGGCCAATACGCTCGAGTCGCTGCCAGAGCCTCTCGCACGCCGCTTTGCGCAGCGGTGCGCCGTCTATTTCGCCGCACTCGGCGAACGGATGGTGACGCAACTCGAGCGTGCGGGCAGCGACATCGACGCCGAGTGGCGCTCACGCTTTCAAGAGTCGTTCGAGGCTAACATGTGGGCGTGCCTTCAGCCGGAGCGCCTCGTGCTTCTCATGAGCCACGGCGGCGGCGGCGGCGGCGGCGGCGGCGGCGGCGCGAGCGAAAGTGCCCCCATGGCCGATGCGAGCGCTGACGCAGCAGCCGAGCGCAGCGCTAGTGCTGGCGCCGTCGCGGGCGCCGTCGCGGGCGTTTCCTCGGCCGCTACCAACATGCATGCCGCCGATGCGGACGCCATGCGAGGCGTCGATGCGACTGCCCAGGTGGGCAACGCTCTCACGCGCATCCTCGCGTGGCTGGGGCGGCGGCGTGAGGCGGCCGAGGCGGCCGAGGCCACGATCAAAGCTTGTCAGGACCTGGGCATGGCTTCCTCGGCGTCACAGGCGACAGCACTCAATCTCCTGGGAGATTTGCGCCTGCACCTGGGCCAATTGAGTGGCGCGCAGCATGCGCTGCAACATGCGATCTATCTCGCCGCCGGCGGCGCTGAGAGCGGCGCGCCCGCACCGTCGCCTCCAGCGCCCGGGCGAAGCAGCTATCGAGCGTCTAAGGCGGCCTCGCCTCGCCTCGAGCCAACGGACGAAGGAAACGCTCCCCTCGACGCCGCGCGCACAGCCGAGGACGGCGCTGAGGGCGGCAGCACTGGCCACGGCGCCACTCGTGACGGCAGCGCGGCGCGGCGCACGTCCTCGGACACCCTTGGCCCAACCGGTCACTTAGGCTCCACGACTTCCGATGCCGATGGCGTTGGGGAGAGCCGCGGTGCCTTTGGGCTGCCACCGTCGCCGCCGCCGCCGCCGCCGCCGCTGGAGCTACTCGGGCGCTCAGGCAGCGAGGGCCGCAGCACTCTCATGGGCGCAATGACGCACCTGGGCCAGCACCATGTGCTCCTGACGCCCGGCCACCACGGCCCAGCCTCGTTCTCCTCGTCCCTCGTTGCTAGGCTCGGCTCGCCCTTCGACGAATCCGTACCCGTTGGGGATGGCGCCAATGCCCTCGGCGGCGCCCATCCAAATGGCGGCGGCGGCGGCAACGGCCGCCAAGGTGACGCTGCGCCCACCGCGGCGCCGGCATCGTCGTCTATCAGCCCACAGGAGCACGTGGAGGGCTTTGCCGACGGCGCCCGCGACGGCGCGCGCGATGCCGACGGTGTGGACGACGGCGGCGGCCGCCGCGGCGGCGGCGAGGAAGGCGATGGCGGCGGCGGCGAGGACGGCGATGGCAGCGGAGGGGACGACCCACGCACGCCCAGCCATCATATCAGTCCTCACCACGGCCACCGCACTCGCTGGAAGTTTCTCAAGTGGCAGATCATGCGCACATGCCCGAATGAGGGGCTGTGCCCCAAAGTACAAGCTTTCCTCACGCTGGGTGACGTTCACTTCGCCACGGCGACCGAGCTAGTGCAGCATGGCGAGTCAGCCGAGGTGGTGGCGGACGCGTACGCGCGTGCAGAGCATGCGTTCAGCCTGGCGCTTGCCTCCATAAAGCGGGGGATGTCGACGCCCGGCCTGCTGCTGAGACGCGCTCACTCGTTAAATCGAAACTCGGCCGACTTGGTCGACGAGGCCATGGCGGCAAGTGCGTCGATCTCCGAGCCGGCCGACGTGCTGAGCGCCGAGCTGAGCAGCGCCGTGATGAGCGGAGGCTCGAGCCCGATCGCGCCCTTGGCGAGCGGCGCAGACGGCGGCGAGGGCGATATCTCGGGCGATATCTCGGGCAATATCTCGGGTGATGTCTCGGACGGCGGCGAGGGCAGCAGCAGCAGCACAGCCGAGCTACCTGTCAGCCTTCTGCGTGCGGCGGTAGGACTGGCCAAGGTGGCGCTCGCGCGCAACGAGTGCGCTCTGTGCATCCGGCGGCTCAAAGGGTTGCCCGCCACGGAGCCGGCAGTGCTGCAGATGCGCGGTGAGGCGCACGCGGCGCTCGGCGAGCTCGAGACGGCGCGCGCGGAGCTCACCCAGGCCGCCTCGCTCTGGTGGCGCGCCAACGACGGGCTGCACGAGAAGGCGACGCTCGTCGAGCTCGAACGCGTGCGCCGGCGGCTCGACGCACAGCACGTGGACGCAGGACGGCTGATCGTCTTCCACGCCGCTCCGCTCGTCGAGCACGTCGAAGTGGCGTCGACCGACGCGGCGCGATGCGCCGACGGCGCCGAGGCGGCCGAGGATGCCGCCGAGGGCGGCAACCGCGGGCAAGGCGCCACCTCGACGACCAAGTTGCACCCGATCGCATTTTCGAAGCGCCTCGGGCTGCGCGCGTGGCGCCAGCTGCGCAGCTCGCTCGCCGAGCTCAAGCGCCAGATCAAGGTTTCGCTCGAGACGGCCACGGTCGAGAACCTCGTCGGTGCACTGCAGCAGTCTGGCCGGCCCATATTGCACTTTTTGCCCACGCGCGACTACGAGCATGGCGTCACGATGGAGTCCTATGACGGCGAGCTCAAGCCGCTTCCCCTCGCGCAGCTACACGAGCTCGTCGAGCGAGCTGCGCCGCGCCGGCCGTCGCTCGTCTTCTTGTGCGCACGCCAGTCGACGGAGGCGGGGCGCGTCTTTCTGCAGGCGGGCGTGCCCGCCGTCGTGTGCCTGCGCGCTTTCCTACCTGAGGCCGACGTGGCGGCGTTCGTCGGTGCCTTTTACGCGGCGCTCCTCGGCGGCAAGGAGAGCACGACGCCCGCGGCGGCCTTTGCTGCGGCCAAGGCGACCCTTGGCTCGCGCTTCCGTGTGGGCTCGATGGACGGATTTGCACTCCTGACAAAGGAGACAACTGAGGGTGCCGTGGGGGCGGAGAGCGCCGAAGAAGCCTCTTCGACCTCTTCGGCCTCTCTGATCAAGGCACCCCCACCGGGCGAGCTGCGCGACTTCTCTCCCAAGCTGTGCCCGTCCAACCTGCCGTTCTCGTCCGCGATGGATTCGTACGAGCCCACTGGATGGGACGAGGGCGAGATGTCCAGACCGACGGAGACGCCGAGCCGCGTCTATACCTCCGGAGGCGCCGCATGGAGCGTCCTGCCCGACACGGCGCTGCCCGACCCTGCAGACGAGCGCACGGAGCTCCTCGCGCATGGATCCGCCTTCGTCGGCCGTCACCTCGAGATGCACGCGCTCATTCGCTCGTGCCTGCACAACCAGCTCACGGCCGTCTACGGCCCCAAAGGGGCGGGCAAGTCTGCGCTAGTGCTCGAGGCAGCGCGCTACCTGCGCCAGCGCAACCGCTTCCCCCACGGCATCTTCTGCTGTTCTCTCGAGGGGCTGCGCAACATGAAGGCAGTGCGCACGCGGCTCGGCTCGACGCTGAATATCCCGGCGCGCTCGGTGCAGGAGCTGTGCGACATGATGGCGCGCTATCGCTCGTGCCTGCTCATCCTCGACCGTTGCGAGGATGCGATCCGCAAGAAGATGCCGCAATTCGAGTGGCTGCTCACTCAGCTGCTGCAGTCATCGGTCAAGGTGCTCATCTCCTCCCAGACACCGCTCGACGCCTCGCACGAGGCCGTCTCGCGTTCGATGCGTGCCATCTCTCTTCCCCGGATGAACACTCGCGACGCGGCGCTGCTGCTGCTCGAGACGTGTGAACGAAACCTGACTGCCGAGGAGGTCGGCGCAACTGACGACGAGACTATCCTCTCGACGCTGCGCAAGCACCCTCTGATCCGCAAGATTGGGGGCATGCCCGCGGCGGTGCGCTGGGCGGCGCGCCGGCTGGCCGACGTCGATGTGGCCGAGCTCAATCATGAGCTCAACGATCTGTCCCCGAGCGAGCTCGCCGCGCTCACCTCGGACGGCCACGGGACGCTGGAGCTCTCGGGCGCTCTCTCGGGACTGGCGCCCGAGAGAGCTGGCTCCACAAGCGCCCTCTCGGGCACGCGCGTGCGCCGCCGCCCGACGAGCTGCGGCTTTGTTTCGGCAGCCGGATCGGCCAGCAGCGTCGGTGCACTCGGTGGCGTTGCTGACTTCGCGAGCGGCGCGTCGTTGTCGGCCTCCATGCCGGCGGTGTTGCCGTCCTCGTGCTCAGAAGCCCTCTATGGCGGCGGGCGCGGCGGCAGCCTCGGCGACAGCGGCGGGCGCGGTGACAGCCTCGGAAACAGCAGCGGCGGGCTGTTTTGCCCCGGAGGCCCGGGCGGCGGCGCGAGCGACGGTGGACGATCGCACACGCTCTCGCGCTCGCTTTCGGCCGACCCCGAGGCACACTCGCGCCTGCCGAAAGGCTCTATGCATGCGCCGCCCGCGAGTCCGCTCACTGGCCCACACTCGTACCAACACGCGCAGCCGCGGTCGCAGGCGCTGCCGCTGGGCGGGCCCGTGTGTCAGCCGATGCATCCATATGGCCCCGCATCCTACTCGTCCTCATCAGCCGCTGCTGCCTCTACGTTAGGGGCGAGCTCGCCACACCTCCACACTCACAACGGGCTCGCCGGCCGCTCGCTTGCCGAGGGAGCGAGCGGGCACGCCGCCGACGCGCGCCGCGCCGACGGCTTGCCGCACTCGCACTCGTATAGCTTCGCAAGCGTAGTTCGCACGCCCAAGGTTTCGTCATGGGACGCCCGCCACGACGTTCTGCCCGAGGTTTCGTCATGGGACGCCCGCCACGACGTTCTGCCCAAGGTTACGTCATGGGACGCCCGCCACGACGTTCCGCCCGAGGTTTCGTCATGGGACGCCCACCACGACGCCCCAACGTACACCCAGTTCCCGCGCACGGCCAGTGCTCCGTCGGAGCTCTCCCTCGCATATGGCGGCCCATCGGAGCGCCACTCGTCCGCCCACGGACCTCCGGAGCTGCTGGGGTCGAGCGAGCACGTACGTGCCTCGATGCGCGACATGCGCGCCGCGCTCTTCGCCGCGGCGGCCGACGGCGGAGGAATGCCGGGCGTGATGCAGGAGATGCGCGCTCTGGCCGCGCAGCTCAACCACCTCGCCGGCGGCGCCGCCGCCGACGGCAGCGGCGGTGGCAACAGCCGCGGCGGCCCGGGGATCACGCGCGCCAACTCGCAGCGGCGGGCGAGCGGCGGCGGCGGGCGCGAGCTCCGAGCGGATCGGCGCACCCGCTCGTGGGACTCGCGCCTCGACTCGCGCCAAGCGCTCGAGGCGGCGCTGCTCGATGGCCACAACGACGGCTCGTACTGAGGTCAGGTGACTGAGGCCAGGTGATTGAGGCCAGGTGATTGAGGCCAGGTGACTGAGGAGAGAATCCCATTGAACGCGCACCTCATGGTTGTGCCTAATCCATATAGCCCTCCGACGAATATCCTGGGGAAGCTGACGAATCATGCGAAACAGGGAGAAAGAGCTTCTATGGAAAGCCGCATCCAGCAGCATATCAAGGCCGTCGAGGACGGGCGTGTCGCTCGACTCCAAGCGACGCCACCTGCAGACCGCATCACCACCGCTCACCGCGCCATCTCTCGCGGCAAGGGCGGACCGGAACAGTTACAACGTCTCGCATAGTTTTTACGAGGTCGATGAAAAAGCGGGGCCGCATGGATTATGAAATATGCGTCCATAGCATGGGCTCCATAGAATGCCTTTCTTTGAGAAGGGCCGCAAAACAGCTTCAAATGTGATCTATCCTATAGAAACACGTTGGGGAAAATGTGCCGGCTGACCGAATCGTCTGATGCACGATGCGGCGGGGATACCAATCCGTCCGGATCGGGATACCGTACGCTCGGCGCGTCGCGACTCGTGTCTACTCGACGTATGGGATCTCCCTTCTCCCCGAGGATGCACCGACGAGCACGTACTGTCTGCTACTCGCACCTCACGCCCAAGACAGATGCGGTTGCCACTGCGGCCACATGCGCTCGGCACTCTCACTGCTTCGCCATGGCCGCCCTGGCCCTCTCCATCATCGCCGCCTTCATCGCCGCCTCCTCGTCCAGATCGCTCTTCATCTGCCCCGCCGCGCGCAGCACCGACGAACCCGGCTGCGACGAGCGCGGCGTCGACGTGCTGCCCTCGGTGCCTTCATTGAGCGGCTGGTAGCCGCGGCGGCGCATGTCCGCCGACCAGCCCTGCGTGGCAGTCGCAAGCAGCCGGCTCATCTGTGGGCCGTCGAGCACGCTGCCGTCCCGTTTGTTCACGATCTGGTAGAAGTCGTACGTCATGCGCACCGACGTGCCGTCGCCGAGCGAGTCGAGCGCAATTGTCACTTCGGGCAGCGCGCCGCCGACCTTGCCCAACATATTTGTCTCACGGTTTGAGCTCAGCTGCCTCCAGCGGATTTTACTCGGCTCAGTCAACTCGATCAGCTGAGATACGATCACGCCGTCCGGGAAGGTGACCTCTCGCTCGCAGCCGACCGAAAGCGGCGAGGCGCCCGACGCGGCCGCCGGAGCGTCGCCAGCCAGTCGTGTCACCTTAATCTTGATGTTGGTATGGTCGACGCCGAGCTGCTTCTCCGAGATGAGCTCGCGGTAGACGTCCTCGCACTTGAAGGGCAGCGTGAAGATGAGCGTGAAGCCGTCGCCGTCGGAAATGTATTGGCGCGAAGTGATAGCGCCATCGGACGCGTCCGCCGACTTGGGGATCGTGAGCTGCAGCTTATGCTGCATCCGCTCGAGAGTTTTGGGGGGGTTCACGCTCACAGTTCTCTTCCACATGGGTGTTTCACACAAAGTGAAACCTCCCCACGTAAGTGGAACTCACGTAAGTGCAACTCACGTAAGTGGAACTCTTGTGGACACTCACCATGGCAGTGGATGGAGCACTTCTGCTTCCGCGGGCCTGTGGGCAGACGAGGGTTCAGTGTTTCTTCGGACCTCGTTGCCAATGGACACACGCTCGCGCCGCGCGGCGAGAGAGGGCAGTAACAGTGCAGTTGCACCGGTTATCGCGTTACGTTCACACCCCTTGCGAGTTCCCACGAAAATGCAGTTGAAGAACGGCGCCGGCGATGGCCGCAGCCACGACATCAACACCGCTGCTCATTGCCTCGTGGAATGTTGCCGGCTGGGACGCGACTCTCAAGTACATCCGCGAACACTACAAGTCGCTCGATGCCTTCCTGGAGCGTCACGGCTTTGATGTGCTCGCGGTCCAAGAAGTCAAGCTAACTCAGAAGAAAGTGCAGGCCGATCCGACCGGCACGAGCGCTTACCCATTTGGCGCGTGGGAGTCGTTCTGGGCGTTTCCGCAGAGCGAGACAACAGCAGAAGTGAAGCGCGGCTTCAATGGGGTGACCACGTACGCGCGCACTGGGCTGACGCTCGCCGCCGACGCGGCACCGCTCGGTGACCCATCGCTCGATGCCGAGGGCCGTTGCCTGCTGACTGACCACGGCGGATTTGTGCTGTTGAACGTGTACGTCCACTCGACCGGCGGCGCGGCGGACGGCGACGAGGGAGCATACCAGGACAAGTGCGCCCGGAAGCTCGCGTTCCTCGCTGCGTTGCGCCGCAAGATTGGCGCGCTGCGTGCGGCCGGGCGCCACGTGATCTTGGCAGGTGATCTCAACATTGCGGCACGCGGGGCGGACGTACCGTGGCGTCAATCACTGCTGCCAGTCGCCGCTCTCAAACGTACCCTCGAGCTCGGCGGCGGCAGCGGCCGCGGCGGCTGCGATACAGAGATCGGTAGTGGCATCAGAAACGGAGGTGGCGAGGGTGCGGCCGTCTCCGACGGCACGCCGAGCGCCGCTGAGCGTGTGCGCGCAGCCCTCGCGCAGCTTCGCATGGTGCTTGGAACGTCAGGGTGCGAGACGCTCTACCGGGCTCTGCCGACGGGTGGGGTGCGTGGCGTGCTGAGCACAGCGAGCGTGCAGAAGGCCGTGGAGGCGCTGGTACAGGGCCACAACCCAGTGGTGCTCGCCGATCCGGCACACGATGGCGACGACGATGGTGACGGCCACGGCGAGCAGGCGCTTGAGGGGAGAGGGGACCGAACAAGCTCTTCCTCCACCGCCGCCACAGCGCCCACGCCATCCACACCGGCGGCAGCAGCAGCGGCGGCGGCGGCGGCGGTGGTAGCTGAGATGGCGACGTCATCGGATGGATCGCACTCGCCACTCGGGAGTCTGGGCGGCAGCCGCGGCGCGGGCACCAGCGAGGCGGAGCGGCTCGCGACAGTCCGCGAAGCGCTACGCACGCTCGCTCACTACATCGGCGTCTCGCCCTCTCAAAAAGACTGCGTGGCATGGCTTGGCAGCCTTGGAGCGGAAGGGATGGTAGACGCCTTCGCGGCGCTGCGCCCGCACGCGCGCGCCCGCTTCACGTGCTGGCATCAGTACACGAACATGCGCTACACCAACAACGGGAGGCGCATCGATGCATTCTGGGTCGATGCGCCGCTGATGGAGTACGCGCTGCCGGGGGCGCCGCTTCTGGAAGACGAGACCGAGCAGGGTGCGCTAAGGGCTTGCACCGCGGGCGGCCGCTGGCTGCCCGCGCCCACTCACGGGGTACTCCACGGCCTCCAGGAGGCGCGACAGACGACGCACGACTTGCAGTTTGCGCCCGCTCACACCGGCATCGTGTACACCGCACCGCCGGCTTCGGACCACGTGGCAGTCACCCTGCTGCTCGAGGCGGTGGCGCTGGGCCGATCGCTTCCATGGGCGACGGCATCTAGCGCGAGCAGCGCGGGCAGTGCGCCGCCGCCGCCGCTCAAGCCTCCCGATGCACCGACCAAGGCGAGCGTCTTCCGGCCGCCCCAGTCGCTCAAGGCCTTCTTCGCGCCAAGACCCAAGCCGCCTCCGCCACCGCCGGCCGGGCCAAGTGCAGCCCCCGCCGAGGCCACGGCATTCGGCGGCGCGGCTAGCGGGGCCAAGGGCCACGCGGCGGCGAACGCAGGGGATGCTTTGGTGACTGAGGCTGGCTCCGAGGGTGCCGATGCTACGGTGGGCGGCAAGGGCGGCACCGGCGGCGGTTCGGGAGGCGCGGATGGCAAGGGCGGCGAAGCAGTGCACAAGCGGCCGAGAGTGGCTTAAATCGATCGTTTCCAGCCTGCCAAGTCTTTGTGTAGCCGCGTGCGGTTGAACTCAAGAACGGGCGAGCGTAGACAGCCTTTTCTAAGCCATACAGAGTCGAGAGTGCATCGCCGAGTGCATCTTTTCGGCCGCAGAGGCTCTTTTGCACGTTCGGAGCTTCTCCTCGCCTCCATCGCATTCCCGCGCCCTTTCTCTTCATGAGAGGGCTAGCCATGGTGCCCGAGCGTGCGGCATATCTTTCTGCGACCCCGTTACCTAGCGTGAAACGCCGTGGTGTGCCGTGAAGAGGGACTTTTCACGTGAGGGTCTCACGACTTGAGGAGCGGGAAGAAACGTCACAAAGAACAGGAGCAAAAGCGACGGGTGCCCACTCTGTGCTGTGCTCTTCTCCATCCTGTTGCGCCGGACACTGGTCCATGCCGGGGGTGACAAAACCTAGCTCCTCCAGGGATCGCACACATCCAGCAGCCGCATGCCTCCGTATCGATCTTCGACCGCGGGGGCTTCAACGTCGCACCTCCAAAGGGGACCGATCACGGCCCCTCATTCCAAAGCGTTTGTGGAAAGAAATTCCGAATTGGATTGCCCTCTTTGCCGAGCGTGGACAGAAGAAGAAGTACGTGCTACCCATTGGCCCGAGGCCATGGAGCGGCTACTCCATCCCCAATCGCCCCCGCAACGCGCCCCCCTGCAACCCCAGCCCTGTTCCCAGACGACGTCATCCACGCATATTTGGTCATACCTTGTTGACCCTCCCCGTGTGCCACGCGAACGCTCTTTTTTTCGCAGGTGCTGGTACGGCTGCCCGCTGCTTCCTGCGACGCACGACGGCCGCAAATATGACGGCTGCCAGATCCGCGGATGCGATACGAAGGCATGCGCGGGACAGCCCATTTTAGCGTGCACCAAGTGCCGTTGGTCGACGTGCGAAAAGTGCGCCGACCGACCGCGGATGCCGATGCTGACGCACGACCCGCTCTTCCATGGGCCGGACGACCCGTGCATGCTTGAGTACCCGCAGTGCAGTGGGCGCGATTTTTATGGCACCGTCATCGTGTGCCCGGGTGGCAACTATGAGTTCCTGTCTCCTCTCGAAGGTCTACCAGTGGTCGAGTGGCTCGCTCAGCACAACATCGGAGCGGTGGTGCTCAAGTATCGGTTGCTGCCGCACTACGATCTCGACGATGCGCTCGACGACCTCGAGGCCGCCGTCGCGCGCGTGCGCGAGTGCCGCCCAGGCCCGGTGGCCGCCCTCGGCTTCTCCGCCGGAGGCCACCTTATCGCTTCGTTGGCGCTGAGGGCGGCGCAGCGCAGCCAAAAGCAGCCGCTGGACGCGCAAGTTCTCGTGTACCCGGGCATCGACTGCCGCGACTGGAAGCATCCCGAGTACAATGGCTTCTTCAACCTCGGCCGCTGGAAGATCCCAACCAAAGCGGCTAAGCTTCACCGAGGGCAGGAAGCCCTGCTCGGCGGCGCCGGCTTTGCCGCACCGCCCACCTGCCTCGTGGGCTCGACGGACGACACGTGCACGCCCAACGAGCAGCACACGGACATCTACCACCGCGCGCTCGACGAGCGTGACATCCCCAACGTGTACCTGCGCGACTCGTTTGGTGAGCACGGTTTCGAGCTCAAGGGTGGGTGGACGCCCGGCTGCGTCAAGTGGCTCAAGAGCCGCAACTTTGGCGGGATGAAGCAGATGCCCGGCCGGCATGCGATGTCGTTGCGCATGCCCGCGCCGCGCGTGCTCCAGGACTCGGCCTATGCCAATGCGGAGCCGATGGACTTCCCCACAGATGACTCGGAGTGCCCCGCCTGCGACGACGACGACGAAAGCGACGCGTCGGAGGCCTCGCCGTTCGATGAGGGCAGGTCATGTGGCAAGCCGCGCTTCCCGCCGGCGATGATCGAGGTGCCTGTTCGCCAGCGCGAGATCGCGCGCGAGCTCTCCTCCTCATCCTCGTCGACCGAGTCCGTCTTTGCGTGCACTCCGGCACCGCAAGCTTTCCCGATGGACCTTCATGTCGAGCTCGGCGGCTCGCACGCGTCGAGTGAGGACACATTCCCCACTGACGGCACCTATGGGCTGCCCGGTGGCGCCGCGACCTTTGGCGCCGCGACCTTTGGCGCCGCCTCGAAGCCCTTCGCCAAACCCACCGGTGGCAAGCCGAAGGCTGGCTCGGGCTCCTCGCTCAAGAACCTCAACAAGCCGCTCGGTGGTGAAGAGCCGGATCTCAAGCGCGCGAAGCAGTTGGCGATGGTGCCGTCGGATGAGAACGTGTCGAGCTTCACGTCCTCGTTCCCGACCACGTTCTCAACCTCCACCTCGACCTCCACCTTCCCGTCTACCTTCTCGAGCTCGTTCCCCACAGCCTTCGCGCCTCAGAGTGGCTTTGCATCCGAACCCAAGAACAAAGCGCCGCCCACGACAAGCAACGGAAAGGGCGCCGTAGGTGGAGGTAGCGCCAGCAGCGGCAAGGCGGCGATGGTGACCGACTGGCCGACTGACCGACTGGCCTCACTGCCGAGCGGGCGCACCACACGCGGAAGCACCACGGCGGCGGCCAAGTCATCAGCCATGCCGCCGCCCACGCACAGGCCCACATCCGCCGCGACGGTCGACTCGCACTCGTCGCTGGCGCCGCCGCACACGGCGCACCACGCGCACGCGTCGAGCTCGCTGGCGCCGCCGCCCGCGATGGTCTTTGACCTAGACACGCACCTTGTGGGCGCGCGGCTCGCGTCCGGGCAGGACGGTGACGCGTCTCTCAGCTTCGCGCCCGATGCTGTTGAGGTCTGAGGACGCGCGCCCGCGGCGATGCGCGCCCGCGGCGGCGCTCGCGGCGGCCCGCGTTTGACGGGGGCAGCCGGCGGCGGCGGCGGATCGCAGCAGCGGCGATGAGGCAATAGCGGCGGATAGCAGCGGCGGCGGCGATAGCGGCGGCGGCGGCGGTAGCGGCGGCGGCGGTAACAACGGCGGCGGCGGCGGTGGTTACAACAATGGCGGCGGCGGTAACAACGGCGGCGGCGGTCGCAGTCGCGGCTGAGAGGGACGGAGCGGCGGAGCGGAAGAGGGACGAGCGACGCAAGGAAGGTGGGAAAGAGCAACGAACGTGGGATGGCGTGGGTCGAAAAGCGACTCGCAGCGGCATAAAACAGCAGCAGCAGCCCTGCCCTGCCGACGCCGCTGCCGGCGTGGAGTCGGCGGCGCAGCGAGTGCGGCGCGAGGATGTTCAGCACGAGGGAAGGCTCTGGGGCATGGCCGCAGTGTACAAGCGGTCGGACGGGAGCAAGCAGGCGCTCCTCAGTACACGCGCTTGGCGCGGTGGTGGCGCACCACAACTCAGCGCGACGCGCTGGGCGAAACATTGCCTAATTAAGGGCGCATGTGCATGTTTTGACGTTCATGGAAGCTTTCGGGGACGAGGCGAGGCTAAAGGCGCAGTGCGCCTGTACGGTACAGGTTTGTTCGAGCTGTGAGCGGTTTGAAGACCGGTCGTTCTTTTCGCCGAGCGCCGGACCGCGCGGCGCGACCGGACCCGCGCGCCGTGTAACTCACGGAGGCGTGACAACTGTCTAAACGGTGAAAAGAGTGGTAGCGAGCCGCGACCTCCCCGGGGCGCGGCGGCCGGCGGGGCCGCGGGGCCGGGGGCGCGTCGAGTCCGCGAGAGCGGTCGGCGGCATCCGGCATGCAGACCTATCGTATGCACCGCGCTCCGCGGGCGCATCGGGCATCAGGGCATGCCGTTGCCCGTTGGCAAACGAATGGCATACATGTCGCATTTATAGCTATAAAGCTTTATACACACCGTAGCATAACCGTAGCAGCCCGGAGCGGCCATGGGAGCGGCCCTCCCCCAAATCCGGAATGCTTGCAGTTGCATTATCCCAGGCCAATCCGGGATCTCGCGTCTACGGTCTAGCCCATTCCACGCTTTACCCCATTCACCCAGACGCCCGCGCCACCCTCGCCGCCACCAGCCGCGGCCGCCTTTGCTGCGGCACCTGAACCCTTGGGCTTCGAGGCCCGGGCCAAGCCGATACGCCCGCTTGCGCCGCGCGCCGTGGAGGCCGCCTTGGGCTTGCCCACGAGCTTGCGCCACTGCTGGAGCTCGAGCGGCACATCCTTATCCTTCTGGGCGAGGTAAGCCTTAAGGGTTTCTCGCCGGCCCGGCCCGTTCGCCTGCGGGTCACCGTAGACGATGTCGGACGGGACGCAGCGCGAGGCGGTGCGGTTGCATGCGGGGCACGAGTCACCGCAGCAGTGCTCGAGCGGCGTACCGGGTGCGAGGTCACCCGTCTCGCAGCCCGCGCAATTCGACGCGTCCGGCGCGCGGCATGTGAGCGAGTGATCCGGATGCGGACAGAGCTGCCGTAGCTGGCGAAGCGTCTGCGCGAGGCGCGTGTGTTTGCTCGCGCGCCGCGTGACATGCGAGGGCAGGCAGCGCAGCGCCGCCGTAAGCAGCAGGTTCTCCGCGACGCGCGAACCGTTGACGTTCCACAAAAGGTCGCGACGATGCCGATTGGCCACGCGCTGCATGCGCTGCAACGTCTGTGGGCTCAGGCTGTCCAGTTGGCGGAGCGTGTCGGCGGCGCCCGCGGCGCTCAAAAAGGGGCGCTCGGCGAGCGTGAAGGCCATGCGCCGCCACGGTATGAGGCACCCAAACGGCAGACCCACGGCCCAGAGCTGGTCAGAGACGAGCACTGAGAGGGCGCCCGCCGCAATGCCATCGTAGAGCCGTCGCGATGAGGGAGAGTCCCCCCGCAACATGAGGTTGAAGCGCGCACGTGCCATCAGGTTGCGGAATGCGTTGTTCGAGCGACCGGAGCGGCAGTTGGTGCTCACGCCCGCGCGGCACGGCGCCGCGTTGCCCGGCAGCGAGAACGCGGAGACGTGCGCGCGCGGAAACCCGTCGAGCTGCGCCAGCGCCGCCTGCCGAAAAGCGTACCCAAACGTGCCGCGGTTATTGGCCCCTCCCTGGAAGTAGAAGCTGACATCACGCTCGGGCGCGCCGATGGGCCGCAGGTGTGCCTGCGCAGCCGCGTCGAAGTTGGCCACGTACGGCGACACCACCGAGCAGCGCCAGAAGCCCATCTCATCGTCGTGACGCGTTTCCATGTGCCCGACGATCGCGTTGCGGAAGACGTGCCGAAAGTGGTCGTTGGGCAGCTGCCCTTTTCTGGACCAAGGCGCCTGGTGGGGCGGCTTCTGCGCGAGCTTCCACGAATTAACCACGAGCACGTGGTCGGCACCTTGCTGGCGCGTGTACTGCTCGGTGGCCTCGACCGCTGCGGCGGTGGCGTCGAGCAGCCGCTGGTAGTGCGTGCCATTGCAAGATGTGCCCTCAACGGACGGTTGGAGCGCAGTGTTAATGTACAGGGGCACCACAAACAGCAGCGCGCTCGCCGGGTCCGTCACACGCCAGCGGTGACCGCGCAGCTGTCGAAGGAAGTAGATCTCGCCCGAGTATTGGTCCTCCTCGATAGTCTCACCGCGCAGCCCACGAGAGCACGGCATGAACCACGTGCCGTCATCGAAGGCGGGTCCCTCGTAAAGGTAGAAGGGCAGCTGCAGGTTTGCGCGTGCTGGCTCGTCGATCGTGCCATCGGTATCGGCGATAGTCATCGTCGTCGGTTTCAGCGGCGCGATCATCCCGTTCCGTTCCGTTTCAGGGCCCTCTCGGCCAGACACACACCCCGGGGAGGCGAGCGTCGCGAGAGAGAGAAAGTTGCCGAAACTGGATCAAACAAGACACGACCGCTCTGCCAAAAACAAGCATGCAAGCAAGCAAGCAAGCAAGGAAGGCAAAGAGAGAGAGGGTTACGGGCCCACAGGCGCCATCAAGAAGAAGAAGCCGAAGAGAAGGGCGAAGGGCACCAAGTCTCAGAAGCAGCGACAAGACGCAGCACGACCGGGCGGGGCACGCGAGGCATGAGGGTCCGGTACTGCTCTCATGGGAGCGTGAGCTGAACCCAACTGCGCGCGGGCATCTTAATACGAGCACCTCGGCCGAAGCTCAACCAGGCACCAGGCTCAATCCCCTTCCCTCCCTTCCCCTCCCTGTTTGTTCCTGGCAGGAGGCTGCTCGACTACAGCGAGGCGGAGCCCCTCGGCGGTTTCCTGCTACGGCGTCCCCTGACCTGCGCGTGGTGCGGAGGGGGCATAGCTCTTTCCCACCAGCGCGCGGGCAGCAGTACTGTATCCGCGGGAGGCACCGCCCACGCGCGAGGAGCCTGTGTGCTCGGAGCGCGTGTGGACCGGAGAACCGCGGCAGGCTGGGCCGGGGCGCCGAGCGGGGGCTTGCCTGAGCGCGAGGGGGCGAGGTGGCGAAAGCCGAAGCCCGCTCGCGACACTTCGGTGCGGAGCGAGCCAAGCAAATCTCTCGGCATCTATTTGATTCCCCCACTGGGTCGAGCGGACGGCCGCTCTTCTCCTACGATCGGACCACCGCACTCTGCCACGGCGAGTCGCACCACGGTGGGCCTACGACATCGCGGGGGGCTCGAAGTCAACTAAACCATCCGGGCCTGTGTTCCCTTGTGGAGCGTGGCAGGTCGCGAGCTTTACCTCTGTTGGTGTGGTCTGAGCGGACACATGCCGATCGATGTGCCGCGAGGAAGACTGCTATGGATGGCCCACAGGCGCGCTTCACGATCGAGCGGCTCTCTCATGTTGGGAAGCATGAGCAGCATGCCTCGGTGAGCGTTAGCGGTTCTGGGCATATCTCTCTCTCCCCTCTCCGGGCCCGCCCACCCTTTCCTACCCCGTTGGCTACAGGGGTACTCGGTTGCGCTGGTTTAGGTACTTGTGTGTGTCGACTAATTAGCTTGCTTGCTGCCAAAAACGTTCCAACTCACGTCTATCCGGATACATAACACTCAACTTGACAAGTCTTGCGACCGCTCGGCGTCTCGACGCCAAGCGGTCAACCTGCCGATTCGCGGCTGCGACACTGCTCTTCTCCGAGTATGCTTCGCACGAGTGACCCTCGGCCTAACCCTGCAGTTGCACCCAGGAGAGGTGCAGATCTCAAAAGGGCGGAGGTGCAACCTTAGACAGCCTTGCTGTTGCATAGTCGTACTCATGCCCGTGCTCATCGATCCATTCGGCGAGCTGTTCCTCGGTGCCTGCGCGGTTCGAGCCGCGCAGCACCCGCACGTTCGGAGGGTGTGCGCGCGTCCAGTGCTGCTGCTCACGCTCCCGCGCTACTGCCATCTCCTCAAACCACCGCACCCAGTAGCTCGCCGCGTCCTCGACGGTACGGATATCCGTGAGTGCGGCATGCGAGATGTGGGCGCCAAAGGTACGCTCGCACGCGGTGAGCAGCTGCCGATTTGGGGTGGTTTATGCGAAGGAGTGAGAGAAAGCGAGAGAGAGAGAGAAAGAGAGAGGGAGAGAGGGTGTCGAGCTGGCAAGAGAGGCTGGCGAGCGCACCTCAAACTTGAGCGCGAGGTCCGCGTTCAAGTCGGTCTGGCTCGAGATGGACTTCGACGCGGCAAGGTCGAGCACGCTCCTGCGAGGGTCTGCCGCCACACACAGCCCACGCGTGCACGGCCGCACGAGCGGCTTGAGCGCGATGCGGGCACGTACTAGCATGCGGCGCCCGCGACAACGTCTATTCCTCGCAATTCACGCTCTCGTTCACAGCCAAATCGGTGTCCGCGTGTGGACTTCTTGTGGGACACGTGTACTCGATGTGCTTCGAACGTGTTGCGATGATACCCATTTCTCCCATTTTTAGCACAGGTTCCATCGCAGTCGAGATGCGAGGCTATGGGTCTGGCGCGCTGCTACCCCCAACGGGGAGCAGCATTGGCGGCAGCAGTAGCAGCGGCGGCGGCGGCGGCGGCAGCAGTAGCAGCGGCGGCGGCGGCGGCGGCAGCGGCAGCAGCAGTAGCAGCAGCGGCAGCACCAGCACCAGCATTAGCAATAGCGCAGCCAGCAATAGCAGCAGCCATGACGGTAGCATCAGGAGCTGGACTTGGCCATTTCGGGCCAATCTGCAAGCGCTCACCAACGAAGATTTTCCATCAGCGCCGGTGCAACTCGATGCGACGCTGACGAGCCCGACGATGGTGGCAGTCGGCATCTCGGCGGCCATCATCGGCGCCCTCAGTGCCTCCTTTGGGCTCATGCTGATCAAGAGCGGCAACGCGCTCGAAGTTCACCTGCCGTGGTACAAGCGCGGGCGATGGCTCATGGGATTCGTGCTCCAGGCGGCCGTCTCGTCGGTGACCAACGTGGTCGCATTCTCAACCTGCCCGCTCTCGCTCATATCGCCGCTTTATGGCCTCACCCTCGCGTTCTCGGCGCTCTGGGCATCGCTCGGGATCTTTGAGGGCGTCCACGAGATGACGAGCTATGCCGAGATGTTCACCATCGGCATCATCTTCATGGGCGTCACGCTCTCGTCCATCTTCGGTCCGTACAGCGTGGGGAACGGCAACCTCGACCATCTTGGAGACTATCTGTGCACGCCACAGTTCATCTGCCTGTGGCTGGTGCTCACGACGCTTACTGCCGGTTGGACGCTCGTCTCGGCGCTTCCCTCGTGTCGTCATTTATACGACAAAATGGATTCGTCGCTAAGCACAACAATCTCCGCCTTAGCCGCCGCCGCGAGCGCGGCGCTCAGCCTGTGCTGCCTCAAAGTAGCCGCGATGCTCGTGCCCTATGGGATCGACCGGGGCTACCTACCCGGCACCAACGGGTGGGTGTGGCTGTGCATCGCGGGGATCGCCGTGTATGCGTGCACGCACCTCTACCTGCTCAACGAGCTTTTGAGTCGCGGGCGCACTATGTTCGCCGTACCCATCTTCTCGTCGTGCACGCTGCTGCTCACCATGACTTGCTCCGCGGTGCTCTTCGGTGACTTCTACAAGATGAGTTTCACGCCAATGGCGGGCTTCCTCTGCGGCGCCGCGCTCGTCATCTTGGGCGCCCTGCTGCTGCACCTCCTGGGCGCGGTCGACGTCGAAGAGTCGGCAAGCAGAGAGGAGGCTTCCGACCAGGTGTCCGATGCGCGCGCCAACAAGGCGGCTTTCTTCCGCAAACGCTTCGTCTTGCCGCCTAGCAAACTGGCTACTGCCTCGAATGGCGGGGAGGAGCAGGAGGTGTTCAAGGATGCCAATTGACGGATGCGCGCGAGAGTCCGCGCGCATCCTCGAGAGACGGCCACAGACCAATACAGTTAAGAGCCAGCCCGGACTGAGGCAGTTTCGTGATGGAAAGGATTTCCGATAAATGGCTGTGGGGTGAGCAGGGGGACCCCGACGAAACTGCTGTCTCACTGGTGTGAATTGAAAGGTGCCGAAACGTTGTTTTTTTTAGCCCGGCCGATTGGAAGGAGTGTGGGCTGGCGCGGAAGGCGGAAGTGGCAGACGCCCGGAAGTTCATCGCGATGCCTTCGGAAGATGAGGAGGTGCAAGAGCTGAAGCAGATGTTCTCTTCGCCCACGAAGAGCAAGAAGCACAGGAGCCCAGCTCGGAAGCCCGCGTGGGACTCGACGCCGCTGCGGAGCCGTCCCTCGGCTTTGGTTGGTCTTCGGCCGGTCACGCGCGAGCCGTGGGCAATTGATGAGGACGTGTACAACCGGAAATTCGAGATGCGTGATGTTGGCGTGCCGGATCGCTACCTTGACAAGACCGCACGGGTCAAAGAGAACAACTCAAAGTACGTTGACTATCTCTGCCGATTTGACCAGAAGTACAGCGAGATGAATGGTGGCTACAATCGCTTCGACGGTGAGGAGAGGCCCCGCGTCCCGCCGTCCTCAGCTCTTCCCTAGGCCCATCTTCCCACGTCTATCACTCACTGACGGACGATCGCCCCCATCTCCTATTCGCAGGCAATCCCTTCACCTAAGCTACGAGCGGCGGCGAGACCCGTTTGTCATACGTTCGAGCCGGGTCACGAGGATTCCAGGAAATCTGTGTGTTGTCCAGTGCATGTGCAGCATGCATAATCATTCGTGCCGTTTCCATGTGATCCATTGCGTGCACTGGGAGTGAGACACCCACCTGGGGAGCATACAAACATAGTACATGCACATTGAGTTGAGCGATACCTGTCAACCTGTGTCAGTGTGGAGTTCGTAGCGGTGGGTTCTGAGGCAGTACGGCTACGGCTTGTCATCGGCCAAGTTGTGAGTGTGCAGTGTGTTGGGCTACAAGTACATGAAAACCTGCTTTCTAACGTGGAAGTAAGGAAGTATGTAGCTATGCAGAAGTCTAACTGCATTCGCAGCCAAATTTGTTCACTACTCCGCCGACCGTCCTATCGCGACGGATGGCCTTCGGCCTTTGGCCTTTCAAGGCTACACGAGCATCCAAGAGCACCAGCAGCGGCGACGGCGGCGGCAGTAGCAGCAGCAAAAAGGCCAAGAGCTCCGCCAAGAGCTCCCGCTCCTCCAATAGCAAGGTGGCCAAACAGCCAGGCGCTGATGGGCAGGCGACCCCGGGCACGAGCTCGTCCGAGGACGAGGTCGCTGTGGTGGCCTCTGCGACGTCTGGAGCTCCGGCTCTGGCTCCGGCTCCGGCTCCGGCCGCCGCGATGAAGGCGAGGCAAACCGCGAAGCAAACCGCAACAGCAACCGCAGCGGCCGTTGCCGCGGCCGCGGCGGCCGCAGCTGCGGCGAAGCAAGCCGCAGCCGCGGCTGCGGCGGCCGCAGCCGCGGAGAAACTTAAAATCAACACGGCGGCCACGCAGTTGCAGAGCGTCGTGCGCGGCAAGCGCGCGCGCTCCAAATCGCCCGCTTGGCCAGTGATGCAGAAGCGCGCTGAGATGCGCGAGCTCTTCCAGCACCACGATCAGCAGCGAATGGCGCGCTTGAGCGCAGCCCAGGTGATTCAGCGCTACGTCCGACGGCTGCGCTCCGAGCGCGCCAGAGGCGTCCGATCGCCTCTCAAGAAGCAGACGAAGACGATTGGATGGCTGACAGAGGCGCCTTCTTCGTGGCGCGAACTCTTCGGCTTCGGCGGCACCACCGATCGGAGAAAAGACTCCACGCCTCCGCCGCAAGGTCCTCCTCCTCGGCTCCGCGACGTCGCCAAGCAGCTCGACAAGCGCCAGGCGAAGGCGGTGGATGAGGACAAACTCAATCCGCTCTCTGCCAACTACGTCGGCCCCGAGGAGCACCGTAGGATTCTCGAGTCTAGAGAGGGCAAGTTCAAGAGACTCGGCGCGCCCACGCAGGCCAACGTGGAGCGTGCCCTGCCCGGGCAGGTCGCCACACTGCTCAATGTGCTCAGCTTCGTCGACGCTGTGAATGAGCTTCTCATCCGACGGCTGGTCAAGATGCCAGGCGAGAATAGCGCCGTCTTCGAGGCCCTGACCGGATGGGACGACGGCGCGCTCCAGGCGCGCTTCTCGGGCGCCGCACAGTACCTGAGGGCTGCCAAAAAGTACGGGCTGCTCCACTTCGATGGCGAGATGCCGCTCGGGTGCGTCATCACGTCGCTCTCCCTCGGGCGCTCTCGCCATCGACTGCTGGCGGCGGTGCTCATGCGCCCGCAACTCATCGGCGCTTCGATGGATGGGCGCGAGCTCGTGCGCCGCGTGCTCGGCCCCGAGTTCGAGGTGCAGCTCGAGCGATTTGTCGAGGGCACCTTCGACGATCTCTTCCCGCGCGCGAAGCCGAAGGCGGTACCAGGGCGACCAGGCAGCCCAAACTCGACAGATCTGAAGTGCTGAGCTCGTCACACACACAGTTTTGTGAGTTGATTGAGCTTTGAGCTTCCATTCCAGGCAGGCAACAGGTGAATTTAGCAGATTTTCAGGGGAGTAGTGCAGATCCAGTTTGCGTGAAAAACTAGGTGAAAAACCGCTCCACAGGGTAAATCGGTTTCGGCAATTTATTCGGAAACTCATTTTCGTCAAACGGATCTTGCGAACATTCGGGATGGATGGACGGCGATCAAATTAGCGACACTCTTTCCTACATCATCAACATGATGACCCTAGTGCCCCTCGTTCCTGCGCTGCTGAGCTTCACGCCAAGCGTGCACATTGGCACGATCAGCCATCGCGTGGCGACACGCCTTCACGTGCAACCGCCGCGCATGCTCATCAGCACGTTGATTGCCGAGGCCTTCGGCGTATTGCCCTCCGATGCCTTTGGCAGTGTGCCATCGACCTTTGCCGCCCTGCCACAGGAGCTGAGCGAGCTGGCAGCACCCGCGCACCAAAAGTTCTCGCACATCTTCATGGCCGCGTGCGGTGGCTACACGGCTTTCAGCGCCGCCTGTACCTTTGTGCCTCTAATCACCAGGCGCTTTATGGGCATGGGACAAGAGGACGACCTCGAGCAGTTCCTCGCCAACCGTCCCGAGAGTTCCTTCGGCTGGCACAACGCTGATCTGCGGAAGCCATTGCCGTCGACGCTTGAGGAGCTGTCGCAGATGAACGGCTTTCCTCTCGGCGTTCATAAGGGTCGTCGCGTGTACCTTTGCCACATCCAGCCCGAACGCGTTCGCGAGGCCCAAACGCACCTGGCATCCTTTGCCGAGATCGAGAAGAGCCGCGACTTTAGCGACTTTTACGGCGAGACGGTCTACGTCTGCTTCGAGCATGCGAGCGGGCGACCAACTACAATGTAACGTCGACGACTCGTCGAAGGGGTCGAGGCTGACTCGAGGGAGTCGAGATGTAGGCGTGGGAACGTGATCCGAAGTAATCCGGCTCCAAGCTCATGAAGGAGCGTCTCGCCATGCATTTTGACGTGTACTATAGCCCATAAGTCTGTACAGACGCATAATGCGTGATGCACGTGTACATTCGGATCGTGTGCATGCACAGTTGCGCGCGAGGCGCGTGTACATTTTCGTTTCGGACCGGTTCCTGTACAGTGTACTGCGCCGTCGCCCGGGGGCAGTGTGTTAGTGCTGGCGTAGTGTGCTGCCCATCCCGGGCATAGTATGGCGCATAGTACTACTGCTTGCGGTACCGAGTCGGTCTGGGTGTCGTATGTATAATTAACCGGTACCGGTGCGGGTACGACACCCGGCTCCGGGGACACGCGCGGGGACGGCGGGTCTGACTCGCGCCCGGCCCCGGGGGCTGCGGGCGCGGCGCGCCGGCGGGCGACCGCGGCGTGCGACGGTAGAATCGCGCCGGCGGAGCGGGGGGCCGGGGCCGGCCCCGCCCGGCGCCGTCCACATAACATCCGGTCCGCGCACCGCGGACGAGCACCGAGGACACTCGACACGACAGTGGACAGCCCCCTCAATGTGACACGCGGACGATCGCGCACGTCGCACCCCGACGCACCGCGACGCGACCCAACCCGGCGGCGACGCGTAAGATGAAAGGCGCATAAAACCTGCGTGGGCAGTCACCCTGTACGGCCAGAGTACATTTAGTACGCGAAGTCCGCGCGGCGATTGCAGACGCGCAGATGGGCGGCGATATGTTACAGTAGGCCTCTTCCCATGGTAGGACCGGAGCCAAAGTGGCAGCAACCCATCAGCGAGCGTCTGAATGCATTCCACGCCTGCTCGCGTTGCGCTAACTCGCGAGCCTGGGCATGCGATCGCTCGCGCAGCCACACCGTGGCGATGTCCTTGCACCCTGCGCGTACAGGCAAGCCCGCGTGGAGGCACATCGGGTTGCGCCGAGCCACGCCTTCACGCAGCAGGTTGCAGCAGGTTGCAGCCGGTTGCAGCAGATTGTGGAAGACGAGGAGCCGGCCTGCGCAGGCAGTGTGTTTTGCGGGGCGGGGGTGAGGCCAGAAGTGGTGTGCATCACTGAAGAGGGCTCTTGAACGCACCTTGCCGTGGCTGTACCTTGATCCCCAGATGCTTGAAGCCTGTCTCACCACCCTCCTTCACGTCGTTCAAATACACGATCGCCGTCTTGCTCACACATGGCGGGAAGATCGTCAACTCGGAGTGCGCGTTCGCTTCGTCAAGGCTCCGCGGGGCAGACGGGTTCGATTCACGGCAGCCCACCTGGCACCGCTGCCCTTGGTCAGCAACAGCCCGGTCGCCCTCTTCCGTGCCTTCCTCGTAAGCGTCGTGGTGCCATCGATACTCACCGCCAAGATCGTAGTGCACGATCTGTGGTCCCTCGAACCGCCCAAGATCATCTTTGCTGACCCCGAGCTGGCCGCCCACGCGCTCAAGCATCATCTGCGCAACCTGCGCGTCGGGGTTCGTCGTCTGATGAAGGAGGCAATTCCTCGACATCGCTCATCGGGCGTTCAGCGAGCAGAAGAGCGAGATACCAACGAGATCGGGCCATCATCAGGGGCACTCAGGGGCACTCAGGGGCCCATCAGGGGCCCATCAGGGGCACTCACCACGTCGCTGTAGTGTAGCCATGTCGTCTCCGAGCGCCTGCCATCGCTCATTTGGCCCGGTTGCTGGCGAGCAGCCAAGCCCGTCATGGGCTGCTTCACCCTGCTGGGGTACTTGTGGTGGGTGGCAGCCGCATCCTTGATCATCTCGCACTCGTCGGGCGTGAAGAAGCGGTCTATCACATAGACCATCGGGTCATGGGAGAGGATACATATGCTGCTTCGATCTGGTCGGGTAGCTGCCGCCCCTGCCGACTCGGCGCTCGCTGCCGTCGTGACCGTCGCAGCATCAGCAGCCGAGGGCGCGTTGGCGGCGGCGGCAGGGCGTCCCGCTGGGGGAGAGCGCACAAGCCGCACGCTCGCGTGCGGTGGCGAGAGCTCCGTTGCTGCCGCTGTCGCGTCGGTGCTCAGCGTCACCAGAGCTTCGAGGGTCTCTCGGTCCGCTCCCTCCGGTGCGTCGACTCCACTCTCACGCAGTGCCGCGCGAAGCTGGGCTGTCGTCATGTGGCGAGCGTTGTGGCGAGCGTGCTTCACCGGCGACGATGTCGCCGCTACAACCGTGCAAAGTCCCGGAGCCGTTGGCGACCTGTCAGTGTGGATCGCAGCACGAGCCATCGCTAGCGCGGCAGCCTTCGCCGCCGCGTCCGACTTTGCATGCCCGAGCAGCTCAAAAGTCATGCTGGTTAGCGTCGTCTCGATTTCGGCTGCCGCAGCGGCGGCCAAGACCGCTGCCCTCTGCCTCTTCACTACCGCCTCCGCCTTGGCCGCCTCAAACTTCGCGTGCATGAGCAGCGAATTCGCCATACTTGTGAGTGTGGCCATGGCCGCTGCTATCTCCGCCTTGGTCGCCGGCTCCGCCTTCGCCGCCTCGTGCTCGGTTTCACACGCCGTGCTGGGCGCGTGCTCGGGTTCACGCGCCGTGCTGGGCGCCTCGTGCTCGGTTTCAAGCGCCGTGCTGGGCGCCTCGTGCTCGGTTTCACACGCCGTGCTGGGCGCCTCGTGCTCGGTTTCACACGCCGTGCTGGGCGCGTGCTCGGTTTCACGCGCCGTGCTGGGCGCCTCGTGCTCGGTTTCACACGCCGTGCTGGGCGATGCTTGATCGGTCTGCGCGGTCTGAAGCAGCGCATGAGGCGCGGCGGGCGTGGCCAGGTCCGTCGTGGCCTCGGCAGGCGCTGCGGGCGTGGCCAGGCCCGTCGTGGCCTCGGCAGGCGCGGCGGGCGTGGCCAGGTCCGTCGTGGCCTCGGCAGGCGCGGCGGGCGGCTCTCGCAGTGGGCTTTGCATTGCCCATTTGGACGGCGAAATGGCATCGGCCTTAAAGGTGAGAACGGCGCCAGGCGAGACTCCTTCGGGCACCATGAGGCGCACCTTGACGCCGCTGGGAGTCGTAGCCTGCAGCATGTCGCCCGGCATCACACCCTCAGGGACTGTCATCTCAAACAGTTCATCCTCGCCTTCTGGAGCCGGCGGCCGCCCTACGGGTGCCGTGTGCGCAGCCACCCTCTCTGCGGCTTCCTTCTCTGCCGCAAGGGCTTTGGATGCCTCACGAAGCCACTCAGGCGACGGACCATCGTCCGGGGTCCGTGGCGTGGGCGCAGCTGAGGAGGGCGTGTTCAGAGCCTCCTCCATCTCCACCTTCACCTGGGGGGTCGCAAAATCCACGGGTGCATCGACCGCCTTCTCTGCGGCTGCCTTCTCAGCCGCCTCCTTCTCGGCTGCTGCCTTCGCGGCCGCTTCCTTCTTGGCCGCTTCGTCCTCAGCAGCTTCCTTCTCTGCTGCGGCCTTCTCGGATGCTGTCGTCTTCTCCGCTGCCGCCTTCTTGGCCGCAAACGCCCCCTTCTCAGCAATGTACTGGAGTGCCTTGGTGTACTCGAGTACCCCTCGTTCATCGTCGCTCTTGCGGTTATCGGAGAGCATGAGTTGGAACTCCTCGAAGTTCATCCGGTTGGCGCGCCAGTCGATGTTTTCCAGCATGCGCTCCATCGCACGCTCATCGAGATGCATTCCAAACGTGCGCAGCAGGTCGCCCTGCGTGATGTACCCGTCGTGGTCCGAGTCGATCATGTGATGGAACGCCGCATGAGCCGCGCTTTGGGGATGCCGGGACCAAACGTCGGTCGCCGTCGCGGAGTGCAATGGATGATGCATTTTGAGCGCGCTCCGCAAGCATGCGAAAGGGGGCTTGCAGAACTTGCTGAAACCTCAGCCACTACGATCGTTCATCTAAAGAGCGTGCGCGATGCCAAAATGAGGAGTTCCGTCCGAGTTGCAATCATCGTGCTCGACCTTCATTAATTAAAGATGGCGGCGCACACGCACACTGCCGCCATTGTGCTTTCGGGCGCGTATCGCACGCTACCCGACTGCAACGCGAGCATGGTGCGCCACATCATCGACGCGAATCCCAGTGTGCGTTTTCATGTGTACGCGCACCTCACTACTGAGGTGGTCGGTGCCGACCAGCAGGTGCAGAGAGACATATGGAACTCCTTTCCTTGTGTGGTGGGCGCTGCCCTGGAAACCAACGTGGCCGTATCCGCTGGAGTGCGAGCCGAAGTACCGGGCACAGAAAAGGTGCCGCGCGGCCGCGGCACTGCGCAAGGCAAGGCCATGAACATCATCAAGATGTTTCGTGGCATCGCGGCAGCACAGCGTCTGCTCACCACTCAGCCGCAGCAGCTACACCATCATGGCAAAGGTGGAGAGTCGACGGTGCCCGGACGGCTCGAGCCGCCGCCTGCCGTGCAGAACGGTGCACGCTGTGCCGCCGCCGGCCCGCCACGCATGCCGCGGGGCGGTTACGATCTCGTCATCCGCCTGAGGCCTGACCTTTGCTTCTGCGGCCCCCTCGACTTGCAGCCGCTGCTGTCGCGCTCGGGCGCCGCGCACCACGTGTGGCTGCCGTGGTGGTCGGCGCAGGTCGGCTGGGCGTTTGACCAGATCGCCGTCGGCCCGCCCGCCGCGATGGCTGCATACGCGCAGGCGTATGAGAGTACGGTGCGCCGCCTCGTCGCGGCCAAGAGGGAACTGTATCCAGAAGGCGTCATGTGGGAGCACTTGGCGAGCCTCGGGCCGCACCTGCGGCTGCTGCGCCCGCTGCGCGGCTTCCAAGCCAGCCTCGCCCGCAGCTCGCCGCGATTCCATATCGTTGACCCGTACTCGAAGCTCAAGCAAGACTTAGCCGTCGTGCAGCCAGCGCTTGCGGGCTCGCTGCCGCCGTATGCGTGTAGCGGCGCCACGACCGTGCGCACCACAGACGACGGCTCCAATCGGTCTGCAGTCTCGGGGGTGAATCGCTCGGGCCACCCACGGGGCAAGCGGCGCGGCGTGGGCGGGACCATCGAGACTCTGGTGAGCCATCTGCGCCGGCGTCGGAGCAGGTCGAGGCAAGTCTAAATTAGAACAGCAGCCGGAGCTGCATACGCGGCGCCTTTACCCTCGGGGTCGCCCACCCGCCTGCGGCACAGCTGCGCGAGCTGGTTGGGCGTCAATCCATTAATAGTCACTTAAGGGGTAGCCAATCCACGCTCGGCATCAGGCTGTGTGCGTGTGTGATCATGCGTCGGCTCTTGGAGCACCGCGCACGCAGGTCGCAGCGCAGCGCGCGTAAGGCCGCCTTTAAAGGCCCGCCGCCGGCAGCGAGCGCGTTACCGCGGCGTAATATTTGTGCGTTGCACCACCCGTGCACGACCGCGGCTTAACCGCGGCGTCATGAGATCGACACATATATCAACTATTTATCCACATGCTAGAAGGCCCTCACTCTACTAGGTGTGGCGGTGAGGAGTCTGCGGGGCTGAGGTCCTTTCACCTGTGTTCGCGCTTAGTCCGCGCTTTCACTGACGGCGATCCTCGATGCCAAGGCCAGCCGCTTTATCTCCGAGCATGAGGCGCAACATCTTCTCAAGCTGGCCCTGCTTGCGCCCACCGTACGGGTCGATGCGCTTCGCGTTCGGATCCAGCTCGCCGCGCGCAATCCCGATGCTCACCTGCACGCAGAGCGCAAGCTGGCCGGCTGCAGCAATGGCGCATACTGTAGAGCCGAGCGCACCCATCGCGATCACGACGTAGCGCGCTACGGTGCTGAAGCGTGCGACGACGTAAAAGGTGTCATCGCTTATGGGCTGGTTGTTGAACATGTCAGTGGCACCCATCGTGAAGTGGTACGCCAGCACGGAAACTGCGCCGTAGGAAGAGGCTCCGAGGATCAGCAGCCACGGGCTGATGCCATTAAGATCGGTGGGCTTCTTTTCTGGCGGTGGCTCTGGCCTCTTGGGCTGCAGGGCGCGAATTTCGGCCAGCAGCGCTTCATTCGATTTCGCCGCAGGCGCCGTCGGCCATTGCTCGACCCGAGCCTTGTCGGGGGTGAACGAAGTCTTCGTCTCGTCATCTGCGCGTGCGAAGCGTGGCTTGAGCTCGTCACGTGGCTGCAAGCCTAGCTCAGCGACAATGTGCACGGCCCGCCGCAAGGCGGCGGCCCGTGAGTACGGCACTCGCTGCGGCGGCGCGAAGGCCAGAGCAAGGCAGACGATCACGTTGGACATGTCGAGGTGCGAGGAGGACGCCCCGACGAAACTTCTCTCTTGAATTTGCTGACCTATTTTCCTGTGGAAAGCCCAGCGAGACTCAAGAGTCTCTCAGCCCTACGCAGGCAAAAGCACCCACAGCGAGCAATCCGGCGGGGCCGGCGCGAAGGTGGGCTGCTGTCGCCTCCCACGCTGGCGCGTCGGGCCGCCTGGCGCGTGATTTCGATCCAGGAGACACGCTGCCACTGGATGATGAGAAGCGGCTTCTCGCCGTCGGACGAGGACGAGGCTGGTGGCGCACGCGAGTGCCACGGTTAGTGGAGACGCTATCCTGAAGGCATCTGCCAGGCTTGCCGCGC
>Ga0210240_100321_pt1 | contig 41546 bp, 47 predicted proteins | sample ChrtobMetP5a_4mM_FD_155463 | JGI IMG/M metagenome (GOLD analysis project Ga0210240, IMG submission 155463) | Chrysochromulina tobin associated microbial communities from unialgal haptophyte culture, Seattle, Washington, United States - P5a_4mM | ecosystem: Host-associated > Algae > Haptophytes >...
CACGAGCGGCTCGATGGCGCCCGCCGCGGCGATGGCTGCCGTGTTTGCAGCGTCGCCGACTGCCAGAGCCGCCAAGACGCTGGCTGCATCCGCCTTGCCACGAGCGTCGCCGTCGCGCACGAGCGCCACGAGCGGCTCGATGGCGCCCGCCGCCACGATTACCGCGGCGATGATGGCACCGATGTTTTCGTTGCCGGCCGCCAGATTCGCCAAGGCGCCGGCTGCGCAGGCCTTGCCTCGAGCGTCGCCGTCGCGCACGAGCGCCACAAGCGGCCCCATGGCGTCCGCCGCGGAGATGGCCGCCTTGATGGCATCGTCGCCATGCGCCAGCTTCGCCAAGGCGAAGGCTGCGTGGGCCTTGCCTAGAGCGTCGCCGTCGCGCACGAGCGCCACAAGCGGCTCGATGGCGCCCGCCGCGGTGATCGCCGCCTTGATGGCATCGTTGCCGGCCGCCAGCTTCGCCAAGGCGCCGGCTGCATTGGCCTTGCCTCGAGCGTCGCCGCCGTGCACGAGCGCCACAAGCGGCTCGATGGCGTCCGCCGCGGCGATTGCCGCCGTATTTGCGTCGCCAGCATGTTCCGCCATGTTCCTTTTATAGATTCAGGCAACAACGAAACGCGACTGTGAAAAACCGAGAAGATTTCACGTGCTTGGGGGTCCGGAGTGTGTGCGCGCGTTGTGTTGTGTTGCAGCAGCAGTTGGATAATTCCAACACTTCCAATTCATGCCCGACCTGGGATGAGGTTTCAACCCTGGCAGCGTGGCTCGCCATGGCGCAAAAAGCTACCGGCGGAAATACCCCGTCTCAACCCCTCGGTCAACACAAGTACTGAGTGAACTCGTTCTCTCGTGTGGGTCGTGTCCCGGTGTCGTGTTACTCAATAACAAGCAACGGCATCAGCGCATCACATGCAGGCAGTTCTCTTTCCCACGGACTCCAAGACATACACACGACCAACACATCCGATCGACGAAATCACACAGCCGCACTGTCAACGCATACATGATCAACGTATCCAGGCACTCCACTGGCATCTCTGCAACTCTGGCGAACGAATGGGATCAGAGGACTGGCTGACACTCTGAGGGGCACACACCTGAACCGTCCTCCACGACCGACACACGCCCACGCGCACGCCATCACGGCGAGCGCACACGGTTCTGAACCCTCGCAGAGGCGGTTTCGACAACACTTTTGAGGGCAGGCGGCGGCCTGCATATGCATGACTGATGATCTCGGTTCTCGGAGCACCAGCCTCAACGCTCGCAGCAGCGTGGGCGGTGACCCTGCTTGCCGTCGCGATCACATCAGGCACGGAAGGTTCCACATTGCGATCGCCGCGGCGGCGACTGTGTGTTGGTCACCGCGGCTCGTGCACTGCGGCGCATAGCTGCCCGGGGCGATGGTGAGCCTTTCGCCATTGAGCCGGTCCGTGCCCGGGTTCTCGGCCTGGGTCGCCCCTAGCATGGCATGCTCCAGAAAGTGGCCGAAGCGGTCCGATGAAGAGCGGTACGCGGCCTTCGGCTGGCACTTGTAGTGGTACGCGTGCGCGAGCCGCATCGGATGCGCCGCGGGCCACGTGTTCACGGCGGGCCGTTGGCGCGGAGGCGAGGGTGGTGGGCGCACTTTGCCCGAGCCCCTGGCCATATTAGGAGACTGGAGCATGTTGGCTGGCAGTATTGCTGGCGATGGCCTAGGGGAGGCAGGGGAGGCGGCGACCGCAGTGGCGGCGCGCCTAGGGGTCGTGGTGCCGATGAGGGTCTGACCCGGCATGGCGCCCGGTGGCGCCGTCACCTGCATCTGCGATCCGTTAGGGAGCATGACGAGGAAGGTGCCACCGGGGGCCACGCCTGCAGGCACCTTGACCTGAATAGCCTGCATGGCTGCTGCAGCGGGCGTGGCGCTGTGTTGAGCACTGTGAACCGCCGTGAGCCGCTCCGTGATGGCCTTAAGCTCGGACGCCCGCGCGGCATCCATGGCGGCGGTGGCCGCCGCCTCCGCCTGTTTGGCCTGCTGCAGCTTGAGACTGAGCTCCTGCATGACTTGTGCAGCGGCGGCGTTGGTAGTAGGCGTGGTCCGCGGCGAGGCACGCGGCGAGACTCGCAGCGACACCTCGGAGGCTGGCCGGGGCGCCGTGGCGGGCGGAGCTTCGTATGCCAGCGTTGCGGCTTCCGTCTCCACAGGTGCCTCCACTGTAACCTCTAGCGTGGGCCTGCGCGCGCCGCGCAGTGAGGGCTCACTGGCGGAGGACCGAAGCTGCATCGCCACGCTCGCATGCATCGCCGCCTCCTGGGCATGGTCCCGTGCGGCCTTCATGCACGCCTCAAACTCACGTGCAGCGCGCAGCATCACCTCGGCATCCTCGCGGGCCGAGGAGACGAAACTCTGGGGCACGGCCGCTCCCGGCTGCTGCTGCGAAGGTGAGGGTGGCTCGGGTGTCGGAATGTTAGCCATGGTAGGAGGCATAGACTTGATTTCGTAGGCTTCATCCTCGCTTGCAAAGGTCGAGACCGGAAGGCTGTGCGCACACCCTGGGTCGAATCTCAGGTTTAGCTGGCGTTGTGGGAGGCATGCAGCATACTCGACTGCGCGCTGACGCGAGGCATGCGAGGCAGCATTGGGCGAGGCGAGTGCCATGCCCCGTGGAGATCCATGGACTGATTTGCGAGGCAACCAGTCCTCCATCTGCGCCATCGTGCTCACCGGCGAGGCGTCCGATTGGAACGAGCGATCCGATTCCGTGGAGGAGCGGTCGCTGCGCGAGCGCTGCTTCGTCGGCTCCTTGGGCTGGGGCTTGGGCCTGGCTCTTCCCTCCCAAGGCAGGAAAAATGCGTTACGCGCCGCGGCGAAACAGTCTTTGGCTCGCTTTGGGAGCGTACCGGGAAAGACCCAAAGTCCGACTTGCGTCCGAAAAGCCATGCACGGCCCCCGCCACGCCCCCCGCCACGGTACATGTAGCCAACGGGGCTTTTGTGAAGATCTAACGCTTCTAACGCCAAACGCCAAACGGTGCGTTGAGATACGAAAGACGAAAGAGTAAAGAGTTGTAACATGAGTTGTAAATTCAATTCAATATTCATATTCAATAGAGGGTCACCCAGACACGCACGGCTAAGGTTCGAAGTACGAAGATGCCACCCTGCACCCTCTGCGGTTCACATATTTTTATCACATATCTCACACGACGATGGCAACATCCTCTGATTCATGCTGATTCAGTGTCTCACCCACAGCGACAGGCGGACCGTCTTGTCTACCGGATACAATGAAGATAGGCATGGCGAACACGATGTAGGCAGGTTGAACGATGTAGGCATTGAACCTAGTACGAGGTCAGGCCTCTGCCTTGCTGCAGTCGCCGGCGATGCCGCTGCCGCTGCTGCTGCTGTCGCTGCTGTGCTGCTGTCGCTGCTGTCGCTGCTGTCGCTGTGTCGCTGCTGTCGCTGCTGTCGCTGCTGTCGCATCGTAACTCGTTGCAGTGCCGCGGCAAGGCGGCGACGGTGGGACCGCCTTCTCCTCTCTCAGATATCGGTGGTCTCTAGGAATATTGGCTCCTCCTTTTTCTTCTCGTCCTCTTTGGGCTTCTCCTCTTCCGGCATCTCCTCGTTTGGCTTTCTGTTCTTCTCCTCCTCGGGCTTCTTCTCCTCCTTGGCCTTCTTCTCCTTGGCCTTCTTCTCCTCCTTGGGCTTCTTCTCCTCCTTGGGCTTCTTCTCCTCCTTGGGCTTCTTCTCCTCCTTGGGCTTCTTCTCCACCTTGTCCGCAGGCGTGGGCGCGGCCACGGCGCTCGAACTGGAGGCCTCGAAAACGTTGAAGGCAACCGGGCTCTCGCGCAACGAGTTGAAGGGGGCCGACTCAGCTGCGGTGGCGGGCGCGGCGGCGGGTGCGGCTGAGCTGTTTGGCCTGCTTGGGCTCAACGAGCTACGTGGCGTCCCCGCCGGGTAGATGGCCGCGTACGCCTTGCAGATGTCGCCGCCGTGGTCGCCAAGGATCGTGCGCAGCTCTTCGAGCGAGCGCGAGGGCACACACGCACGAAACGCCTCAACCTTGTCCTCCTCCGACATGTCATCATAGTTGCCTGGCGGCAGCCCCTTGAACGTGTCTCCTCCGACAGAATCCGGCGACCCGGTCAGCGGCGTGGTCGTGGCTTTACGAGGTCCGACCAGGAGCTCATGAACTGATTCGAATGGCGAGGCTTCCTTGATGGGGGAGAAGGTGTTTCCATCTGTGACCGGCACGAGGCATTCTGCCTTAGCATTGTCGCGGGCCTCCGCGGCAGCGGCTTTGGCACATGCGATGTCCTTGACCGTAGCTTCGTTGTTCTTGCGGGTCGTGCAGCAGAAGTCTAGGGATTGGCTTTGGCCCATGGAAAGACACACACGTGACTCGGCAGCGCAATAGAAAAATTACGATTGAATGCCGGTGCCGGCACGTTTCGGAGTAAAAGAGGTCAAAGCAGCATCCCGACCGCTTTTGGAGAAGTCCTAGATGCATGCTCTTTGCAAGACAGCATTTACCTATGCTGATGTCACGGGGCTTCTCATGTTAAAACTGTGTCGACGGCAGCGGCGGGGCGGCGACGGCCGGGGGGGCAGCAGATGGCCTGCAGGCGGCGTGGCGGCCCGCGGTGGCAGGCGGCTCGGCAGGCGGCGCGGCCGGCGGCGGTGGCGGCGGCGGCGGCGGCGGCGGCGGCGGCGGCGGCGTGGCGGCCGGTGGCGGCGGCCCGTTTCGCGTTTGCGTTTCTTAAAGATCGAGTTCAACCAACACGAGTTCAGAATTGGCAAGCGGTTGGCCGCGCGGTTCCTGCAGCGGTGGCGGAGGTGGTGGAGCGCCCGCGATGGGCACCGCAGTCACCATCGTACGCAGCGGAGGTTCGGGCGGCGGCGGCGGTGGGGCTGGCGGCTGCTGCGGCAGCGCCGCCGCTGGTCGGGGTGACGGCGTTTTAGATAATGGACTGGTCTGACCGAACGAAGCGAAGGTCGGTCGCGGGGCACGGGCTCTCTCCGGGCGGCCGCTTGCGTTTGGCTTCGCCGGCTCGGACACGCCGCCCTCTTGCACGCCGCGCCGCGCTGTGCTATTGACCCGCCTCAGTGCGAGACCGGAGACGGCTCGGTCACGTATTTCGAATGGCGTTATTGGCGAAGCCGGCTCGACGGTGATCTCATCTGCGATCACCCCCGGCGACGAGATCGGCTTGATGGGGGTGAAGGTGTCACCATCTGTGGGCTGCATGCGGCATTCCGCCTTGGCATTGTCGCGAGCCTTTGCGGCAGCGGCTTTGGCACATGCGATGTCCTTGACCGTAAATTCGTAGTTCTTGCGGGTCGTGCAGCAGAAGTCTAGGGATTGGTTTTGGCCCATGGATAGCCACACGCTGCGCTTTACCCTTTCGAAGAATTTGCTTGCCTCGCGTCAAGCAATTGGCGTCAAGGGGTGCGAACGCAGCAGATCGATCCTGGCCCGACGGAGCACCGACTCGAAAAGGAGACGTTCGTGTGTTTTGATCCGGATAGTCAGCGGATTTCGGGAAGTTTGCATGCGAATCCGACGCGAAAGGGATGACTGTGAACGGAAGGGGGGGGGGAGTGGCCAAAAAAGTCGACTTTTCCGAAAGCGTGATTGTGAGATGATTACGATGTCGGTCGGCGTGAGTGGCGACGACTTCACCGATGGCGGCGCCATTGACGGCGCCAGCCGGACTGGCTACGGTTTCACCGTCGGTACCGTTGCTCAGCTGATAGCCCAAGGTCCTTCTCAACCATGTGCAGGTTGTACACTAGCTCCCACAACCAGTGACGGAGGACGTACGATGCCACGCAAGGATGGGTTGTTTTCTCAGCGAGGATGGGTTGTTCTCTGTGGCCGTCACTTGCAAGCGCGGCGCGATGAGGCTAGCTCCTTCACTGCATCCACTACTGCACCAGTCCCGATGCCGACTCCCGCGGTTTCAAGGGCATCTCGAGCTCAACAGTCAGTCGTCTCTATCTCGGCAAGATGGAAGCGGCAGGTGAAGAAACAGCAGAGACGGCAGCAGAAGAGGTCTTTCAATCGCACGAGCACTGCCGCCACAGGGGATTCGCCGACTGGAGCGCTCCCGTGCGAGACTGCTGCAGCTATTGCATGTCAAGGGTAGGTGGCGACGACGGCACAGTCGCAAGCCACTCCGCAGGTAGTTGTCCGCCTCCTGGTTCGCTCCTGAAGCAGACGCATCACTGGGATGCAGTTCCTCGCCAGTCTGAGTGCTGAGGTGGCCACGGCGCTCTTCAAGCGACGAAGAACGCCAATGATCGCCCAGCCCCACCAGACCCTCAGGCATCACCATCAGCGATCAGACACGCTTTTGCCTTTCGTGGTCGGAGCCTTCGCTTAACTTCGACGCGGTGCGTGTTGCGGTGCCTATTGCACTCGGTTGCGGGTTTTTGTTGTTGACATGCAAAGAATACCAACTACCTCACGCGGCATGAACACGTGAGAGACTAATCGCCGGCTACACTGTAACATGGTTGCTCATCGCGCCGGCGCAGTTTCCGTCGATCGCGCGTACCGTGTTGCAGTTGCGCCGTCGACGCACACACGGCTCGATTCACCCCGTGTTGACATACTACATAAGGCAGGCACGATCGGGCACATCCTGCGGGGTGGTGCCAGCTGCGGCGCAGTACATGTAGCGGAGCTGCCGCCCCGCCGGCACGGCGCTCATCGGGGCTGCTACATATCATTCACGCTTGGCGATGCTCTCTCTCGCTAGGAACGGAACGGATGACGACACTTTGCCTTGAAAGCCGCCCCCGGGCTGATCGAGTGAGGGGACCGCTTTCAAGCAGATGGGGTGATCGATTGCCAGGCGCCGCCATACCTCATCCCGCCCTGAGTGATTGGATTGCCGCGGTACGCTACGGGTTGTGCGCACGTGGTGAACTGCGTTGGCTGCGTGATGCCCGCTGGAACTCGCTTGGACTCGCGCTGGCCGGTATAGTGCGAGACCATGCGGATAGGCCCACCGGACAGGCGCGAGCGCGTCTTGGATTCGGCAGGGGGGGTCGAAGGCGAAAACAACTGAGTTGCGCCGGGCTTGGAAGCGGGCTCCGGCATCTGCGGCTGCGGTGGCGGCCGCACCACGATCGATGCAGCAATCGCTGCTCCATCTATGGCCATCGCTGGGACGGGCTCGACCTTGGGCGGTGTTGAACTCCTTGGTGCAGCCGATGCTTGCTCGAGCATCGATTGCTTCGCCAACTTCTCGTGGGACCCTCCCGGGGCGTACCTTTCTTCCCAGTTGCAGCGGTCAGCCTCGGTCAAAGTCCAGCTTTCGGGACCATTCTTGCGCAAGAAGCCCGAGTTGTGCCTCGCGTGAGGGTGCTGCCCGCGAGCAAGCTCCATTCGATCGTGGACTCGGCACGGCGAAGTCTTCCCGTCGTGTGTATCGTCGGCTGCGCTAAGTTCGAGAAATCCGAGTCCAAGTTTCCAATTTTTCGTCTTTAACAACGGTCTACTGTGAAGCGCTCATGTAGCGGGCGATTGCGCCCCGTTCACGACGAGAACACTCGAGCGCGACGAATGTCATGACGAAACTCTGAATTTCACGCGACGCCAATAATGCCAACGACGCTCGCCGAACTCTACCGACACGCCACGGATCACTACAACGGCCCGTGCCTGTCAGGAGATACTCGCGCGTGCAGCCGTGCAGCGGCCCTCTTTGAGCTCGGCAGACGATACGCTACCACTCACGACGGCCCTGCCAGCATGTTTGAGCGAGGCCACAACTGGGCAAAGCACGGGCACGCGCTGCACGTGGCCAATCGCACCGTGCGCGCCACGTGCGTCCTGAGCGTCACCGAGCACAATCGTGGCCGACTCGTCCACTCGCTCGCCCTCCTGGGGCGCTGCTTGGCTGCCGCCCGTGTGCTCCACGTGCAAGGTGCGGCTCCCGATGAGCTCTTGATCAGCCGTGCGGCTGTGTTGCTGCAATCGACGGTGCTGCCGCGTCACGAGGGGGCGTGCGCGGCGATGCTCCGTCGATCCGACCACCGGAGCATCGTAGCGTGCGGGTGGCTGCTGCGGACGACCTTTGAGCTGTGCCGGCTGCATGGTGCTCAGTTGCGCGTGCGCTTGTTCGTCCAGCCAGTTGGAGAGCACGAGCTACAGGGAGCATTTGAGAGCGTGCGCGCGCTGGGCGCCGTGGTCCAACGTGTATGCCCGGGCGCCACCACCGAGGCCATCACCGAGGCCACCAGCATACCCTCGGCCGCGCTGCACGTGAGTCGAGCGCACATACTCATGATCGTCGCCGAGAGCGGTTCGTGGGTGACGACCGTCGCCACACCCGCAGCGCTGGTGGCGCTGAGCCGCCGCTGGCTCGCACCAGGTGGTGCGCTGCTTTGCGTGGGAAGTTGTGCGACTGCCGCCGCCGCTGCCGGTGGCTGCCACGGCCTGCGCGTCGCAGCCGAGCAGGCCTCGAAAGCCGCAGACGAATCTGACGAAACACCGGACGGGCACAAGGAGGAGGCCTCGAAAGCCGATGTGGGCACGGCGGCGGAGGCCGTGACGGCACGGGCGGTGACGCCACAGGCCGAGGAGGGTAGCGCCGAGTACGAGGCGACGCGCTGGCAAGGGCTGCTTGGGCTCGGGTGCATCGACTTGCGCCGCCCTGAGCACGACGGCTCTATAGCCGATGCCGACACGGCCAAAGAATACTCGCAGGCCACTGCGAGGAAGCCGCCACCGCCGCTAATGGTGCCGTCGCCCTCAGCGCCACCACTAGCCTTCCTCATCGTCGAACCGATCGGTGCGGAGGCGGCGGCACTCGTGTGGCCTCTCGAGCAGCCGCCGCCGCCGCAGCAGCAGCAGCCGCAGCCGCAGCCGCAGCCGCAGCCGCCGTCGCCGCCGCAGCCGCCGCAGCAGCAGCACGAGCAGCAGGAGCGGCAGCAGCAGGGGCAGCAGGAGGAGCGACAGCAGCAGAAACAGGGCGTTCCTCGCCAGCCCGGCACGTGCGCGCCCGGTGGCGAGGCTTATCCAGGAGTGGCTCTGGAGCCATGGGCGGCACGCACATTTGTGATCGCGTCGCCGAAGCGCTCACCCCGATGGGAAATGTCGAGTTTGAGGACAACCGAGGCGGTGGGGGCGAGGGCGAGGGCGGAGGCGGCAACCGAGGATTTCGTCACGGCCGATACGGTGCGATCCGAGGCAGCCGTTACAATGGTGCCGGCTGTCCTTGCTGCCGAGCTGCCACCTGCGTTTCTCAACTGGGCCTTCCACACGATGGTGGACGATGCCTTGGCGCGGCCTTCCACTGATCACGATTACGGCGCTCATTCTGCTGGAGTGATGATTGGCCACTTGGCCGCTTGGGAGGCGGGCGCATTGGCGCTCGATTCAGCGCTCGAGGCAGCCGGTGCGAGGGCCAAGGAGACCGATTCGGCGGTTACAAAGCCGTTACGAAAGGAGACCGATTCGGACGACGTTCACATTCACAAGGAGTCCGATTCGGACGACGTGGCGGAGACGAGGGGCGCTACGGTGAGCGCTACGGTGGCGGTGCTGGGGGAGATGACCATCGCGCCAGTGACACCGACGGGGCGGCGGCATGAGCCGTCGACGCAGCACGCCATGGCCGTCAAGGACGCCGAGCTCGAGGCGGCCTTGCGCGAGGCGGCCCATGACTGGATGGATTGGCGAATCTGGAGGGCGCGAGATCGGAAGCGCCCGCCGCCCCGGAGGGCACCGAAGCCGTTAGAGCGCGAGTCTGCAGGACGCGAGCCAGTGCCATCCACCGAGCTGTCGCCGCCCTCTGCTGCTGAGCGCTTGCGCCCTCGCCCCGAATACATAGTGGTCATGGAGGATGACGCCTCGCGCACGCCGGCCTATGGGCGAGACCCATTGGGGCGTGTCGAGCGCTTCTCTCTCGAGGCGTTAGTCGAGGAGCTGGAGGACGTCGATGGCGCGTGGGATTTGATCGTGCTCCATGAGCTACCGCCACATCGGATGCTCGATCTGATCGATCTCGCGCATGCTCCCGAGCTGACCTCGGCTGAGCTCCGACGCCCTGCGGCCCTCGCCACGCCACGCCTTCTCCGTGTGCCGCCCACACACAAGGCCGTAGCATGGGTGCTCTCCGGCCGCTTCGTGCGTCGGCTACTGGCCGCGCAGGCTCAGCGCCCCTTTTTGGGGCCTGTGGACGTGTGGGCGTGGCGCGTCAGACAGCCAGGCGGCGGCCCCGTGCGAGCGTACGCGCCGCTGCTGCCCTGGATTGAGGAGGAGCCCTCGTGTGCATCGCACCACGCGGGATACCACCACGACGCGCAGCAAGACGCCGCGGCGACACCGCAGCAGCAGCAGCGGCAGCAGCGGCAGCAGCAGCAGCAACAGCAGCAGCAGCAGCATTCTTGCCCGGCATCGCTGCCACGCCTCGTGCAGGAGTGGTGCGGGCGCGTGCTCACTGCAATCTAGGATTTCAGCACAGTAGGCCCTACTCTGTCTAGTCATCTAAGTGTGGAGTTAGATTCACCTTGACCTTCTACGACTTCGCCTCACGTCGGCCGTGTACTCTCACAGCAAGGTCCTACTCACGGCGAGATGGATCGCATCAAGTCTTTGTGGATGATAACCGGGGCCGAAAAAGCAAGAGGAGCATTCATACCTAGGTGGCGGTAGTTGTGCCACTCTGTGGTCTCCTTTGGAATGATCGAGCTGGGAAGAGGCAAAGGCTCCCACATTCTTCCAGCGCCGCCATGTGAGAAGCCGCCGCAGTTCGCGGGTGGAGGCGCAACGTCAGGTTTCGGCTTCCACTGCGGTATGGTTCCGTACACACCGCCGCCACCAGTGTGCCGTGAGAACGTGGTCTTCATCACAAAGGCCTGGTCGAGCGGCATCGGACGAGCACTCACAAAGTTGAGCGAACGGTTTCGTCGACAGCCCTCATCTCTGCTAGGTCAAGGCCAGTCAAGTCAAGTCATCCTTACCCCCTCTTTCTCTTCCCCCTTCTCTTGCTTGAGCGGCCGATCTTGAGCCGATTTCCTCTTCGTCGTAAGAGTGGCGCTCATCGGCTGTCGAAATCGCGCCCACTTCTCGTCTTCTCCTCACCTAGAACCCTGAGGCCGTGAGGCGTGACAGGGCGCGGTACTCTGCTGTCAGCACATATGACGTGTTGCCTCACTATTGATCCCCCTCTGCCATCTCCATCGACCCTCCCTAACAAGCTGGCTTCCGGAGCACATTCAATAGGCTTCCGTATGGTTGTCTGTTGTTTATGTATAGACTTGACTTGACTCTTGACACTTGACTTGAAGAGTGTAACGGCTGATGTGCGTGGTCATCAACACTCTTCGGGGACAGCGGCAGCCGCTGTTGTGGCCACAGCCACCGACGAGACACATGCCGTTCAAAGCCAGCAGCGTACCCTTTGGAAAATGTGCGTGTAAATTTCTGCAGCAGATGAATCAGATTTGGTGGGACCCAGAGCGGTGCAACCCACGCCCGTGCCCAACTGGCTGGTCGCGAGGGTCAAGGCAGCCTCAGACGCGGACACGAGGGTCAAGGCAGCCTCAGACGCGGACACCTCGAGACTTTGCTTGATTACAAGTATAGTAATGCTCGAGAGACGCAACGGCGTCGCCGGGTTGCTCCATGGGCATCTGCGGTCAACAATGAGCAGCAAGGACCAAGAGGGGCGGCGTCATCATGTACGCCGCCACATCGCTGGGGCGCAAGCTGGGGCTGCACGACTCAAGCTGGGGCTGCACGACTCCATCTTCAGTGGCTTGCGCCACGGGGAGTACCCACAGGCACAAAAGCCACGCTGGGGCCTGAGATCTCGGCGCTGGCTGCTGAGGCACGAGGCGCAGCACGTCAAGGGCGACGCGGCGGCCTTCACGGGCTTCGAGTGCCCGACACGTACAAGTCTCGGACGAGGCGGTAGTGTGATGGCTATTACCCGCTGCGACTCCGCCAGCGCGACCTCAAAAAGGCAGAAGCAGTAGGCCCACTTGTGGCTGGCTGGGGCGCAAGCTGGGGCTGCACGACTCCATCTTCAGTGGCTTGCGCCACGGGGAGTACCCAGGCACAAAAGTCACGCTGGGGCCTGAGATCTCGGCGCTGGCTGCTGAGGCACGAGGCGCAGCACGTCAAGGGCGACGCGGCGGCCTTCACGGGCTTCGAGTGCCCGACACGTACAAGTCTCGGACGAGGCGGTAGTGTGATGGCTATTACCCGCTGCGACTCCGCCAGCGCGACCTCAAAAAGGCAGAAGCAGTAGGCCCACTTGTGGCTGGCGACGGCACCACGTTCCGCCTCCGGGGGGACGACCAGCCCTCTCTGCCGCGCATGTTTCAAGAGATGCCCGGCCGCAAGTACCTAGTACCACCACTTTAGCCACGTGCAGAACATGAAGCTGCAAGAGAAGAGTGGGATCGCGAGCACAAAGCGTGCCGTCGCCGTAGCCACTTCACGCGTGCGCCTCCTGCTCTTCTTCGGCGGCCTTCACGGGCTTCGAGTGCCCGGAGGCCGGCTGCACCTTCAAGGACCCAGCAACAAGCGCGGCCGTGTGGGCGCACGCGGCCGAGGCGCACGGCATCGAGGAGGACAAGCGCCGCTGCCTCTGGGCGGGGTGCGGTCGGCACTTTGCCAAACCCTTTGAATACCGAGCGCACGAAGGCGTGCACACGGGCGCCGTCTCAGACAGAAACGGCTGCGGCCTTGCGCCAGCTGAGTTTTGTTGCCGGCACTTTGCCAAACCCTTTGAATACCGAGCGCACGAAGGCGTGCACACGGGCGCCGTCTCAGACAGAAACGGCTGCGGCCTTGCGCCAGCTGAGTTTTGTTGCCGCAGAGCGTTCGCACCACTGTCTACTGGCGACTGGCGACTGGCAAGTACTGTGGAAACTGGGAACTGGCTCATCAAGATTGACGCAATGGAATGAGGCTCAAACTGGATTGGCTCATGCTCAGAAGCTCAGCTTCGGAACCTGCGCACGCTTGACGCTATGCGCGTGGGAATCGATGGTGCCACTGGAACAAGCCCGCGCCCACCTGGTGACGAGAACGACTCCGACCAACCTTCAATAACTTCCCCTTCCCCACCTTCCCCACACTCCCCTCCTTCCCCCCCTCCCCCTTTCCTAATTTGCATCTGACCACTATCAATAGGGCTCAAAAGTTCGGTCTCAAGCCGCGCGGCGCAACGGGGAGATGCAGACGGCGGAGGTCATCGCAACGCCGAGACAGACCGCTGCCGGGAAGGTCGTCGTGCTGACAGGTGGCACGACAGGCCTTGGTGTTGGCCTTCTCAGCGCTTGCCTTGAGGCTGATAAGATCTACCTCCTCTGTCGCAGCCTTGAGAAGGGCGCACAACTCGTGGCGCAATATCCCGAGGCAAGAATCGAGTTGGTGCGATGCGAGCTTTCACGAATGGCGGACGTGAAGGCTGCAGCCGAGGTCTTGTGCGCCGCGGGCAGGAAGATCGATTGGGTGTTTCTCAATGCGGGCTTGATCTCCGGCAGCACGCTGCGCAAGACCGATGAGGGCATCGAGGAGACGCTTGCCGTTAACGTCTGCTCCGCGTATCTCTTAGCGCGGCTCCTCGTGCCGCAGCTTGCCGATGAGGCGAGGCTCATATTCACGGGCAGCGAGGCCGGGAAAGTGGTCAAGTACACGGTGGATCTCGATGCCATGCAGGGTGAGCACGGCATGGGCGTTGCCGGCTTCATCCAGTATGCGAAGACCAAAACGCTGATGCATCAGATCGCCGGCGCGCTCTCCGACAAGCTTGATGCCCTGGGCGTCAAGGCGCATGTGAGCGCGTGGCACCCAGGAGCGGTGAAGACTGGGATGGCCAATAATGTCTCACCATGGCTCGCTAAGGCTATCAAATTCGCGTTTGCTTTCGTCTTCCGCACCCCCGCCACGGCCGCGGCCTTTGGAATGCATCTGGCCACCGCGCCACAGCCGCTTCATCGCGGCTGGATCTCCGATGGCGATATGGGCCAGCCAAAGGATGTGAGCCAAAAGGTCATTCCGGGCGCAGAGGACCCGGAGCGGTGCGCGCAAACGTGGGCGGCCATCGAGGCTCTCGTCGCCACTGCCCTGGGCGGCTCGGAAAACGTGCCGCCTCTCGGCAAGTAAACGCCCATCCCACACGCGCTGGCCCGTGCTTCCTGTGGGTGGGGTGTTTTCAAGGGCGATGCATCAGCTGCGCGCCTTTGGTCATGCTCTGTATTTGCGGGTTGCAGGCCGCGGCTCCGGCTGAAAAGCGGAAAAGCTGGTCGCGCACGGCGAGCTGAGCGCGCTTCTAGACCTTTCCGAGTTCGTAATGGTTAAAAGCTAATTATACCAGACAGTGGACGGTGCTATTAACAGCATCAGTCCGGTTGTGACGCCAGCCTCTCAGCCGCCCGGTCGATGTCGCCACTGGTCGCGACGAGCGCGCTGCCGGCCGCCTCCGTGTCGAAGCCCATCTCGCGGAGCACGGCGATCTCGGCAGCATAGGCCGTCACGTAGGGCGCAGGAGCTCGCGCCGCGGCCTCGGCGGCCTCGACCACTCGAACCGCCTCGACTGCGGCGATTGCGGCTGCCACCTCGGCTGCCTCCTGCGCGTCGGCATACGAGATCGAGGGGGAGATCGAGGGGGAGCCCACGAGATCGAGCGAGATCGCGCGCCTGACCGCGGCGGCGGCGGAGCCCGCCGCGGGAGATCGAGAGAGATCGTAGCCCGCCGCGGGTCCCTCGAGGGAGATGGCGCGCGTCGCGTTGGGCGCTCCGCCTGTGCTTCCGAGCATGCGAGCCGCGCCACGATGGCCAGTGGCGCCCCAGTGGCCGCCCACCACAGCGCCTCCTTTGAGGGGCATCACGTCGCTCATCGGGAAGCCCGCGCTTCGCATCGCCGCGCGGGTGCAGTAGCGCGGGTCGCGTGCAAACTGCTCCGCAGTCACCCAGGCGGTGGACGACATTGATGCGTACGCGCCGCGGCTGCCGCTGGCTGCGGCTCCGATCGGTGTACAGGCGGTTGCCGCAGCGCCTTCCCATGCAGCCGTCTCGGCGCCGGTTAGAGGCCAGGCCGCGGCAGCCACCATTGCGTCTGTATCGAGGGGCAGCACACTGCTGCTCCCCAGGTAGCTCGATGGGTAGCACACCACTCGCTCCGTGCCTGGCAGCAAGACCAGAGAAGGCTTGAGCGTGCGCGGCATGTCCGTGTTGGCTCGTAACGTACCTGTGGGGAAGGGTATGGCGCCGTGGTGAGCACTCGTATGCTAGGCCAGAGACGGCTTGAGCGTGCGCTCAACACGGCGCGGCGGATCCGTGCTGGCTCGTCGCGTACGCAATTCGGACTCAAGGCGTTGATGGAGGCCGGGCAAGGCTCCGGCGGGCCCGGCGGCGACTATGGTCGCGTAGAGAGTGGTGAGCTGCGCCTTGGGCGCCGTGTCGATGGCAGCGGTCAGCAGGCTGATAGCACCGACGCCGACGCCGACGCCGCCGTCGCCGCCGCCGCCGCCGCCAGCTGTGCATTGCGCCGCGCCGTCCCAGGCAAAGTTTTCGGCGGCGGCAGGGCGTTGCACGACAGCGGCGCCGCCAACGGCCAGCGCCGGCGCCGGCGCCGCCACCGCCACCGCCACCGCCGCCGTGATCGGGGCGGTGGCGGCGACGGCCTTCGGGGCCACAAAGAGCTGCTCAAGCGCCAAGAAGCGTTGCTCGGCGACATCCCACTTGGAGCCGCTCGGTGCCACCAGCCGGCACTTGGCCATCTGCGCCTCGTCGTGCGAGATCGGCCGGCGCTCGACCGAGACGGCGCGCACGTAGCAGTGGTCGCGCAGCAGCCATGCGAGGTCGGCTCCTCGCCGGCGTGTGCTCGAGACGGCGTTCCCGAGTGTGCTCGAGACGGCGCTCCCGAGTGTGCTCGATACGGCGCTCCTGAGTGTGCGGTCGGTGCTCGAGTCGGCGCTCGCGCCCGCGGCGACGCTCGTGCCGCCGGCAGTCGCGCCGCCGGCGCCTGCGAGGGAGGACCTGGCGGCCTGGGCGGCGGCAGTCGCGCCCACGACAGCGCCTCTCACAAGCTCCAGCGAGGCGGTGGTGCCCGCGACGGCGGTGGTGCCCGCGACGGCGCCCACGCCCGCAACGGCGCCTGCGCCCGCAACGGCGCGCACTCCTGCCATCGCCTCGATTGCCGCAGCTGCGTCGGCGGCGGCCGATGAGGCGCTGTCGTGGGCGCTCTTGCTGCCGCTGCGGATGCCGCCACCGCCTTGCAGCCCCGAGCCACCGACGGTTGCGGACTCACCGTTGCCACCTCGATTTCGGCCATTCAAGCGACGCAACGTGTCCGCCTCGTCCTCGTCCTCCTCGTCGTCCTCTGCCCTCGCCGCTGCCGCAGCGAGGGCGGCTGAGAGGGGTGCATTCGGAGGCAGCTCGCGCGCAGTCGCGGCGAGGTACTCGACCGCGTGCCGCAGGCTCGCGACCGGCTGTGCTCGCTGCGCACGCGGCGGCGGCAAGCGCTCCCCATCCATGACGCAGGCAACGCACACGCTTTCCAATCCAAAGAAGATGACCGTGCCGGTGGACTTGCCCGCGCGGCGGAGGGTCGCGCAGGCCTCGTCGGCGAGCTGCACGCGCGCGGCGCCGCGCTCAAACAGCGAGCGCAGCGTAGGCTCCAGATCACTCTCGCGGTCACTCACCGCCGACACCACCACCACGTCGGCGCCCCGCAGAGGGCACGCGCCAGTGAGGCCGAGCGAACGGAGTGCGTCACCCACGGCTGCGTCGGCGGCATCGGCGGCCGCCTTGTCGATCAGCTGGCTCGAGGCCGTCGGCCGAGCGTCGCGCGCAAAGCCCACAAGGCTGCGGAAGGAGCTCAGCTGCAAGATCAGCGGGCTCTCGAGCCGCGCGGTGCGCCGGTACGCGGCGCGCCAGCCGTGCTGGTTGACAGTTCTCGGGACGACGACGTTGGCCCAGCTGCGTCTCTCAAACAATGGGCGCCAGATGTCATCCTCGCCGGCGAACGCGTCGGGTGCGCGGCCACACTCAGAGAAGCGCAGCACCGAAGTGAGCGACAAAAAGGAGAGGACGTGCACGAGCAGCTCCATCGGCAGCGCCAGCAGGTGGCCACTGCCGCCCGACCCGAGAGCCGCGGTGAGCGTCCTCTCCTCACGAGCTGCCTGCGCGGCAGCCAAGGCCGATCCCGCGGCTCGGCGTGGGGTCGACATGAGGGATTGTTTTCCCCACGAAAAGTCCTGTTCTCGCCTGTGGCTGTGGCGGGCTTGTGCAGCGGCCTTGGAAACAAAAGCTCGGAACGACGCTACGCATGCAAGTGGGGGAAGAGGGGGAAAGGGGGGATTCAGGTTGGGGTGCGAGATCGATCCGTATACGGAGCCCACGCACCGAAAAGGGAAGGGGGGGAGGGAGGGGTCCCTAGTATTCTCCAGGCGATCGAAAGACCATCTTGACCACGGCGAGTCACTCCTCCGAGTATCCAACCATCTCGCATAAGAACTGCTCCCCTAGCACCTCAGCACTCGCCTTGCCGCCGTTGGCCATCTGAGGGCCATGGCTGGCCACCGTCGCCTTGCCGCCGGCCACCTGAGGCCGCGGCCTCGTGCCTCGCCACGAAGCACGATCGCGTCGGACCGCACAAAGACCGCGAGGGGCTCGGCGAGCGATGGGGCGTCCACACACGCGGCAGCGCGCGCCGCAAGCCGCGGCGCGAACTCCGCGTCGAGCATTGTGAGGCGCTCGCCACACAGCTCAAAGAGCGCCGCCACCGCATCGGCTGCATTGGTCGGCTGCGAGTGCCCCGCATGCGCGCGCGGCCTTTTCGAGTGCCGACCGAGCCAGCTCCAGCTGCGACTGCTCCGCAAGCGCCTCGCTCCAGCGCACCGCCTCGCTCACGGGCGCCGTGTGCGGCTCCGAGAACCCGAATTCGCCGTGAGTGCCACACCCAGCAAGTGCCCATCTCCGAGTGGCAGCCCCAAGGCGGTTTTCATGGCCTTCATCGTTGACTGCAAAATAGGCACCGCCACCTCCGTTGCGGCTGCGGCAGAATTGTCTTGCCTTGCCTCCATCTCCGCCATCGCCATCGAAGCGCCTGCGCGTCTCACAGCCTGTACGTCTCACAGCCTGTACCCCCTTTGGTCCAAGTGCTGCTTGTTTCAGAACACTCACGCCGCTCTGAATGGCCATCTGTGATGGCGGCATCGTCCAAATCTCGTTGTCGTCCTCCTCTCCACTAGAAACAAGGTCGATGGAACCACCGCCCGCCACAGGGAACGCGATCCGCGGGGCCGGCGGTGGCGGCGGCGCAGGGCGCATGAAGAGCTCACTGACACATCCATCAATGAGCATGAGGGCCCATGCAATAGCCACCAGGCCCTTTGTCCGATACGAATTGGTTGCATTTATGCGCGAAGGTGCACGTGCCGTCGGGCTTGAGATTTTGCACGGCCGGCCACCATTGAAGTCGGGGCAAGGCTTCTTGCTTTTGCTGCCCCTCGGCCGGAAGGCGTGTTACTGGCGTAGTGGCTCAGCATCCAGAAGTTGGGGTCGTCGTCAACGTGGGAACGGTACAGCTTGCCCTCGAAAAAGGCTACCCCTCCATCACCACCTCCACTGGATCATATGCTTCGATCCACAGAAGGTGTCTCGCTGAGTGCCTCTCTCGCGACGCACGAGCGCGATATGCGCGTGTCCGCAACGATGAGTATACGTCGTGAGAAATTGTGCGACGTAGATGATCTCGGCCCGTACGAACGTGGCGATGAAGTTGAGAATACCCGCCATCTTGAGGAAGATCAAGTTGCACTCCTCGAACTCGCGGTCGTCAACGGGCTCTCGGCATGAGTAAGTTACCACGCGTCCGAGCAACCAGATGATTGCCCAGCGTATGCCTCTCGACCTGCGCCCGCCGCCCTTGGAATCCAGACTGTTGGTGAGCTCCGGGGTCAAGAAGGATTCCGGTTGGGTACGGGGTTAAGGTACGGGGTTGGTTCAGCGAGTGTTCAGCGTTGAAAACCGTTACCAAAGGAAACCCAAGGCGCTTCCTGGCGCTTCCCAGAATTCTCTTGGACCAGACGCCCCGCACGAGCGCGATGCTCCGAAGCCTACTCTCATTGACGGCCTTCGCTCGGCCGCGCATGCACCTGGCGCCGCGCATGGCGTCCGCAGCCGACGCGCTCGGTGGCCCGGAGATTGCGGTGCTCGGCGGCGGCTTCGGTGGCCTGTACACGGCGCTGCGGTTGTGCAGCCTCGACTGGTCGGGCGGCCCGGCGCCGCGCGTGACGCTCGTCGATCGTTCGGATCGCTTCGCCTTCTCCCCGATGCTCTACGAGCTCGCCACGGGCACTGCCACCTCGTGGGAGGTGTCGCCACGGTACGAGGACCTGCTCGCGGGCACGCAGGTCGAGTTCGTGCGCGCCGAGGTGTGCGGCCTGGACGAGGCGGAGCGGGTGGTGACACTGCGCTCGGGCACCGCTGAGCGCCAGCTGCCGTACGACCAGTGCGTGCTCGCCTTTGGGCTGCAGCCGCGCACGGACGCCGTGCCGGGCGTCTCGGAGCACGCGCTCACATTCCACAGCGCGGAGGATGCGCTCGAGCTCAAGAAGCAGCTCGCGCTCGCCCAGCACGCGTGCCGCGGTACGGGCACGCCGCTGCGAATCGGCATCATCGGCGGCGGCTACGTGGGCGTCGAGCTGGCTGCCAACCTCGCGAGCGCCCTGAGCGCAGCGCACGCGAACGGCGCGCCGGCGCCGAGTGTCGGACGGCCGGGCAGTTGCCCTCCGTCATCGACTCATCCACCGCAGATCACTCTCGTGCACCGATCCGAGCAGCTGCTCCCCGGCGCGCAGCCCTTCTCGCGCGACGAGGCGCAGCGCCGCCTCCAGTCCGCCGGCGTCGAGCTGCGCCTGGGTACGCGCGTAGTGAACGTGACGCCCGAGGCGATCAGCCTGGTGCCCACGACGGCGCCCGACGGCGCGCCGGTGACCGAGCTACCGGTGGACCTGACGGTTTGGTCTGCGGGCATGTGCCCATCCTCAGTGGTGCCCGGCCTGCCGCTGCCGCTCGACGCGCGCGGGCGCATCCTCGCCGACGCGACGCTCCGCGTGCGGGGCCATCCGCGCCTCTTTGCACTTGGGGATGCGGCGGCGGTCGTCGACGCGCGGCGCGTTGAGGCGCCACCGACGGCGCAGGCGGCCATGCAGCAGGCCGACTACGTCGCGTGGAACGTACGCGCCGTCGTGCGCGGCGAAGCGCTCCTCCCCTTCCGGTACGAGAACCTCGGGGAGATGCTCTCGCTTGGTGACCAAAGCGCGACGATCGCAGCGCTCGCACAAGCGGTGCGCCTCAACGGCCCGGTGGCGTACGCCGTACGCCGTGCCGTGTACGCGGCGCGCATGCCCACGTCCACGCAGGCGGCCAAGGTCGGCCTCTCGTGGGCGGTGGATGCCGCGTTTGGCGCGATGCGCAAGGCGGCCCAGCTGCCTGACAAGAGGAAGTGAGTACTTAAGTCTTGGTGCGAACCGTGTGCATTCATGTTGGCCAAAGAGTACTACAACTCGTTGTTCGTTCATTCAGTAGGTCCGGGAAATCGGTGCAAACCCTGTTCAGGGTCGGTGACCCCTGATCAGCCTCCCCGTGCGTGGCGACCAACCGCGCCCCAATATATTTGATATTTCAAATGAGACCCCTGATCGGAGGCACAATCGAGAGCACGTCCAAGGCAGAGAGGAAGCCGGCAAGAGGGGCTGATCAGGCCTGATCAGGGTCGCACTGGTTGGGGGTCCCATAGGGTCCCAGCCTCTGTAGGGGCTGATCAGGCCTGATCAGGGTCACACTGTGGTTGGGGGTCCCATAGGGTCCCAGCCTCGGTAGGGGCTGATCAGGCCTGATCAGGGTCATGTGTTTGCATGCATGTCAAGAAAAAGGTGAAAAAACGTTTCCATTTAAGGCTACTTGTAAGCGGCCACAAAGAGGCCGTGGCGCCCTGATCAGGCCTGTTCAGGGTGTCGAGGAGAGTCGGACCGCGCGGATATCATGGCATCGGGATTGGCTATGCCGGCTGCGGGGCGCGCGACGAGGAGTCAGACCGATGACGACTCGAAGCTGAAAGCGCAAGCATTCATGTTCGCGTTATCTCGCAACGAGGCTGAGGCTGAGGCCAAACTCAGAGAGCTGGCTGCCGGCGGCAATGGGGCGCTTTTTTGCGCAGCAAGCAACAAGAGATAGGACAGATGCGCCGCATGGCCACGAAACTTCTCGTCCATGCGGTGACAGCTTGCGTGGTGGTGCCAAACCTAATTGCCCAGCGGATTGATGTCCTTATCTCGGCACAGCAACAGGCAATGCAGCCTCCTCTCTCGAGCCCGCCTGAAATGCTCGAGGCCGAGGTGCCTCCTGTGGCTCCTCCGGCCTCACGTACTACCCGATCCTCTCAGAAGCGCCCGCCTCGTCGCAAATCTTGGGACGGGCTGGGAGACGACGCTGACGTGGGCTCTCAACCGGCTGGGATGCCTGCACAAGCTGCTCGTGAAGTAGAACCACCTGCAGAAGCGGATGACCCTGCTGATGGCCATGGGCAAGCGAAGAAGAAGTTCAAGTGCGACGCCGACTACCTCCAGAAGCTCAAGAGAGAGATGATGTACTTCTGTCCTGGCTCTACGGGCAAAGACTCCTGCCAAGCGCAGGTTGCCGCGGCCCTGCAGAGCGTGGAGGACACGATGCAGACGTGCCGCTCGACGCAATACTACGGTCCATCGCTGATCAAGCACAAGGTGAACCTGCAGCGGGTCCTCCCGCGGTTGCAAGCCATCTACTTAGCCCGCGCGCGCCGCCTTCACCTCGAGACCAAGTTCAAATGGCTCGCTGTTCCGAGCACAGTCGTGGACATTGACTACTTCATGCAGGTCATCTCATACACCTACCAGTTGGACGCTGATGCGCCTGGCATGCTCGGGCCAGTGTGCCTGACTAATCCAGCGCTTTCCGCTCCATGGTGCCCCGACGGTACCGCTAATGGTGCAAAAGATGCCCACTGGATCTGGGAGAACGTTGAGCCTGTGCATAGATGCCTCCAAGTGTTGCCGCCGCGATGATAGGGCGAATGCGCGATCAAGGATAGGCGGTGGGAGCATGAGATTGTGTGGCAGGGGCAGGATTAAAGCCTGTGCACAGATGCCTCCGTGTTGCCGCCGCGATGATAGGCCGAATGCGTCGTACGTCCCTCCCCGGGCCTGCCCGCTCGGACCGCAGCCGCGAGTGTGAGCGGCTCTAGCGAGCTGAGCTCTGCTCGAAGTTGACCTTGGATTTCGGCGCTACGCTTTCCTGACGTCGGGCGCGAGCCGTACGAGGCCATGCGCGCCTTTCGCCACGCCCTTGTCCGGCTCGGTCTCTTCTTGCAGCGTCTCCCCGAGCCCGCCCGCTCCGACCTCCGAGACCCGTCCACAGTGACACATGGGTTAGGAAGGGCGGCGCCAGGGGTGTGGGGATCAGCTAGGGGAGGGAGGAGAGGGCTCGAGACACCCTCCGCGCAAGTCCTATCTTATTTCAGAGCCGCTCACAGCCCCCTCCGGCTCGGGGTTCCACACACCGGTGGTACCCTCCTCGGACCCGCCCGCTGCACAGACTTGTTGATGGTGACGCCTGGGTTAGGAAGGGCGGCGCCAGGGGTGTGGGGATCAGCTAGGGGAGGGAGGAGAGGGCTCGAGACACCCTCCGCGCAAGTCCTATCTTATTTCAGAGCCGCTCACAGCCCCCTCCGGCTCGGGGTTCCACACACCGGTGGTACCCTCCTCGGACCCGCCCGCTGCACAGACTTGTTGATGGTGACGCCTGGGTTAGGAAGGGCGGCGCCAGGGGTGTGGGGATCAGCTAGGGGAGGGAGGAGAGGGCTCGAGACACCCTCCGCGCAAGTCCTATCTTATTTCAGAGCCGCTCACAGCCCCCTCCGGCTCGGGGTTCCACACACCGGTCGTACGTACCTCCCCGCTGGCCCAGCATAACGACGCCTTACAGGTGGAGCGGTATGACTAACCACGAGAAGATTAGGAAGCACTTGCACAGGCCCAGCATGAGTTTGGGTATGTGTTAGGAAAACGTACGCGTTACTGGCCCAGCATAACGACGCCTTACAGGTGGAGCGGTATGACTAACCACGAGCTATTAAACGTACGCGTTACTGGCCCAGCATAACGACGCCTTACAGGTGGAGCGGTATGACTAACCACGAGAAGATTAGGAAGCACTTGCACAGGCCCAGCATGAGTTTGGGTATGTGTTAGGAAAATGTACGCTTTACTGGCCCAGCATAACGACGCCTTACAGGTGGAGCGGTATGACTAACCACGAGCTATTAAACGTACGCGTTACTGGCCCAGCATCTGTTCCCCACTGTCTCACCCAGCGTATTACAGAAGTGACCCGGGCCTATCGGGGGGACGGGCCGAAGCGGCACGCTTGGCACGGGCTTCTTTCTCCGTCTTTCTGCGTTCTCGATCCTCCCTCTCCTCTTCTATTTTGCGCCGCCGTTTCATCAGCATTCGGCGAAGCTTGTACCCGGAGTCCGAGCGCTTCTTCTCCTGCACGGCCTTGAAGGTACCGCAGCTCGTCGCAGCTTTGATGCGCTGCAGCTCGATCTTCGTCATCGTGAGCGCGTCTCGCATTTCTTGCACAATAGCGCCCACTCTTTGGCTGGGCGCGAGATGCCATTGGCGAAAAAGGCCCGGAGATCCATGAGTCCGAGCGCTTCTTCTCCTGCACGGCCTTGAAGGTACCGCAGCTCGTCGCAGCTTTGATGCGCTGCAGCTCGATCTTCGTCATCGTGAGCGCGTCTCGCATTTCTTGCACAATAGCGCCCACTCTTTGGCTGGGCGCGAGATGCCATTGGCGAAAAAGGCCCGGAGATCCATCCGGTGCCCTTTGCGCGCAGCGCCCTTGTCGACGGTGAGGGCCAGGTTGCCGCACGTTGCACAAGCCACTGTGTTACACGGGAACAAGATGACATCCGAATCCTCACGAAGGGGCGCATGCTCGCCCGGGTGCGGTGGGCGCGGCATTCTCAACGAATCGCCGGCACGATGAACCGCATTCGTGATCGCAACTACGCTTTCTATGCCGATTTTCTTGAGCTCGACACCACGCAGCGTAAATGTTGAGCGCGTGCATCGTCCAAATTGTTCTTCAACGCCACTGACAAACCACGCGCGTCGGGAAAGTAGGGCGTGGTCTCGTTCCAGAGCTCATAGAAGCGGATCTGGTCGTGCGTTCCGTTGACTGCACCCCATGCCCCGCTCATGGCTTACAGGGAGCTGAACAGGCCTGATCAGGGCACCCACGCGGCCTCCTTGACCGAAAAGCCTAAAAATTTGTAACGTTACAAAAAACACATGCATGCAAGACTAACAATAGAAGCTTCTTTGCTTTCTTGCATGCAAACGAACCGGATCAGGCCTGATCAGCCCCTACCGAGGCTGGGGCCCTATGGGACCCCCAACCAGTGCGACCCTGATCAGGCCTGATCAGCCCCTACCGAGGCTGGGGCCCTATGGGCCCCCCAACCAGTGCGACCCTGATCAGGCCTGATCAGCCCCTACCGAGGCTGGGGCCCTATATGGGCCCCCCAACCAGTGCGACCCTGATCAGGCCTGATCAGCCCCTACCGAGGCTGGGACCCTATGGGACCCCCAACCACAGTGCGACCCTGATCAGGCCTGATCAGCCCCTACAGAGGCTGGGACCCTATATGGGCCGCCCAACCAGTGCGACCCTGATCAGGCCTGATCAGCCCCTACAGAGGCTTCAGGGACCCTATGGGAACCCCAACCAGTACGACCCTGATCAGGCCTGATCAGCCCCTACAGAGGCTGGGACCCTATGGGACCCCCAACCAGTGGAACCCTGATCAGGCCTGATCAGCCCCTACAGAGGCTGGGACCCTATATGGGCCCCCCAACCAGTGCGACCCTGATCAGGCCTGATCAGCCCCTACAGAGGCTGGGACCCTATGGGAACCCCAACCAGTGCGACCCTGATCAGGCCTGATCAGCCCCTACAGAGGCAGGGACCCTATGGGACCCCCAACCAGTGCGACCCTGATCAGGTCTGATCAGCCCCTACCGCGAGGCTGGGACCCTATGGGAGCCCCAACCAGTGCGACCCTGATCAGGCCTGATCAGCCCCTACCAAGGCTGGGGCCCTATGGGACCCCCAACCAGTGCGACCCTGATCAGGCCTGATCAGCCCCTACCAGAGGCTGGGACCCTCCATCCCTGTCCCTCTGCCCGCGACCCTGATCAGGGCATCAGGCCTGATCAGCCCCTACCGAGGCTGGGACCCTCCGTCCTTGTCCCTCTGCCCGCGACCCTCGGATCAGGCCTGATCAGCCCCTCCTGACCGGCCTCTCCTATCAAAATCGGGTAGTTTTGCACCTCATGCGCCGGGCACCTTGAAAATCAGCTCTTTAGACCTTTCGACCCTGATCAGGGGTCACCGACCCTGAACAGGGTTTGCACCGATTTCCCGGATCCTCTCGTTCATTTTGCGGTGTGAACGGAACTTTTTGAGAGACGTCCTGTGTTAACTTCAAACTCTCAACTAGACGGGACACAAATGACGATTTGAAATGAGCCGCGCGGCGCGTCCGTGTCTGTTTAGCTCCGTAGTTTTACCCCAGCATAGGAAATTCCTACGTTTTACTTCGCACTATCCACTAACTACGCACTGGGCTCACTGGAGTGCGTGGAGAGTGCCCGCGGTACCAACTACCATCTGTCTCGCGTCCGACGTCTCTGCTCTGAGAAGCCGAGGAGTTTATCGCGCGCCCCTGCCTCTTATGTGCATGCAATCGGCATCGAAAAAAAGCACCCCTAAAATGGCAAGAAGGCTCTTGGCCGAACATGGCAGCGAGTGGTGGCCGCCAAAGGCTTCAGCGTAGGAGGCAGCGAGTGGTGGCCGGTCGCGAGAACATTGCCCTCCTTACTGCAATTTTCGCGACATTGAGTGGCACCAGCGCCATAGCATGGAACGACCCCAATGCGCCCTGGCAAGTGAAAAAGAACGAGCCCACGGTGCACACGATTCAACAGCTGGACAAGCCTGCTATGCGTCTCTACGGCATTTTCTCGACAGTAGAAGGTCCCTGGGGCGCAGGTGGAGGCATGACCTGGACGGATGAAGATGTAGCCGCCGCGTCGCATCTCGAGATGGCATTTCCGGTGCGTTGAGCTGCGGCTTCTCACACCACCCGCCGGCTCCTCGCCCTGCTCGCCACGTTACGCCCATCGTGCTGCTCGCTCACGCTGTGTTACTGATCGAGACTCGCGGCGCGCGCACCAGATGTTTTCTGATGGCACGGTGGCGAAGCTCGATAAAACCAGCATCATCAAGATCAAGTACAAGAACTTTGGTGGCAGTGGCCAAGCGGCGTTTGAGCCAGGCTTTGTGGAATCGCAACACCACGAAGATGTCGCCTACTACCGCACAGGCTTGCTCTCGGATGGCATCGACGAGGTGCAGACCACCTTTCGCGTGCGGCGCGTAAGGCACACCGACTTTCCGACTGACGCGTCCGTCGCAGCTCCGAGTGGCCTCGACGCCCGACAGACAAGCATCCCTCACAAGAGCACGGTGACCACAATCGACGGAGTCCCCCAGTGTTCCGAATGCAACTCACGATGTGTGGACGGAGTGCCCTGCCAACACTGGAACCCACTGTCTCCTGGCGGGCTAGTCGCGTCCACCTCGCCGGGAGATAAATCCGTCCTCAACCAGGAGACCGGCGTCGTCGAGTCGTACGTGACATGGCTGCGCATCGCCGATGAGTACATGAAGATTCTGAAGGTGGAGCCAGTCTGCGAACTACCTTGCATCTACCCCGATGCGCAAGTCACGGTCGAGCGGGGACTATGGCACTCGCCGAAGCGCTCCCACAACACCGACACCTCCGTCCTCTCGCCGATTTACCACGGCGAGGGTTGCTACCCTCAGCCGAAGAAGCTCAGCCCCGAAGGATCCTGCCTACGGTATGCCTGGGACCCGGCGAGGCCCTATGTGGCCGAGTACCTCGCAGATGCCTACAATAGCAGCTACGATGGCCTGTGGCTCGACTGCTTCGGCGCGACGCCCCATCTGGCGTACAATGCCATCGGCAACGATATGCGCAAGTTCATATGGAACGTCGCCGAAGACGTCAAGTATGGACTCGACGGCTACGTCGCGGCGCAGCACACTCTCGTGGAGCGCGTGCGGGAGCTGACGGCGAGGAAGGGCGCGACGCACCTGTACGCCAACAACGTCGACCGATGGGTGAGTGCGCCTGTGCTGCTGAAGCCTCGCGTTCTCCTCGACGGTGGCGCCAAGGAGAGCTTCGCCATCCGCGTGAATGAAAACGAGCCGTGCACTGCGGGCACTGCGGGCCCGCAGCAAGTGTATCCCGTCGAGGAGATCGATTGGATTGCGAATATGAACCAGGTGATGAACCTGTCGGCGGCCGGCCTGCCCACCATGCCCATCATCGGCGACGCGGGCTGCAGATCGCCACAGCTCGTGAGGGCGCCAAATCGCGAAGAGCTCGAGGACTTCGGGTACGCCTCGTTCTTGCTCGCGGCCGGCACGCGGACCTCGATGTACGGCATCGTGCCGTACTATTTTCGCAACGCGACGAAAGGACACGCGGGTGGTTACTATGTGGAGATCCACCCTCGCTACTTCCACCCCATCGGCGCGCCTCAAAAGAATGAAATGGTGGTCGAAGGCTACCGCATCGCTCCGTGCACGTTCGCCCGACTCTTCGAGACGGCGCTCGTCCTTGTCAACCCGACGGCCCACTGCTCCGACGCGAGCGTCCCGCTCAACGGCACGTGGTACGACCCGGCAGCAGGCCCAGCCAGCCAGCCCATCACGACGGTGGCGATGGCGCCAGGCAAGGGGCGCATTCTGCTGAGGTGGCACAGCAGCGATGAGGGAGCAGATCTCGAACAGATCTCGAGCGGACCTCGATCAGATCTCGAGCAGATCTCGAGCGGACCTCGAGCAGATCTCGAACAGATCTCGAGCGGACCTCGAGCAGATCTCGAGCAGACCTCCCCACCGCTGGCGTTGCGCATCCCAGACGAGCTGACGAACCCGGAGCAGCCCATCGCAGACGAGCTGACGAACCCGGAGCAGCCCATCGCAGACGAGCTGACGAACCCGGAGCAGCCCATGCGAACGGTGCTGAAAAACACGCTGAGCTACGTCGAGAAGCTGAACAGCGCCGAAGATCAGCTCACCGCCGTCGAGGCAGCCCTCGAACAGGACCCAACAGACGACGAGCTTCTCAAGCTCAAGTCGAATCTACTTGAGGTCATCATGCTCGAGCAGGTCCGACTTGAGCTCGCGCTCGAGGTCACGGATGGGTCCGAGCCGAAGGGGGGCGTCGTCCCGGGCACCCTCGCGCCCGAGCACCTGGAAGTCGGGTGGGCTCATCTTCGAGAGGCGATCAAGGCGGCGGCGGGATCCTCTTCATCTTCGGCCCGAGAGTGAACGTATAGTGTGTGCATTTTGCGGTGCATTCACGTAGCGTGTGCAGAGGTTAGGCCAACATGGGATAGAGCAGGCTCCTGGTCCTGGTCCTGCTGATTTTGCTGTGTGAATTGGAGGATCGCGCGTTCCGGGTTGAACTTTTAGCGGAGTCCGGACGGGAGATCTTCATTTTCGCTCCACATTGACATTCTCACACAGTGCGGGTGCGGCGCTACCACTACGATACACAGAAGTCGTACACAGAGCGGCTGCGACGGTGCGCGTCAACGAACGGCCGACGAGCTGCAGGCTCTACACAGGGATGCGGACGGTGGCAACGCTCGGCCAGATACTCGCCCACGCCGCGGCCATGTGCCTGAGACTCTACTACATGCTAAATGGAGTCGTGGACACACAGAGAGGACCTCTGTGCGGAGGTTCGCAGCCATCCCCAGCTCGCCCGTACTTACGCAGCCCCTCGAGGGCCCATGCTCCTCTCCGTCTTGAGCTCTTGAAGCTCTGCTGACTCAGTATAGCTTCACAATGCAACTGGGCCGAGGATCCCACCCCCACTCGGTGCACCCCCCTTACCTCTCTCCATGAGCGCACGTTGATGATGCCAACGTTGACCCGACGCGATTAGACGTGAGAGGCTCGCCACAGCCTTCCCCGGGGCGGGTAAGGGCTCTTCGCACGCCGCACCCTCGCATCCCGGTCTAGGCAAGCCCCCAAACACAGGCTGCCCTGGCACGGGCTCCTCCCCAATACCCTGCCCGGGCTGTAAGATGGGCATACTACCACTGCAGTCAGGACACTGGCTGCACCCGAAGTGGTGGCACTGGACCTTGCCAAAGTCGTAGCACCATGCCCCGCACTCGCCTGTCGCCACTGGCATATGATGGCTCGGCGGTGCCGTTTTGGGCGGCGACGTGCATGGTGGCGACGTGCGTGGCGACGACGTTTGTGGCGGCGGCGGCAGGGTGAGGGAGGGCGGCGGCCGTGGCGGCGGCGGCGTCGGCAGGCTGGAAGGGATCGATGGTGACGGCGGCGGCGGCGACGGCGGCGGCGGAAGCGGCAGAGGCGGCGGCGGCGAAGGAGAAGGCGGCAAAGGAGGAGGAGGCGGCGATAAAGGAGAAGGCGATGAAGGAGGCGGCGGAGGCGGCGAAGGAGGCGGTAGCGAAGGAGGTGGCGGCGGCGGCGAAGGAGGCGGCAGCGAAGGAGGTGGCGGCGGCGAAGGAGGTGGCGGCGGCGAAGGAGGCGGTAGCGAAGGAGGCGGCGGCGGCGAAGGAGGCGAAGGAGGCGGCATCGAAGGAGGCGGCGGCGGCGATGGAGGCGGCTGTTCTGGCGTACCCAGATCTGGTGCGCTAGAGTCGGTCGGTGGCTGCGGTTGCGTCGGCGTGTGCGCTGAAATGGAGTCGGACAACGGCATGGTCAGCAGAATGCGCCCCTGCCCCGGCGCCATCGCTACCGCCGTGATGGGCTGGCTGGCTAGGCCTGCTGCCGGGTCGTACCACGTGCCATTGAGCGGGACGTTCGCGTCGGAGCAGTTGGCCGTCGGGTTGACAAGGACGAGCGCCGTCTCGAAGAGTCGGGCGAACGTGCACGGAGCGATGCGGTAGCCCTCGAGATCCATCGATTGGAAGGAAGTTTGCCCCGCGAGATAGCCTTTAGTCTGCATGGGCGCGCCAATGGGGTAGAAGTAGCGAGGGTGGATCTTGATGAAGACACCGCCCGTGTGTCCTACCGTCGCGTTGCGAAAATAGTACGGCACGATGCCGTACATCGAGGTCCGCGTGCCGGCCGCGAGCAAGAACGAGGCGTACCCGAAGTCCTCGAGCTCTTCGCGATTTGGCGCCCTCACGAGCTGCGGCGATCTGCAGCCCGCGTCGCCGATGATGGGCATGGTGGGCAGGCCGGCCGCCGACAGGTTCATCACCTGCCTCATGCTTGACATCCAGTCGACTTCGGCGTTGGGTGAGAGCATAGGATCGCCAGTGCCGTAGCCGCACAACTCATCGTCATGCACGCGGATGGCGAAGCTCTCCTTGGCGCCGCCGTCGAGGAGAGTTCCAGGCGAAAGCAACACTGGACCACTCTCCCATCGGTCGACGTTGTTGGCGTACAGGTGCGTCGCGCCCTTGATCGCAATCTTCGCCCGCACGCGCTCCACGAGCATGCGCTGTGCCGCGACGTAGCCGTCATGGCTGTACCGAACGTTGCCGCTCACGTTCCACATAAACTTGTGCATATCCTCGCCGATGGCGTTGGATGCAAAGTGGGGATCGACGCCAAAGCAGTCGAGCCACAGGCCATCGTAGAGCGGTTCATACGCTTCGGCCAGGTAGTCGGCCACATAGGGCTGCGCAGGGTCCCAGGCGTAGCGGAGGCAAGAGCCGCCCCCCTTTGGATGGCAGCCCGCCGCGTGATAGATCGGCGCGAGCGTCGTCGTGTTCTCACCGTGGGCCTGCGGCATGGAGCCCCAATGGCCCCTCTCGACTGTAACGACCGCGTCGGGGTACTTGGTGGTGTAAAGGTAGGTCCCGTTGGGCAAGTAGACCTCGGCATCGTCCGGCACGACCTTCACAATCTTCATGTACTCGTTGCCGAGGCGCAGCCACGTCACGTACTTGGTCACGTGCCCTGTGTTCGCGTTGATGACGGACATGTCCTCGGTCGAGGTGGACGCGACTAGACCGCCAGGCGTTTCCGCGCTCCATTGAATGTAGGGATTTCCGTCGACGCCGCTCGGTTGCATGGCTTGGTCGGGCCTGTTGTCGTACGGATCGTCGGAGTGCACTGGGCGCCTTATCTTGAATGTTTTCGTCGTGGCATCGATGCCAAACGAGAGTAAGCCGGCGCGGTAGTAGGCAACGGCATCGTGGTATTTATCTTCCACCAAGGTTGCCTCAAACGGACCGCTGCCACCAAAGTTCTTGTACTTTATCTTGATGACGTCAGTCTTGTCCTCGAGCTTATTCGCGGTGACCTCGGAGACAAACTGTGACGTGAGTCGCGATCCGTCTCACATGTGAGCAAGCAAGCGGGGCGAGAGGAGTGGGCGGGGTGCGGAGCCCGCTAGCGGGCTGGCTGCTCAACGCACCGGAAATATCATTTCGAGAGGTGATGCCGCGGCCACATCCTCATCCGTCCAGACCGTGCTGTCTCCTAACCTGTCTCCGTCGCCATTCTCAGTGTTAGGCTGACCGGGCAAACCCCAAGGACCCTCTACAGTCGAGAAAATGCCGTAGAGACGCATCGCCGGCTTGTCCAGCAAGGAAAGCGACTGCGCGTGCACCATGGCGTTCTGATATATTGCGAATGCGAGCAAGGCTAGTCGCCCTCGCTGTCGCCCTCGCTGAAGGGCCGCCATGGTTTGTTCCTTTTTTGGGTAGCGGATTGCTACACGAGTTGCATGCTAAAACTTCCGAAACCGATTTCTCTCTCACATCCTGATCCAACCAGTTCCGCCGGCCTTGACTTCCTTGCAAGATTTTGAGCGTCGTATTGGTATCTGCGATTCACACGCACACGCTCATCGATTCCGCACCCGTCCGGCAGGCGAGAAGTAGGTCGTCCCCGCGCTCATGGCGACCACTGCCGGCGACCTTTGCATGTATGACCGAGCGTACAAGAACGACCGCCACCTCGCCGGCGACCGCAACGCGGCGCGTGAGCGCGCGCGCTGTTGTCACACCACTGGCGTCGTGTGCCCTCTCGCTGGCACGACGACGGAGCTAACGCTGCACATCCCCGTGTACCATGGCCGGCCTCCGTTGCCGCATCGCCCGCCTGTGGTGCGCGTGCGCGTGCTGCACGGCGGCGACAGCACGTCGGCGCCCGAGTTCGACGAGTCACAAAACATGATCCGTACGGTCCCGACCATGCGCCTGCACTACGGACCGATTCAGCGTGCGGGCCCCTTTCTGCTCGCAATCGAGGTGGACGGAGCGCACGTCATGGGTTCGCCGTTTTCGCTGCACTGTCGACCTGGCGCGGCCGTCGCCAACAAATCCTCCTTTGACGCGGTGGCGTACACCGTGCGCGCGGGCGAGCCGGCGCATCTGATGTTCACCTGCCGTGACAGTTTTGGAAACCGGTGCGACGAAGGCGGCGCGCTTGTGACGGTGCACAATGCGAGCCCGGAGGACGATCCGGACGCTCTGGGTGCGCCGGCGCCGCCCGACACGCCCACCCTCGGCCCCCAGGAGGGGGCCCTTCATGTCCTCGATCGTGGCGACGGCTCGTACGCAGCCGTCGTTACGCACCGACGCTCAGGCATGCGCTGCTTCCACGGGTGCGTGAATGGCATCGCGGTGGCGCGGCCGGTGCGCCTGCACGTGCAGCCGGCGCCGCTCCACGCGCCGAACTGCGTGCCGTACGGCGACGCTTTCGAGTGCTTCGTCGCCGCCGGCGTGCCCGCCATCCTCAAGCTACAGGCACGAGACATGTACGGCAACGTGATCGAGAGCGGTGGACGGAATTGGGAGGCAAAGCTCGAGTACCGCGAGCGCGAGGGCGGGATGTGGTGCGAGGCCGAACGGGCGCCCAGCGTGCGCGACGGCGCGGGCGCGGGCGAGTACGCGGTGAGCCTGTGTGCGCCGCGTGCCGGCCCAGCGCGCGTGTTGCTCCGGCCGCTCCTTAACGGGATCCCTGTGCCGGAGCTCTTTACACTCGCGCTGATGGCGTGTCCGTCGCCCGAGGATCCGGGCTCGTTTCGGCTGGCGGGCGCGGCGCTGCGTGTCGCCGTCGCAGGTGAGCCTGCCGAGCTGAGGCTGCGCCCTCGCTGATGACCGATGATGACCGCTGATGACCACTGATGACCGCTGATGACCGCTGATTGCACTCCTCATCAGGTGAGCCTGCGGAGCTGACGCTGCGCCCTCGCTGATGACCGCTGATGACCGTTGATTGCACTCCTCATCAGGTGAGCCTGCGGAGCTGACGCTGCGCCCTCGCTCGTTTGGGAAAGCTCGCACGCTGGCCGCACGCACCTTTGAAGGGTTGCGCGCTTGGCTCAGCATTGGCAGCGCGCCCCATGGCGATGGGACGCTCGACACGACGCGCACGACGCCCGACACGACGCGCACGACGGTCCCGTTGCGCATCTCACGCCGCTTGGCTGGCGAGGGCACCGTCCTCGTGGATGGGGAGGCGGATGAGTTTGGGACGAGATGCGATCTCCTGCCGGATGAGTTTGGGACGAGATGTGATCTCCTGCCGGATGAGTTTGGGAGCTCGTTGCCAGCGGGCTCGGCGGCGCGTGAGGGCGTCGTCGTGAGCGGCGGCGGTGGCAACGGCGCCTCTGCCGCGAAGGCTGCCTATGCTGCCTGCGCCGCTTTCTCCGATGTAGCCGTCGGCGGCAGCGTGAGCGGCGGCAAGCACGCGGTACACTCATGGCATGGCAGCTCCGGCGCCGATGACCGCTGATGACCGCTGATGACCGCTGATGACCACTGATGACCACTGATTGCACTCCTCATCAGGTACACTCATGGCATGGCAGCTCCGGCGCCGATCGGCTCCTCTGCAGCGACGAGGACACGTTTGATAGGGAGGAGTGGGCGCTGCACTTCACTTGTACGCAGGCCACACGCAGCGCCGCTGTGCACGTGGAACTCTTTGGAACGCCCATCGGCGGCGCACCGTATGCATGCACGGTGCTGCCCGGCACGACGCTCCCCTCGAAGACGACGGTGAGCTACTCGAGCGTCCTAATGACCGCTGATGACCGCTGATGACCGCTGATGACCGCTGATGACCGTTGATTGCACTCCTCATCAGGTGAGCTACTCGAGCGCCCACGTGCGCACGGGCCAGCCGCTTCGGGTCTTCATCCAGGCGAGAGACCGGCATGGTAACGCCCGATGGAGCGGGGGCGACACCGTGCATGCAATGAGTACCGTTGATTACCGTTGATTACCGTTGATTGCACTCCTCATCAGGTAACGCCCGATGGAGCGGGGGCGACACGGTGCGTGTGCTGCTGCTTCGCAAAGGGGGGCATTCCCCCGTAACGACCAACGGCGCGGGCGCTCAGCACGGCGCGGGCGCTGGTGCTGTCAGCCCGCGGATGGGCGACCGTAAGGGTGCCCAGCACGACGCCCTCGCGGACAGGAACGCGAGCACCTCGCCCTCCGCCACCTCGCCCCCAGCCACCTCGCCCCCCGCTTCGTCGCGCGCTGCTAGTCCGACGTGGATGGCGCGTCGGGCGCAATGCTACGCCGAGCGCATCTCCGAGGCGACAGAACGCGACGCACAGACCATCTTTGCCCTCAGTACTTCGACCGCGGCCACGGGAGAGTTGGCGGCGCTGGCGGCGGCGACCAGCGCGGCGGCCAGCGCGGCGGCGGCCGAGGCTGCAGACGAGCGTGCGGCCATTGTGGCCGCCGAACGTGAGCTCTCCAAGCGCTGATGACCGCTGATGACCGCTGATGACCGCTGATGACCGCTGATGACCGCTGATGACCGCTGATGACCGCTGATGACCGCTGATGACCGCTGATTGCACTCATCATCAGGTGAGCTCTCCATCTTCCCAGGCGACCGCGCCGCGCAGGATCTCCTGATCAAGGCTGCCACCAAGCGCCTCGCAGACATCGTGCCCAGCCCGGCGCCACCCTCGACGGACGAGTTGCGAAACAAGGCAGGCAGTCCGAGGTCCCGTTCGTCCGTTGGCTCGTCATGGGTGCCGCCCGTGCAGAGCTTTGCACGGGCGCTGCCGGCCTGCCTGCCACGACCCGCCGCAGCAGCAGGAGATCGTATCTCGGCAGGAGATCGTATCTCGCGACCACTCTCGCCCGCAGCGACAGCAGCGGTCATTGCGTCCGCCATTTCGATGGCTGCGGCGGGGGGCGGCGGCACTGCAGGGACCGAGGGACAAGATGAGCGCCAAGATGAGCGCTCCTTGGTCGAGGAAATGAGCATGACCGACCGGAGTATCGAGTTACTTGAGCGACGTGGCGCTTCGACCTCGGGGTGCGAGGTCATCGACCACAACGACGGCACTTACACTTGCAATGCGGTGGTACTCGCCACCGGCCGCTTCACTCTCCACGTCTTCCTCAACGAGCGGCCCGCAGCGCGCCCTTGGCCCTTCACAGTGCGCCCGGGCATGCCAGATGCGGCCACGTCGGAGCTCAAGGTGTGATGGCCCCTGATGGCCCCTGATGACCCCTGATGGCCCCTGATGACCCCTGATGGCCCCTGATGGCCCCTGATGGCCTCTGATTGCGACCGTCATTGAGATGCGGCCACGTCGGAGCTCAAGATCTGTCAAACGCTCGGCACTGTCGGCCGATGGATGCCGCATGCAAGTGCTCACCACGGCGCGCGTCCTACTCACAGGTCGGTCAAACGCTCGGCACTATCGGCCGATGGATGCCGCTCTGGGTGCTCGCTCGTGACGCGCATGGCAACCTGACGAACGGCGCAGGGCGTGAGCTGCCGGGGGTGGGGGACGGCGGCGATCACGGCGGCGATGGCGGCGACGGCGGCGATGGCGGCATCGAGGTACACGTCATCGGCGGGGAGGGGCGCGCGATGCAGGTGCACCGGATCGCCGAGGGTCGTTACGAGTCTGCAGTGGTAGCTATGAACGCATGTCTCCTCAGGTGAGGCCCACTGATGACTACTGATGACCACTGATGACCGCTGATGACCGCTGGTGGCCATGAACGCATGTCTCCTCAGGGTGGCGGTGACCATCGGCGGTGTGAACCTGGCTGGCTCCCCGTTCGAGATTCATGTGAATGCCGGCAAGACCTCCGCGTGTGCTTCACACGCCGAGGGCAGCGGCTGGCAACGGCGCGTCCTCGTGGGCGACCCGCTCGAGTTCACCATCCACGCATACGACGCGCAGGGCAACCCGCAGAACCAGCCCACGGACCAATTTGTCGTGACTCTTACCGCGCGCTCGCGCGACGGCTACTCCATCCAGCTCCGCCCGACCTACCTAGGCAGTGGGGCCACACTCGTCAAGTATGAGGTGTGAAGGGCGGTGTGAAGGGCGCTCCGATCACCCCTTCGCCCCCTGCCCACTCTCGTTCACACCACGCCATCCGCCATACCGTCGCCCATCCCCTTCACAGGTGCTCCAGCCAGGCTCCTATGTCCTCTCAGTCACCCTCAAAGGCTACCACATCAAGGAGAGCCCGTTCAACATCGTCGCCGGATCCGGCTTCTTCTCCGACGTCCTCGCTGGGCTCCCCGCCCCCCCCCCCCCCTGGATCCCCACAGGGGAGGGGTACGCTTCCCCCCGTCCGACGTGCACGGGCGCCCTAAGTGGCACCCGTGCCACCGCCGCCCCCGCCCCCCCGCGCCTTTCGCGTAACCTCGCGACACCAGCAGTCCCGTTCGCTCGGGACGGCGCGCCGTCGCCACGCCCTGCTTCCCCACGCCCTGCACCTCCACGCCCTGCCCCGGCACGTCCGGACTCGCCACGCCCAGCCTCGCCACGCCCTGCCTTAGACGCCTCCAGCTCCTCGCCGCGCTCGCCCGACCGCGTGCTGCAGCTCGCCTCAGCGCAGCTCGAGGCGATCCGCCGGCGCGCGGCACTCAACGGCCTTGGCATGCCGCCGCCCGTCGAGGCGCTCGTCGAGGCGCTCGACGCAGCGCTCGGCCCGGCGCCACTCGACCGGCCTACCGGTAACGGTCCGCAAAGGCCTGGCGCAACGGCCGTACCCTCGCCCTTGCGACAGTTTGAGGCCTCGGTGGCCGCGGCGGGTGCGCAGATGTCCCTCGCTGATGACCGCTGATGACCGCTGATGACCGCTGATGACCGCTGATGACCACTGATGACCGCTGATGACTGCTGATGACCGTTGATTGCACTCCTCATCAGGTGCGCAGATGTCCCTCGCTCGTGATCAATCTCGCGTGGCGAGCTCGGTGCTGCCTTCCGCGCGCAGTGCCTCTTTCGGGTCGATCGATCGGGCCTCGGCGATATTACTGCTTCGAGACATTAAGATGCCGCCACGCCTTGCAGCAAGTCCCTCGTTTGGATCGCTCTCGGTGGGTGGGCTCAACCCATACCGGCGCTGCATGCAAGTGCTCACCACGGCGCCTCGCCTCCCTCCCCACAGGTGGATGGGCTCAACCCGACGCGCAGCTCGGTCCGGATGGATGGACACGCGTGGTGCGCGGAGCTACAGAGCTCCCGCGCGGAGCTACAGAGCTCCCGCGCGGAGCTACAGAGCTCCCGCGCGGAGCTACAGAGCTCCCGCGCGGAGCTACAGAGCGACCGGAGCCGCCGAGAGCCCGCGCGATGCCCGACACGGCGCGGCGAGCCTTACGGCGCCGTCAAGGAGGCCAGTCCGGGCGCCGTGTCGGGCGCCACCACGGCCGCCGGCGTCGTGTCCGCGCACCGGGCGCTCGACACGGCGCTCGACACGATGAAGACCCTCGCTCGCGCCAGGAGCACGGTGGACCCTCGCGCGTCGTCGAGCGCCGTCGTGAGCGCGGGTGTGCGAGGCAGCGGCGGCGCCGCCACCGGCAGGGGCGGTGGGGGCTTGAAAGCAGGCCGAGGCGATGCGCGCGCGATACCCCGCCCTGCTTGGGGCGTTGGCTACTCTGGAGGCCGCGCGCAGTAGGAGGCTCTTGAGGGTACAGGCTGCTACTAACAGCCGAGAAGGCGAACTACAGCCGCCCCCGCCCGGTGAAAAAGCGTTGAGGGTCGCCGGTGCCGCTTCCTGTAGTACGTATACGTTTTAGCCGATTTAGCTGATTGCTATGCCGTTTTTTTGCGCGGCAGGTCGGGGTTCGGTTCGGGATCGCGCACCACGTTACGGTCCGGTCGGCGGGGGCCCAGCCCGGCCGCCGCCGCGCGCCGTTTTTACGCGGTGCACGCCCGGGTCTCGGGTCTGTGCACGGTGGGGGCGCGGCGCCCGCGGAAACAACTAAGTTTTCTTTCTCTCGCTCTAGAAGCGTCTAATCATGTGACACCGAACGTACTTGGGGCGCCGTGACAGGCGCGCTCAGCGCCCGGTTCCCGCGGCCAGCGTGCCCTCACCAGGTTGCCAAACCTTGGGCTGATCGTGGTCGAAGCTGCCGCCCTCCTTCAACGCAAACGCCTGCTTGCCTAGCCGCCGGTGGAGCTCTTCACGGAGCTTGCGCACCTCCTCCTCAAGCGTGTGCGCGATCACCTCATACAACAGCTCGGGCCGCCTGTCGAATGGCGGCTCCCCGCGGAGGGCAAGTAGCCGGCTGAGGTCGACGGGTGGACCGAAGATGACATGCACGTCGGTGCCGAGGTTGGGGCGCGTGAAGATCGTCTTGGCAGTGGGCGTGGTGGGCTGGATCGTGCTCGTGCCCTCGTGGTAGAATGGGAGCACCTGCAGCTCCTCGCCCTCGCCCACGCTCGCCGCGAGTCGGCCCACGCCCCGACGGAACGGGTGGATGCGACCGTCCTGACGGATCTTGCCCTCGGGAAAGTAGTGCACCCAGGCGCCCTCGCGCAGCTTGGCGATGATGCCCTCGAGCTCTGGCTGCCACACGCCGCCGTGCCGCTGGATGGGCAGCACCTTGGCGCAATCGGCTAACCGGCTCAGCATCGACCCAGGCCGAAAGCACACATCTGACGCGCACACGCCCCAGCGCATCTCGCTCGAGCCATCGGCCAGGACCCAATAGGGCACAATCGCAGACAACAAGTGCGGATCGTCTATCGTCGCGATGTGGTTGCTCACCGAGAGCAGCGCCGTGCCCTTTGGGCGTGCAAGCGCACAGTCCAGGTGGTGAGATTCATGCATGGTGAAATTGTTCAAGCCTCGCAAGAAGATGCGGGCCAGCGTGCCAACGACGCCTATGGCGACGCGCTGCTGAGTGTCATCGTCGCCGTACCGCGCGACACCGTACGCACCGGCGCCGGCGGCCACGCTCGCGCCAGCGAGACCACGTAAGCTCGCGCGCATCATGTTGAATCGAAAAGCACGTCGCCTCGCACAGCGCAAGTGTGAAGATTGATTGAGTCGAGTTTGAGACAGAAGTTTTGCGGGCCAGCTCAAATGGTGCATTTGGTTGCATGCTACGCATTTCTTCAAATCGCGAACTCCTTCGACATGTCAAGCCCACGATTAGCCCACCCCTCACGCGCAAAGCCTCAAGGCATGCCTGCGACGGGCGCCGACGGTGTCGCGCGGTACGGCAATGATGAGACTCGCCCTCCCACCCGCCTTTCAGGCGGCCTGTTCAACCAGCTGTGGGCACTGCAAGGGCTCGTGATGGACGCATATGAGAGCAAACTGCCGCTCACACTCCCATCTTGGGATTCCCACCTTTTCCCAGCCTCAATGGGGCTTGAAAAGGACGCCCGATTCAAGCGGCCGTTGCAACTCCCGTTTGCCGCACTGTGGCGAAAGGACGTCTTCACGAACACCCTTCGCAAGCACGGCGTCGTCGCAGTGGCCAGCAACGACTCATGGCAGGCGGCCAACGCAGTGGCGAGCACAAGCACGGCAGCAATGAGACGATACATGAGGTACATGATTCGGCGTGCCAACGGTACAGAGAACGCCCACCCTCTCGAGGACGTCGTGTACCGCGCGCTCTTGCCAGCCCCGCACCTCGCGCGCCGCGTCGAGCGGCTACTTCGTCGGCTCCGTCTCATCTCTGCGGGCTCAACCTTTGGCTGCTTGCATGCGCGCGTCGAGCGGGACATGCAGCGCTGGTGGTATCACGTAGCCAAGGCGCGCCCTCCGACGATGCGCCAGATCCTCGATGCGATCGGCTCCGAGGCGCGCATGCAACGCTCGCGCGCCATCTACGTGTGCGTCGGCTCCGATCTCAAGCCGCGAGATCGTGAGGTGCTCGGGAATCGGACCAGTTGGGGCGCAGCTCTCTTGCGCCGGCCGACGCTGCTGGCTGAGGACGCGGAAGACGAGGCGGCGGCTCGCGCTGGCAGCTCGGAGCACTCTAAGGAGGACGATGGCCGGTACGTGCGCGTCGGCTCCTCCCAAAGGCGCGCGAGCTGCACGCAAGTGCTCACCACGGCGCCGATCCTCTCTTCCCCACAGGTTCTACTCCATCCCTGGGAGCGGTGTGGTGCATGCAAGTGCTCACCACGGCGCGTGTCCTCTCTTCCCCACAGGTACTCCATCCCTGGGAGCGGGGTGGTGCGCCGAAAGATGGGCGCGCACGACACGGCGCTCTGGTCCGAATGGCTGCGCGAGGTGCTGCGCGAGGGAGATGGCGGCCATCATCAGACTGATGACGAGGATCATCAACGTGTAGACCCCACCACCGTGTCCACGATCGATTCGCGAGGGAGATGGCGGCCATCATCAGACTGATGACGAGGATCATCAACGTGACCCCACCACCGTGTCCACGATCGATTCGACGAATATCTCGAGATCGAGAAACATCTCGAGATCGAGATCGAGATCGAGTGAGGAGCTCGGCCCCATCGACGATCCGCCTCGTCACGTGCCGCTCACGTACATTGAGAAGGCGATCCTCGATTTCAGCGTCTGCCGCCATGCCGCGTGGTTTGCCGGCTGGAGCTCCTCCTCATTCTCCGCCTCGATGGCCTATCTGCGCCATCTCGATCACAACCAGGGATCGTACGCGTACTGCGCGAAGGGCTCGCCCTTCTCGCGCACGCCGCCGCAGCAGCAGCAACGGAAGCAGCAACTGCAGCATCCCCAGACGGTAGCAAGCACTGGCCACTCATCCCCGGCGGTAGTGCTGCAGCATGAGCACTCGCGGTTCGTGCGCCTGCACACGTGTAGGACGACGGGCTTGGGCTAGGCGGCGCGGCAACGAAAGTGTGCGCCTCCCGCGCCCGCGGGCGCGCGCGCGTGCCCATCCAGGTGCGTCGGTCCAAATTTCTAATTTGTAAAAGGTAAACGGACGTTAGATCAGATTGTTCATTGAGGGCTATTTTGGTATATTTCTATCGTTCGGAGATTGTATATTCGGAGTATCCGGTATTGGGGTAAGAGGCTTTTCATGGATGGCAGAATGCTGCGTGACGCCCAAAGTTACGCAGCTGTGAACTCAACGTGAAGGTGCCAGGTCACAGGGACGGTCTCCATCATGGAACCAGATCGGGGGGGATACGGAGAGCCCTGGGTATGGGGCGTCT
>Ga0210240_100325_pt1 | contig 41439 bp, 25 predicted proteins | sample ChrtobMetP5a_4mM_FD_155463 | JGI IMG/M metagenome (GOLD analysis project Ga0210240, IMG submission 155463) | Chrysochromulina tobin associated microbial communities from unialgal haptophyte culture, Seattle, Washington, United States - P5a_4mM | ecosystem: Host-associated > Algae > Haptophytes >...
CTCCTGCTGAGCAGTCTGCCTCTGAATGGGCCTGCAAGGCGCGAGCATTGGCTGATGGCGAAGGCCTGGCGCGAACGTCTTCCGCGGCCAGCGCAGCCAGCGGGGAGCGCACGGCACCGCCACCCTGTCGCACGGCAAAAAAGGGCGACCCAGGGCCCGAGAGAGGCGCTGAACGAGGGGAGCCATGATCGGGCTCCCCATTTTCACGCGACGACCCTCCCTCTCCCAGCCCCTTGTGTGACCACGTGTCGCGCTCACGGTCGCCCATCGCCCAAGTTCGGGATCGGGACTGATCGGGGAGCCGGACCGGACCAGTCGGACGCGCCGCCGCGGTGAGGAGATCAGGAGTGCGGCGGCCGGGCGCTTCGAACGGAGAGTGGAGCGATACGCATAAGCGTATTAGAAAGTCGGTGTACTCCAGCGGGCGCGGCCACAGACATGAGCGAGCCCAAAACAGCCATCTCCATCGTCAGCCCCAAAGAGGCACCCACGCGCGAGAAGCCCAAGGAAAAGCAAATGAGCCCCGAAGCTGACTTGGCCGCCGACAGCCCAACCCTACGCGTTGCCATCATCGGTGCAGGCCCGGCCGGCCTCACGCTTGCCATTGCGCTCGCGCGCCGCGCCGCCGCCGGCGCCGCGGTGCGCGCGACCGTGTTCGAGCGCGCCGACGACCACCGCGGGGCCGCAACATATAACCCGGACCGTTCGTACACGATCGACATCACGGGCCACGGCGCCCGCGCGGCCCACTATGTCGGCGCGGCCGGCCGCTTCGATGCGTCCCTCATACCGTTCCTCGGCCTCCGCATCCCCTCTCTCTACATGGAGGAGCGCGCCCCGCAGCCCGGCTGGACGGGCTCGCGCGGCGACATCTGCCGCGCGCTGCAGGCCGAGCTCGAGGCCGCAGCCGGCGACGCCGTCACCGTGTGCTTCGGCACAGACGCCGCCGTCGTCAGCGCAGCCGACGGGCTCGTCGAGCTGCGCAGCGCCGCCGCCGCCGGCGGCGATGCGGCGCGGTGCGAGGCGTTTGACCTCGTCGTCGGCTGCGACGGCGCCGGCAGCGCCGTGCGGCGCGTGCTGCAGGCGCAGCAGCCGGGCTTCACCGTCGAGTCGAGCGAGCTCGCGAACCACTCGACAATGCTCGCGCTTGACTTGGCGGGCTCAAAGGACGCGCCCCGGCTCGACAAGTCCTGGCTCTACGTGCTGAGCCCCCCCAAGATCATGATGGTGGCGGGCGCCATCTGCGGGCCCGGTGGCCGCGACGACCCGCTCTGGTTTTGTCAGATCGGGCGCGCCGGCAAGCACTCGTTCGCGTCGCCGGAAGAGGCGCGCCGCCTGCTCGTGAGCGCGTACCCGGCCGTTGAGAAGCTTTCGAGCGCGGCGGCCATCGAGGCCTTTTCGCGGCGCGAGGCCATGCCGACGGGCCGCGCGAAAGCCTGCAGCGCGCTGCACGGCGGGCGCGTCGCGCTGCTCGGCGACGCTGGCGCGCCATTCCCGCCGGTCGGCCAGGGCGTGAACGCGGCCATGGAGGCCGCAACTGTGCTCGACGCGTGCCTCGGCGAGCAGCTTGAGGCGCTCCGCGCCGGAGCGCCCAAGGGCGGGGCTGCCGCGTTCGTCGAGGCCGCGCTCGCCGCCTACACTTCACGCTGGGCGCCCGAGGCCGCAGCGGTGCGCGCGATCGCGCACGGCCTTGATCTTGATTCGAGCCTTGCCGTCGTTGTGAAGCAGTGGCTCTACAACCACCTGGGCGTCAGCGCGCTCACAAACGCGAAGGACGCCCGGCTCTCGTATGCGCAGGCGCTCGCCGTCGAGCGCCGCGCGGACGCGGCCTTCGTTGCCCTGGCCGTGGCGGCCGTGGTGGCGGCGGTCGCCCTCGGTGTAGCGCGTTTCTCCTAGGCCTTGCCTTTTTATTACCTTTTTAGGGCGAGCCTGCGTCGCTAGTTCGGTAGTTGCGGGCGTTGCCGCATGCCGGGCATTCAGCTAGTGAGCGGAATCGCAATTGGTGAATCGACACGAAATCACACTACACACATCCGAGAAATTGATTTTTCTTAGAATTTTCTTTCAGGTGAAACAACGATCCCACATCTAACACACCCCAGGATACATTCATTTTAAGTTGTCCTGTGCGCTAGCTCAGACAACATATCCTGGTCGCTTTCAAATGGATGCAACGCGGCAACCACGTCGTTCAGGATGACGCATGCGGCGAGCGCGTGCGAGCTGCGTGCTCCCCTGCGTGGCGAACCGACGGCGATGCGCGTGCTAAAGCTCTCGTCCCACATGAGCACGGGCACGGCCGTGCCACTAGAAGCCCACGCGGCTCGAAGCTTTGTCACCTGTTGCCCGACGGCGGTGCACTCCGCGCTCCACGAGCCATCTGCATTGTACGGCATGCCAACGACGGCGGCAGCGAGCTGCTGCTCGACGAGCACGTGCGCGAGGGCTTCGGCCAATGAATCGAAGCGCGTTGTTCTGCCACCAAAGAAGCGCTCGCGCTGCAGTGACCAGTCCCACGAGGCAGATGGATTGGCCAGACTTGCTGCAAGTCTGCGCGCAGCTGCAAAGCCACGGCGGCAAGGCACGCGCTCCACAAGGCCGTAGGGTTGCACGCCCTGGAACCGATTCACGCGCACGGCGAGGCCAAAGTAGGTCACGCCCGGGTCGATGGCGAGCAGCCGGCGGCCGGCGAGCGGCGCGAGCGTGCGTTCGGCACACACCATCTTCGGAATTTCCCGCTGTGAACACATCGCGAGCGTCAGCGTTCCGGGTACTTCAAAAAGTTGAATCTGGGGTTTCGTGAACTCGATGCTTCCTCTCTTGACAAGTTCCGCACATCTGTCTCTATGGACGACGGCAACGTGAAGGAGTTCCTAGCCTTCCGCGGCCAGCTGGAAGGCATCAATTGGGAACAGCCTCCAGAAAAGGGGCGGCGCGCGGAAGTACTCAGCGGCGGGCAATCCTCGCGCGCGCCGTGCTTGCGCGAGGAGGGGCAAGAATTTAGCTGGGAGGACATTGACGAGGGCCCGGCCGAGTCGGACGACTCATGGGCGGCCTTCCATGGGCCGGAGGGCTACGTGCCCGATGGTAAGATCCTCGCTGCAGGCGGCAAGAAACTCACCAAGGAGCAGAAGCAGAAGATGATGGACGCCGAGCAGCTCGCAGAGGCGCGAGAGAACATCCGCAAGCGTGGCTGGACAGAAGGCGAGGTGAAGTGGCGCTCGTGGCTCGCGCGGCGCGGGCACGACGTGCAGGTCAACGACTGGAACCTGTACCAGTATATCGACGGCGATTGCATCCCGCCCTCGCGCGACCCGTTCTGGATCAACGCGAATGAGGTGCCTCTGCCCGACTACGAGGCTGGCAATGATGTGCCAAACGAGGTGGGACCGATGGAGGTGACCAACATCCTGGGCGAGCGCATCGAGCCCAAGTGGAAGCCGCCGCGAGTCGTAATGCTCGGTGCGCTCTGGGCGGACGTCAACGTCGCAAAGCTCGCCGAGCAGGGCCTCGGGCGCGTGACCGATCGCTATTACTGGCGGCAAACGACGGGAATGGTCTTTGTCGAAGTCAAGGTGCCCGAGGGCACGTCAGCGCGCGAGCTGACGGTGACGATCGCGCCCCAGCGGCTGACGATCCGGCGTGGCACCGCCGGGCCGCCCCTCTTCGACGAGGAGCTCTACATGAGAATCTACGTGGGCTCGAACGTGGACGTCGAATCCTCCGTCTGGGAGTTGCAGGACAAGCGCGTCATCATCTTCCACCTGGTCAAGTGGCACAGGCTCGCCGCGGGCAACGTGCGCGACACTTCGCGCACATGGTGGCGACAGTGCTTCACGCACGAGGAGCCATTTACGCATGAGAACCCGCACGGTGAGTATTACAACCAAAAGGACAAGTGAGAGACGAAGTTGATCGGATACCTTGTCAAGTGAGGTCTGGGTGCGGAACCCGCGCGAGAGCCGGGGCGCGGGAGCCCAGGGCCACGAAGCGGGCGAGTGCACGCGGCAGCCTGCACCACCACAATGCGGGCACGAACCAACTAGAACCCTCAGCCAACATCGGTACATCCGTGAAATACGCGTCCAAACTCTCGGTTACTCTCCCGGCGATACGGGAAAGCAGACGTATCAGAATTCATATTCCCCGCTCTCTCCAGTCTCCACGGCAAAATCACACAACGCGCGCGGGCTGCGTCTCACTCACTAGCTCACAACGGTAAACGCAAATAAACGCAAAGATCTCACGCCTGAGCGCTGTGCTGACGCGGCTGTGTACAGTTGCTCCAAACCGAACCTCATCGCATCCGAACAACGCCCGAGCAGTCGGCGGCTTATCAGACCTTCTGCTTCTTCGCTGCGGACCCATCGGAGGGGTCACGGTAGCGCGCAATGACGACAGCGTGATCGCGCTCGTACGGCTCGAGTGTCAGCTGCTCGAGCGGCTTGAACTGCTCGGCTTTGAGTTTAACCACCTCCTGGGCAAAGACGTGCTCAGCGGGCGCGGTCGAGTCGATGCAGTTCGCCTTGACGGAGATGACGCAGTGTCCCTCATTCTTGAGGAAGAGGTGCGCGTTGAGCGCCACGATGCGCGCCTGGTCGGGCTGGGCCACGTCGGCGAAGACGCAGTCGACCATGCCGACGAGCATGCGGTACTTGTGTGGGTGGCGAGCGTCCTCGATGATGGGGATAATGTTGGTGCGCTTCTTTGCCACGTTGATCAGGTCGCGGCCTGAACGGTGCGAGAACTCGACGGCGTACACGCAGCCCGTCTCGCCCACCAGATCCGACACGTGCGAGACCGATGTGCCCGACGCAGCGCCCAAGTAAAGAACCTTCGAGCCCGGTCCCATGTGGATGCTGTCGACGCCGCCAAGGATGGCCGCCGCGATCTTGGAACGGAAGGGATTCCAAACGCGGTACTCGACCTTTTTCTTCGCGTCGCCCTCGCCCTCCTCCACGGTTATCCGCTTCTCGCCGTACACGGCGTCTCCCGGCACCATCGAACGCGTCACTAGCACGTCCTCCTTGCCGCGGGCCACAAACACCCCCGCATGCCGGTGGGGCTCGATGATGACCTTGGCGCCGCCCTTCGCGCCGCCCTTGCCCTTGCCCTTGCCCTTGCCCTTGCCGCCCTTGCCCTTGCCGCCCCCTTTTCCCTTGCCGCCCTTGCCGTCGCCTTTGCCGCCCTTTCCCTTGCCACCATCGCCTTTGCCGCCCTTTCCCTTGCCGCCGTCGCCCTTACCCTTGCCCGGGCTGCCGGCGCCGCGAAGGTGGAGAGCAAGGTGCAAGCCGGCGCGAACCGACTCGTCCGCCGCCGCAGCCATCCTGAACGAGGTGGCCACCATTGGGATCGCTCCCCAGTCACGGCAAAAAGATGGAGTGCGTCGCACAGGCGACGTGCCCGACGATCCAACTTGTAAACGTCAGTTTTTTTCTCCTCGCACCACACATGGAGGCCCCAATCTTGTTGGAAATGCATAACCAAATAAATCCATGGGGCCCTAGACTGAACAGATGGCGCGTCTCCCCCTGTTCCCACGCCTTCCCAATCGTATACCCGGTAGTTCGAGCCATGCGACAACAACACGGAACACGCTCAAAACTGTCCACGGTATCTCGCAAACCTGGGTGTGGTCTCTGCATCTACATCCTGATCCTCGGCGTGTCCACGCGAGACTCGGTCGCCCCGGGCGTCGACATAGGCGTCCACGGCGTGCCGACCCTGATCGTCACGCCGCCCTCCACGATCGGTGTGGAAGGCGTGCCGAGCAGACTCTGTGCTTCGGCCGCGGTGCTGGGTGTGCCCGACTTTTGGGCGAGGCGTGCTTCGATGAGCGCACGCGCGCGCTCGCGCCGCCGCTCAGCGACCTCCGGGTCGCTCGTGGTCACCGAAGCTGGGGCTGGCATGGAGGGCTGGCGCAGTAGATCGGGCAGCGATGGCGGCGGTAGCACGGGCTGTTGGGGAGCGCCGGCGGCGAGGGCGGCCCAGCCTTGGGGCGGGAAGCAGCCGCACATGCTGACCAGCACAAAACTCGCCTCACCCACCGCCCGTAGCGGCGGCTCCAGCGGGGGCGGGAAGAGGCTGGCGAAGGCGAACTCGCTCGAGGGATCTCCGGCCATGCCAGCCGCGCGCGGTTGGTAGTAGCGCAGGTAGACCCAGGCGGCGAGGATGCCATTCCACGCAAAGAGCAGCTCGTCGGGCGGGCCCGAGTGCGTGCCCAGGAGTAGCACGGCCGACCACACGAGTACGAGGCTCGGCGCGTGGCGCATGGCGTGCACTGCGAGCTGGCCGGCGGCAGGACCATTGCCGCCCATCACCACTGGCAGCGCGAAGGCGGCATCCACGTGCACGTGCTGCTTGAGCGCCACAGCCAGGCCGCCCATCACGCCCGTCAGCCCACCGAGGCGCGAAAAGAGAAAGTGCTCCTCACGAAAGAGGATGTACATCAAGATCATGCCCGCCCACGTGAGGCACCCCTGCACCCCGTTGGTTAGGACGACAAAGCGCAGCAGCTCACGCCCGCCCCAGGTTGGCCGTAGGAGCACTCCGCACGCGAGCAGCGCCGCTGAGCCTAGCAGCAGGTTGAGGAACGAGTCCTCAAAGTAGCCGGCGGTGATCACCTGCCACGGGCGCGTGGTCGTATGGCCGGGCACGAGGAAAACGACGGTCTGCAGATCGGGCGCGAGACGAAGCAGAAGCGCCGCCACGACCACGCCGCCGACCAGGCCGAGCGCCTCTGGCGGCGCATGGAAGTCCTTCCCTTCCATACACCCGACGTTTCGTTTGCGACTTTTCAGCGGTGTAACTTTTCAGCGGTGGACGACTGTTCATGGTTTGACGGAGCGACCACGTGTTGAATTGGGTATTCAACGTTTGCTGCACAAAATCATACTATTGTAAAGCGGACATGCTCGGAACTCCCGAGAGCGCGAGTGAAACTTTGCTCGTCGACGCTATGCAGATGCAAGTGACTGTCCCCCCTGGCGCAACAGCAGGGCAGCAGGTTCAGGTTCAAACACCCTCAGGCCCGATGCTCGTGCAAGTGCCTCCTGGCGCGATGCCGGGAACCTTGTTCACGGTCACGATCCCGCAGCAGCAGCAGCAGCCCGTGATGGCGCAGCCCATGATGCAGGCCCCACAGCCACAGTACGGGATGCCGCCCCAGCAGCAACAAGCCGTTGGCTACATGCCGCAGCCCGTGATGGCGCAGCCCGTGATGGCGCAGCCCATCACCCCCGCCCCACCGCAACCACCCCAGTATGGGAGCCCCGCCCCACAGCAACAAGCACAGTATGGGGCGATGCCTCCGCTGAAGCAGCCCTCCGGCATGGCGGCGCCGTTGCTCGCTCCCGTTCCGATGGGGATGAACGAGCCTCTCCATGTGCCGATGGGACGGCCGGTCTCTGAGCTGATGCCGCAGGTGGCCCCGGTCTCCTCGCTCACCGACAGCTACTCGAACTTCCAGTACACGGCCGAAAGCTCGAGCGAGGCGGGCAAGACTCACGCAGCGACGTGGGACGCCAAGAGCGGCATCACAGATGCGGCGAGCTTCTCAGCGCCTGTGCCGATGGGTCAGCCTGTCTTCTACTCGGACGAGCAGATGGCGCTGCTCAACCAGCAGCCCCCTCCGCCCGAGATCTTTTACTACGGCTTGAAGAGCGGCGTGCGACCCGATGTCGCGCAGCCCCTACCGACGGTGACAGGTGCGGCCATCGCGACCGACGCACACGTGGCCATGGCACGCCCGGTCTTGACGACGGCGAGCGGCGTGCCCGTCGTCGTCGCCTCCAGCGCGGGCCTCTCGGGGGCGCGCACCGCCTTCGATGGCATGCAGGGCATCAAGAGCTGCGACGAGCGCCTCCAGACCTCTGTGGACGAGCTGCTTCTCTTCTTCAACACGCACAACAGCCGGCCGCTGGTGGGGTGCGCGGTCGAGGGATGGCACCATGAGACGCGCCATAGGCGCGTGCGCGTCGAGGACGGCGACGGCAAGCACCACTACAAGACCGAGACGTACGTTGAGAAAGTCACCGACTTTCAGTACAAAATCGACCTGACGTCCTTTGTGTACCCATTCGGTTATATTGTGTCCGTCGATGAGAACAAGCTCTCCGTGCCGCAGCTCTGCCAAAAGTTCGTGGACGACAAGAACCTGCTCAAGAGCCTCCAGATGAAGAAGGAGGTGCACTTCGACTTCAAGCAGCTGCATGCGATGGTGTACGGCTACATACGATCGCTCGGGTGGCGGCGAGGGCTCACCGTCTCCTTCCCACAGGCCAACAACTCGGTGCGAGTCTACAATGAGAACATGCTCTCCGAAATGTGGGAGAACTGCTGCTGCAACTGCCTGATGCACGTGACCATCGTGCCGTGCATCCTCATGCGCCTGTACCGCGGCGACTGCCCGTGCCAGACGGGCCACGCCGAGAGCGACATCCGCAGCTACTTTCGCATCAACTACGCCCCCATACAGGTCTTCGCAGCGATCCAAAACCAGCTCTGGTGCCCGGGCTTCTCGGGTATGGCCCTGGCCATGGAGATCTTGCGCAATGTCTTCTGGTGAGGCCCGCGGCCGCAAGGCGTGGATGGCAGGCCGTGGAGAACCTGAGGGCCCGGCCAGCACCACGGAGTTGGGAGGGCTCTCAATCACAAAGGCAACGGGCAGCTGTGGTACGCGCCAGCTACTCCAGCTCCGTTCAGTGTGGCTACTGGTGCGTGCGTGCGAGCAATTCGTCACAATTCATCATATCATACATGTATTCATCTCTCATGCGCGACGAGCAACCGGTCGAACGTGGAACGTGGCACGGCAGCCGCTTTGAGTCAGGTTCGAGGTCCGAAGACCGAATGTACAGCTGCACGAGCCTGCAGTTTACTACTGCGGCCGAGTGACGCTGACCGGACGGCGATGGGACGGGTTGCGGCTCGCGGGCATCCACAAACGTCAAACCACAGGGATTGCAGGGAGCGATCAGCGGCGTGACGTGACTTCGTGTGTATGCGGGGGTGCCGCACGCTTGGACGCATAGATCGTACCGTACGACCGTGTTCCGAAATATCGAACGTCATGAGGTTCAGTGTTAAGGCCAAGAGGCGTGCTGTGGTCGCGTACTTTTTTCGGTTACGCTTGGATCAGTCCCATCCGATCGCTCCGTCCTGGTCCTCGAGGACGCACCGCCCACTCGCACATGATCTCACGATCGGAAAAATGTAGCACGCGGTCCCCCGGCGCGGCGCCGGCCGCGGAAATAGGACCTGCTGCCGGTGCCGGTGCAGCGAGACACAGCATTCAAGCTACTAGAGAACAGCCGGAAAGATACTACGCAGATCCCTCGCCGCCGATTCGCATGCACGCGTCGTTTTAAGCTCTCTAGCTCGGCAAGAGCTCACGCTCCCCGACACGGTATCGCCGCATGCGCAGGCAGTTGTGATGCTACGTCGAGGACGCACGTGCAGCGGCATGCTCCGTAGCGGCACGCTCAGTAGCGGCACACTCAGTAGTAGTCCTCATCGCTGTCCTCGGCCTGCACGGGCAGGTGCGGGGTGACGGCGGCGTTGACCTGGTCAAGCAGCTCGAGCAGTTGGTCCAGCAGCTCCCCGAGTTGGGTGCGAGCCTGCACGAAGACTTTGCGCATCGGTGTGACCGTGGTGCGCACCTTCTCGATCGACTGCACGGCCTTCTGTGCCGCGACGGAGCGCACGGCTTTCATGCGCTGCTCGATGCAGCCAGAGGACATTCCCCGGAGCAGCGCCATCCCGAGCACGAGGAGCTCGGCCACGTTATCGAGGAGCTGCGCGTCGAGGGCATGGAGCGAGTGCGGCAGCCCCATCTCGTTGATCCGAGACATGATCAGTCGCGAGGTCGGCTCGTCGAAGAGTTCCGAATGGTAGCGCATGTCCTCATCCAGTCGCTTGAGCACGCGCGTCAGCACGTCCTCGCGAGTGCCCTCGATGCCGCTCGTGAGCAATAGCTGGCCGGAGCTCACACGCACCACGAGCTGCGTCGACCACGCGTCGACGTTGTACATGAGCTCCATGCGTTTCTGGGCTGCCTCGGCTATGTCGAGCTCCTCGTCGGAAAAGAGAAGCGTGCTCTCGGCGCCCTTCTTCTTCTCCTCAATGTACAGCCGGTCGGCCCAGTCCTCGGAGCCGCCGAGGGAGAGGCCCACCTGATGAGGGAGGCAATCATCATGCACTCAGCGGAGAGGCAATCCGCATGCAATCATAGGCATTCCTCGGAGCCGCCGAGGGAGAGGGCCCCCTGATGAGGGAGGCAATCATCATGCACTCGGGCGATTTGTATGCAACCACCTGCGACAGGTACTCGGACACTTCGGTGAAGAGGCGCCGCAGGGCCCCTTCGTCCTCCAACGGCTCGAACGCAACGCGCCGCAGCGCCGCGACTACCTCGTCGCGTCGCTCCTTGAGAGCGAGGTTCTGGCGCTTGCGAAAGGCGGCCTCGAGCCCCTTTTGCACCTGTTTGGGGTGGCGGTTTCGGTCAGGTTTGGGGTGGCAGTTTGGGAAAGGTTTGGGTCAGGTTCGGGGTGGCGTGTGACCTGTTTGGGGTGGCGCGTCTTCTTGACCACCTCAGGCCGGTAGCCTTGTACGTACAGCGGGCCACCACCACTGCCACCTCTCTTCTCCTTTGGCACCGTCGGCGGCTCCTCGGCCGCTGCTGCCGCGCGCGGCGGCGGCGGCGGCGGCGGCGGCGGCGGCGGCGGCGATACAGCCTTGGGCGGTGCGAGTGGCGGCGGTGCGAGCGGCGGCGGCGCCAGGGGCGGCGGTGCCATCGGCGGTGGCGCGAAGGCGGTGGGTGGCGGCTGCGTCGGCGGTGCCGCGGGCGGCGGTGGCGGCGGCGCGTAGGGCGGCGTCCGCGGCTGAAACGCTGCTGGCGAAGGATTCGACATCATGCTTCGGCTGAATGCCTGAGCGAACACTTCGGCGAACGCGCCCATGATCATCTCGCCTGGCACCGTACCGGGCGTGCCTGGCGTGCTCATCTTGGCTCCCCCGCCGCTCTTGGCTGGCGTCTGAGAATCGCCTGCGCCGCCTTCGGCATCGTCGGCGTCGAGCAGCTCGAGGTGCAGCGCGAGCTTCTCGCCGTGCTCGTTGCGCATGAACTCGAAGTCGGCGTCACATGTGAGCGTGATGAGGTCATCAGGGCATTGAGGGTCAGGACACAGCAGCCGCGCTCGCTTCTCTCGCACCTCAAACTTGGCCTTGGCGAGATCGAGGACCTCCTCGAAGCTCGCGCAGCGCGGCACTAGCAGCATGCGGCGGTCTTTGCCGAGCGTACAGCGCAGCCGACGGGACCCCGCGGGCGAGCGTGGCGAAGTCGGTTCATGCGAGAGGCGATGGGCTTGCGCATCCGCCGGAGCGCCGGTACCCTGCATCTCCTCCTCCGGCTTCTCCTCATCGCCATCACCATCGTCGCCATCGGCGGTGAATTCGCCGTACTCGCCGCGGCCGCGGCCTCCGCCGGCGTCGCCGCCCGGCGTCGCGAACGCCGTCGCGGCTCGATCCGCGAGGACGACTCGGCCCAGAGCCGACTTCAGCTGCGACGCCTGGCGAGGCTGCGTGGAGCTGCCAGCGGCGGCTCCGGAGAGCTGGCTATCGAGTGAGTGGGCACGATGCGCACGTGTAGCCTCCTCGATCCGCCTCCGCTCCGCCTCCTGCTCCGCCGCCGCTCGCGCACGCAGTCGCTCGCGGTGCCAGCGCTCAGCAGCTTCCATGAGATCAGCTGGAGGCAGAGGTTTGGGTGGCGGCTGCCAGGTATCGTGAAGCGAGCGCCACCGCCGCGCGTACTCGAGGATGAGCTCCTGCTCGGCCGCTGACCGCTGGGCGGGCCGAGGCATCTTGAGAGTGCCGTCGTCGACGGAATCGTTTCGGAGATGACCTTAAACTCATGAATATGACCGCTGTTGTGAGTACTGCGACCTTTTCCCCGACTGACTCGAGCGGACGTACATGTCTTTCTAGTGCTTGTATGAATATGCCGCAATCTGGGTTGCGCCCCCGCTTCAAAGTGCTCGGTTCAACTCACACACGATTTTCGGAATCAATGGCCGACGACGAAGGCATCCTTGAAGCTGGGGGCCCGGCGTCCACGCCGTCGAGGGCATCGAACAAAAAGGCGAAGCGCGCGGGCTCACCGCGTGGTCGTGGGACGACCCCAGGATCGGCCAAGCGATCGAGCAAGAAGCGGCTCTCGCCTGTGCAGCTGCCGCCGTCCGCACGCTTGCAGCCGGCGCCGCGATTGCCGGCATCGATGCAGTGCTACGACCTGGGCGGGCCATCCACCTCCGCCTCGATCCGCACCAGCGATGATCCGGCGAACGTTTTCGCGACGCTGCCGCCCTCGCTGCAGGCGGCGCTCGAGCAGCTCGATGCGGCGCTGTCGAACATGCCCCCCGAGGAGGCGGCGGTGCACATGCGCCGGTGCGTCGCCTCGGGGCTGTGGGACCCAAGCGCAGGCTTCGGCGGCGACTCCGAATCACCCACGGGCGACAGCGACGAAGTGGGCTTTAGCGCGTCGTCGCCTGGGCGACTGAGCCTGCAAGGCGAGAATGAATCGGCGGCCGACTCAGACGCCATCCAGAGCGAGACTGACAGCAGCCGCGCCGAAGGGGAGAGCGGGCCCTCCGCCGCGCCGCCCGCCTTCTTTTCGACGCGCCCGCTCGTGGTGCGCGAGGGGTGGGAGCTCGACAGCGCCATGTGCTCTGAGCGCATCACGCCCGACACGACGGTGGTGGTGCTTCAGACTAAGGACCTGCCGGACGGCACGCGGCGCGCGCGCGTGGCCAAGGAAGGGAGCCTGGTGCCGCAGGGGTGGGTCTCGTGGGTGACCGCGAATGGCTCGATCGGGCTGGTGCCCAAGCAAGGCTCCGTCCATCTCAACCTCCCCCCTCCAGAAAAGGTGGAGGGATGGAGCGCCGCCTCGGGCGCCGATGACGCCTCGTCGAGCGCTCCCGACAGCGCGTCCGCCCGCCTCGGACGCAACACATACGTGCCCGGGCGCGTGACGCGCGCCCCGTCGCCCCGCGGTGGTCGGACCCAGCTGCCGGACCCACGCCGGGCTCCACCCCCACCCCCCGTGGGCGCGGGCGGACGAAGTGCTCCTCTCGCGGCGCTCAGCGGTGCGCTGGTCGCCCGGCGCGGCGCTCTCGGCGCGTCGTTCGGGGCTCCGAGCGCGCCGGGGGGGAGCCGCTTCGGGCGCAGCGGCAGCAGCTTCATGGGCGCGTCCGGCGCCCCGATGGAGGCGCCCATCGGCGCGCCTGTCGGCTTGCCCACAGACCTGCCGTACGATGCGGAACGCCTCCTCTCGCGCTTCGGCCAAAAGGGCGTCAAGGAGTTCGCGGTGCCGCTGGGCGAGGGGTGGATGCAGCGTGCGGGGCGCGGCAAGTGGACCATGGTAGAGGAGGCCAAGGCGAACAAGGACGGCGATGGGCCCGTGATGCAGATCGAGAACCCGGAGCCGAGCTTCTACCTGCTCACCTACGACCAGAATCCGAACGCCCACGTAACCAAAGGCAGCGCCTATCAAATCGAGGCCAACGTGCGCTGCCTGCCCGGCACAACCATCAAGGAGCAGCCCTACCTCGCGATCGTGCTCAACTGGCAGCGCGGCCGGTCCACAGTTACGGCGCCGTGCTTCACAGCCCTGGTGCTCACCGCGGCGTCGTGGCGCATAGACCAGTACTATGAGGGGCAGCAGACGACGCTGGCGGAGGTTCACGACGCGACACTCAAGGCGAACAATGGGATGGGCACGGGCTGGCAGCGTGTGCTCGTCGAGGTCAGGGGCGACCGCGTCACCGTCGAGGTGAACAAGAAGAAGGTCTTCGGCTCCTTTGTGATCTCGCCGCCCCCAGATGCGAATCTCGCCGCCTCGCGCGTGGTGCGCGCGAGCGCGCTCACAGGGCCGGTGGGCATCGCTACGTTCCGCTCGCGCGCGCAGATCAAGAAGTTTGAGCTCGCGCCGCTCGAGGGCGCCGAGGGCGAGGGAGGCTCGGCCGCGGACGGGCGCTATGAAGGCAAGCCGCCGTATGGGCAGGTGATGGGGGGTGATCCGAAACTCGTCGATGCGATCGAGGGCGAGATGCTCGAGCAGAGCCCAAATGTCGCGTGGGACTCCATCGGCGGCCTCGCCGACGCCAAGCGGCTGCTCAACGAGGCGGTCGTGCTGCCGCTGCTCATCCCCGACTACTTTGCGAAGGCGTCGTGCCGCGCGCCGTGGAAGGGCGTTCTGCTCTTCGGGCCGCCGGGCACGGGCAAGACGCTGCTCGCGCGCGCGGTCGCCTCGCTCGGCAAGACGGCCTTCTTCAACATCTCCGCCTCGTCCCTCAGCTCTTACCACTACGGCGAGTCGGAGAAGCTGGCACGCACGCTCTTCGACATCGCGCGCTACTATTCGCCCTCGATCGTCTTCTTTGACGAGGTCGACGCGCTCGTCTCGACGCGCGGCGCCCAGGGCGAGCACGAGGCGAGCCGGCGGCTCAAATCGGAGCTGCTCACTCAAATGGACGGCATCTCGACGCGCGGGACGAGCGAGGGGCAAGTGATGGTGCTCGCCACCTCGAACAAGCCGTGGGACCTCGACGAGGCGATGCGTCGACGGCTCGAGCGGCGCATCTACGTGCCCTTGCCTTCGGAGCAGAGTCGCAAGGAGATGCTTGCCATCCACCTGCGCGGTGTCAAGCTAGGCCCCGATGTGGACCTGGTCGCGCTCGCCAACATCCTGGGCGGGTACTCGGGCGCGGACCTGCAACTCGTGTGTCGCGATGCGTCAATGGCGCCGATGCGCCGCGCCGTCGAGGGCAAATCTCCGATGGAGATCGTCGAGATGCAGGCGAGGGGAGAGCTCGAGGGGGCGGTGAGCATGGCAGACTTCGCCAAGGCTATGCAGACGACGCAGCCATCCTCCTCGGACAAGGAGCACGAGGAGTATGCCGCGTGGAACAACTTGTACGGGTGCAAGTCATAGGATGCTGTAGGACTTACAATCGCGCCATGATTCGACGGCGGTGGCTGAGCAGCAGAGCTGGCGCTCGCACGGCCAGCTCGCTCGCCCTGTCCTCGCCCGCAGCATCTTTTTCAGCAGAGACGATGATGATAATAGGAGATCGCAGTCACGAGTGTTCGGTTTTATGGAATGCGTGAGACCGGGGCGAGAAAGAGGCCGCCTGCGGCCTGGCGAGCGTTCGCCGTTCGGCACGTGGAAGACGCGAGACTCTGAGCTTTTGTTCGATACGAAACTTCGTTGAAATACGCCACGTCCGAAATTACATGATCGGCGCGTGGGTGTCAACGGTCTCGACGACGCGGTCCGGAGACCGGACGGGGCGACGTGAACTCGTGGGAGCGCGCGCGGACCGCGCGCCACGCGGTCCAAGGGCGCAGGCGTTCACGGGTCGCCGCTCACTCGATCCACCTGAGCGCTTTTTGCCTTTATGATTCGCCGTGCTTCGCTTCGGCGGTCATGAGATTGCACGAGATTATTCCTCCTCATCTGCGGACGAGTCGCTGCTGACCATGCCGCCGCGGCCGAGCAGCCGGCCTTCCTCATAGCGCGCCTCCGGCCCCTGGACCTGCCTGCTAGGCCAGTGTATGCCATCGCCGTCCGGCCCACCGCCGTAGACGGGTAGGAACCACAGGCGGGAGTCGGTGCCGAAGACCTGCTGCCAGTTGCGCCGCTCGCCCACGTCAAACATGGGTGACGGCCCTTCGATGGTCGTCTCGTTGAGCATCGCCATGCGTATGTGAAAGGGCGCGAAACACGAGAGCATGAGCGCGAGCGCGAGGTCGACGAAGGCAGCCATCGTGCCGAACATGTAGCGCTGAGTGCCCCACTGGCGCTCGAGAGAGCGTGCAAAGGCGCGGTCTTGGTAGATGCGTAACAGGAGCGGTCCGTTCGTGATGAGCACCCACAGCGTCGCGCTCAGCGTGTAGATCAGAAACAGGATGAAGAACTTCCGATTGTAGAACCCTACGGTGTTGACGACCCATGGGCAGAAGTGATCCATGTTGAGCACGACACGGCGCGTGACGCTGCAAAAGTGCGAGCGCAGTGGCCGGTACATGTTTGATCTGCGGCACAGTGCGAACTCGGACGCGAGCCGCTCGTCGCTCGCGACGCGTTGGTGCCACTCGAGTGGCGTCGTACCAGGATCGGTGAAGACGCACATGACGTAAGAGCAGAGGAGCAGTGCGACGAGCACGTGGAAGACGACGACGCACGCCATGCCCAGCACGCCCTCATGAGGAAGCCACAATACATACGGCGCGTAGTTGACGGCGACAATGCCGAACACGAGGACGAACATCGGACTCACACAGACGCGAAAGACATTGCAAGGTGCGCAGCGGCATGGCTGAGGTGGCTCCGGCTCTGCGTCTGCTGGCAACCAGCTGTCGCGCCAATGGCCCGGTTCTCGTCGCGGCATGCGCGTTCCTTCTTTTCACAGCCCGTGTTTTTTACTGAACACCCAAAACACCGGACCGGCGTACATACGTGTGCAGTTACAACTAGCTTACACGGGCGTCGCATTTACTTTACCTTTTCAAAACATGGTAGACGTCTACAATCCAGCTTTCGGTCAAGGATATCTTGACTTCAGGCTCAAGCTCGTTATGGATCCCGGCCATGCAGTCGAGAGAGCGGGCGGATAAGTGAGCTAGACAGTTGCTTTTGTCATTTGTGACTAGTGTGTCATCGTAGTAGTCGGTACATACATGTACATGTACTCATGTAGTCATGTACGTTGCGTCGCAGTCAATAGTGTGTGAGTGGCATCAATTTCAGGGCCTAAATGTAGTGATTTACAGTCAATATCGCCAAAATTTTCGCGCCTGCGGCGGGCAGAACTCCCGCGCGCATTGCGCGCGGGGCAACTTGATTACCACCCCTCTATAGAGCTCCCCTGTCACCTCCCAAGAGGCCGTCGACTACCCGGGTGCAGTCGTCGGAGATGGTGAGACACAAGTACATGTACGGAAGCCGGGAAGGAGCACGAACGGGAAGGAGACCAGGAGGAGACACGCCTGACTGAACTGAACTGAACTGAACTGTAGTCAAGTCTATACATTTCCGGTCGCTTGACTTGACCGTTTCAAAACATGTCAGACGCGACGTCCCTTCCTCCGCTGCCGCTGGCGCCTGCGGATCCTGACAGCGTCAAGGAGGCCACTGTGTCCTCGGCCACCGCCCAAGCGCAGGCTCAGCGCCCATCGGCGGTCGAACAGGCATACCGCAACACGATCGCGCCTCCGGGACGAACACGCACAGTTGCGAGGCCGAGCAAGCAGGGCGGCAGCGCGGCGGTGGGGACGGCAGAGCCCAGCGCGAGCGCTATCGCAGCATCCAAAGCTACCGATGGTATGTTAGCGGCATCCAAAGCTACCGATGGTATGTGCGACCCAGCGGTGGCGACGGCGACCGCGACGCGGCATCGACAGCCTTCCGCCTCGCCGTCTGCGTCCGCCCTCAGCAGCGCTGGCGATGTATCGTCCGCCCTGAAGGCGGCCGTCATGGTCGAGGCGGATGCGCGCGAGCACCTGCGCAAGATGCGCGCAAAGGTGCAGCGCGAGCTTGCGCGTGCCACGTCGATGGCGGCGCTCGAGGATCTGCGCGAGCGCAAGCGGCAGGAGGGGGTGAACACTCGAGCTGATTTCGAACGACAGGTCGGTCGCGACGTGACGCGCAAGATCGCCGAGGACCTGGCACAGGGCAAGGTGGAGCCTGCGACGGAAGAGGAGTTGCGCCGTCTCTCAGAACAGTTCAACCGGAGGCTGAAGGATCTGTACCCTGACGCCGAGGTGACGCCCAACTTCTTCACGCTGTTCAAGCACATCGACGTGGATGGCTCGCGCCGCGTCTCGTTTAGAGAGCTGACGATGCTCATCCGGGTCGAGCTGCGCCTGTCCAAGGTGATTGCCACTGTAGCCACTGATTGCCACTGATTGCGCTCGTCCGAGGCGGCGCTTCCACTCTCGAAGCTGCATGCGCATCTCTGAGTGCATGCTGATTGCTTCCTTCATCAGGCGACGCTCCCGCTCTCGAAGCTGCACGCACTCTGGGCGAAGCTTGATGAGAACGGGAGTGGGTTCGTGGACGCAGGCGAGCTGGGGCGCTTCATGCGGCTAGGGCTGCCCGAGGCGAGCGCCGGCAGCCGCACGCGCACCCTGCTCGAGAAGCGTGCGGGGCGGAAGGCGCTGCTCGCGGAGCTCGCGGACCGCTCAGGCGAGGCTCTGACCCGCAAACTTCAAAAGGAGCACGTCCCGCCGGCGACCAAAGCCGAGCTCCTCCAGATGTCAGCGCTCTTCAATGCACAGATGGCGGCGCTTCAAACACGCGATGCGGGCGGGAACAGCTTCTATCGGCTGTTCAAGTACATGGACATGGACGACTCGGGACGTGTCTCGTTCAAGGAGTTCAAGTTGATGATCCGCGATGAGCTCGAGGTGAGCTCCGCCGAGCTGCCGCACGTAAAGCTGCTCGGGCTGTGGAGGGCGCTCGATCACGACGAGAGCGGGTACATCTGTGCAGGCGAGTTCGGCCGCTTCATGAACCTCAAGGGCCGTGCCAGAGCCGAGGCCGCCAGCCCATACGCCACCAACAATGCGACGAAGCGAGAGGCGAAGAATAATGAGATCAGGCGATTGGAGAAGGAGTGGCAGCTGCAGGCGGCACGGCGGGCAGAGGCGACTGCCGCGGCGCTCGCCTCTGAAGCACACCGGCTCGAGAGCGCTCTTTTCGCCGCCGCCGCTGCCAAGACGCCCGCCGTTAAGAGCCGAGGTCCCCACGACGATGCGCCGCTCACGCTGCCGCAGATCTCGCCCAACGGCTCGCGCACGCAGACGTTCACCAACGGCCTGTCGCCGTCGTCGGCGAGCACGGGTGCGCTCGAGACCAATGCCGCGCTCCACAAGCTCGCTCGCTCGACGCTTGCCCACGGCCACGGCCGAGGGCGGTGAGGAACAGGCTCGCGAGACGCTTGCCCACGGCCGAAGGCGGTGGAGGACGCAGCGAAGAGCGACTATTGTACTACGCATATCTGAAAAATGAAGAATGTCTTTTTTCATTCACAGCCGATTCACACGACCAGCCACACCCGATGTGGACCGCCGACAGCGGGCTGCTGCGCGCGCTGCAAGGGCTTGGCGTCGAGAAGGAGCTCACCTGGGTGGATCGTACCATCGCGCGGCAGCGCAAGCTGCAGCACCCGGTCGAGCAGCGCAAGCTGCCGCCGCCAACGGCGCCGGCACGCGCACCGCCATGGGCGCCAGCACCAATACCACTCACGCCGACCACCTTTTCTGGTGCCCTCGACCGGCTTGAGCGCGTGCTCGGCGTCACGACAGACGTGCAGTCGACACCGTGCGTGCGGCCGTCGGTCGCGAAGGAGCCAGCGACAACGCCGCACGACTTTTTGGATATGTCCATGCTACGGCCGCACCAGGTGCAGCTGCCGCTGAGCACAGAGCCGAGCCCGCCGAGCACATCGCCCACCATCCATCCGATGCGCGGCTCGAGACGCAGCTCCATTCCAGCCTCGGCCGAAGTGCCACGCAACCGCGCCCGCCCGTTCGGCAGCAGTGTCACCTTCAGCAGCTCGCCGCCGCAGCTCTTTGATACGGTCGACGCTGACAGTGACTCTGACAAAGACAATGACGTCGACAATGACGTCGTCGATACTGACGCCATCGATACCGGCGGTGGCTTCGATTCGGACCGCATCTCAGCAATGCCGTCCTTTGGGATGGCACGAAGCGACGCGGCCGTTGGCTTGAGTGGCGGCGAGGACGGCAGTGGCGGTGGCAGCTGTCGGCCGATGCATGAGCGTTCACGACGACCTCTACCGTCGCCCGCGCTGCCTTTGTGGACACCCTCGCAGCCGCCTTCGTCGGCGCCCTCGCCCCACCTGCGCGGGATCGCCGAGCGTACGGGATGGGGCGCATTGCCGGGCGCCGAACGCACACAGCGGACTCTCCTCTCCCAACTCGTCTCTCCCGCGCCGCCGCTGCCGAGCCAGCCAAACGCAACTCGGCGTCGAAACTGGGCGCCCAACCCGGCGCCCAGCCCGGCGCCCGACACGGCGCCCGACACGGCGCCCGACACGGCGCGAAACCCGACGGCCTTCGACCCTCGTAACGGCTTTCGTAACGGCTCGTCATCGAGCGCAGCTGCTGCGACGGGCGGTCTGGCTGCCACCAACGCTGCCGAAGCCACTGCCCTCGCGACCGCCACACCCGCGCCGCGTCGTTCTCAGTGTGCCACCCCGCCCCCAACGCCCGCACCCGTAGCCGCGCTGTACCGGGCTCTCCTCGACCGACGAGAAGCCGCCAACTGCAACGCCACCACCACCGACGCCACCGCCAATGCTGCCGCCACTGCCGCCGCCAGCACCAACGCCAGCACCGGCGCCAGCACCGGCGCCAATCGCTTTGATGAGTGGGCTGCGCGCGCAGCCTCGGTGTCTGGAGACTTGCGCGGCGGCGGCGGGGGGGGGGCAGCGCACTTGAGAGCGCACTCAGGTGGCGGCGGGGAGGGGGCAGCGCACTTGAGAGCGTACTCGGCTCCATCGATGAGGACCCCGTGCGCTCGCGCGCTCGACAGCATCGACGCATCGACCGCCACAGAGGCCGCCACAGAGGCCGCCACGGAGGCCGAAGCGCCGGCAACCGAAGGGACCGGCAGCTGCTCTACCAAGGTGTCGGTAGAAGGGGCCGTGAGCACGACCGAGGGTTTGGGCGCGGATCGCGAGGCGCGACTGCGCGAGCGTGAGGCGGCTCTGGAGCGCTTGAATGCGCAGCTGGCACTCGACTTTGAGTATGTGCTAGGCGAGCTTGACGCGCGGCTCGATGCGAAAAAGGCGCAGCTGCGCGACGAGCACGCGGAGCTTCAACGGCTTCAGACTAAGCTTGACGTGCGCGAGAGGCAGCTGCAAGGGCGCGAGCAGACGGTTCGAGTTCTCTTGGACGGCGGTGGGCATGAGATGACGCCCGCGACGGCGGCAGCGCGCCATCGGTTCGAGAAGGCGAAGCGCGAGCTCGCCTCCTTACCCGCATCGCCCACGGCAGCGCTCCTTGGCACAGCGAGTGAGGTCGATGCGAACGCACTCGCAGCTGATGGGGCAGCGCCAGCAGGGGCGGCAGCAGCGGGCTCGTTCGAGGCCGTGCTCGCCTTACTTGAGCAGGTCGCCACTCACCTTAGCAGCACAGCGATGGACGGCGTGGGTGCCGGCAGTGTGGCGGCAGTGGCGCCTCCTTTGGCCGCATACGACTCCGCGTCGTCGATAGCCTCGTCCACGCTCCCTGTGCATGCCATCGGAGACCGAGGGCGCCGTATCGAGCACATGCCGAGGTCCCCAGGCCGGCGAACCGGAGACAGCGCTCTCGGCGCTCTCGGTGCCCACCACGGCGCTCACGGCGCTCACGGCGTCCTCGGTGGTGGCCTGGGCGGCGGCGGCGGCCTGGGCGGCGGCGCGATGGGTGGCAAGGAAGGCAATGCGGCGGTGCATGCGACGATTGACCTGCAACTTGTGCAGCAAGAAAGTGTCACCTCGAAGATGTACACGCTCGCCTCCTACTTACGGCTGCTGCACGCGGGGTGGGGCGGCGCTACGGGCGCCGCCTCGGGCGCCGTCCCTACCGTGGCGGCGCCCGGGGCAGCGCCCTCGGCGGTCGTCGGTGATCGCGCGGAAGCGACAGCTCATCTGAGCGCCGTCACGAGCGCTCGCTGCGGCGCTGTTGTGGGCGAGGCTGGCGGTGGCGCTGTTGTGGGACCGTCTTTGTGCCCACCTCCACTTGTGCCTCCGCCGCTACCTGTGGCAGGGGCAGCAGCGGCGGGGGCAGCAGCGCCGCACGCGCCGCCGCCGCCACCGCCACCGCCACCGCCACCGCTACAGCCACTACTGCCGGGGGCAGCGCCGCCGCTCGCGCCACCGCCTCTGCCCACAGCGCTGGTGCCTCCGCCGCCTCCGCCGCCTCTGACGGGTGTGCCACCACCGCCGCCGCCGCCGCCGATGCCTGGTGCGCAGCCCGGTGCGTCGACCGGTGTGCCACCCCCTCCTCTCCCCGGTCTGCCCGGTGCGCCGCCCGGTATGCCGCCTGCCGCCGTGTCGAGCGGCCCACAGCGGCCACCGCTCCGGCCGGTACACTGGATGCAGCTCCCGCCGGCCAAGCTTGCAGGATCGGTGTGGGCCACGTTGGATGTGAACGCTGTGCACGTCGATGAGGAAGCTACACGAACGCTCTTCGCGGCGCGTGTGCCGCCCTCGAAGCGCCCTTCCACAGGGGCCGCCCGCCACGCAGCCTCCTGCGACAGCATCGCAGACACTTCTGAGGCTGCTGGCCTCGGAGGCAGCAGCGGTGGCGGCGGGGGCGAGGGGGGACGTACGAGCAGCTTCGCGGGCGGCGCCGCACAGCGCGGGACGACGCCCACGCTGCACGTGCTGAGCTTGCCGCGCGCGAACAACGTCGGCATCTTCCTACGCAAGAGTTTGACTTGGAAGGGCGTCTCGATGGTACGCCGCGCGGGCGACCCGCAGATCGGCGGCAGCAGCAGCAGCAGCGGCGGCGGAGGCGGCGGCGGCGGCGGCGGCAACGGCAGCGGCGGTGGCGGCGGTGTGCCTGAGCTATGCGCGGCCATCGTTCGATTGGATCTGATGCTGGCCGAGCCGGAGATGCTCGATGCGGTCCTCTCGAACCTACCCCCCGAAAGCGAGGCGGAGCAGCTACGTGCACTCTCATTGCCCCCGGAGCAGCTCACGCCGCCCGAGCGATTCTGCTTTGAGATGGCGCGCCTGCCGCGCCTGCGCCCGCGCCTGCACGCGCTGCGCCAGCGCCAGAGCCTGCCGGAAAAGCTCGGACGTGCCACGACGGCGCTCGGCGCGGTCGCCGAAGCCGCGAGGGCTCTTATGGAGAGCAGTCTCTTTCGACGACTGCTCGCTTCCATCCTGCGCCACGGCAACGTGCTCAACGAGAACACGGCGCGGGCTGGGGCGCGTGGCGTGCGCCTCGACGGGCTCGAAAAGGCTCGCGCTGTCAAGTCCGCGGAAGGCCAGACGTCTCTGCTGGAGTACGCGTGCGCGGCCGCGAGGGTCCCCCTTGAGCAGCTGCAGGTCGAGTTGAGCACCGTGCGGCTGGCGATTCAGATGCCGTTGCCCGAGGTGCTGCGGTTCGTCAAGGAGGTTGAGGACAGCGTGGATGCTGTCAGCCAGGAGCTCGCACTCTGTCCAATCGCCGACCTTGAGGCCGACGTCGCCGCCGGCGCGCAGCAGTCGCTCGAGGCGCCCGAGACGGCGCCGATCGGGACCGACGGTATCGCCGCCGCCACCCAGGAGGCGGCGGCGGCAGCGGCGGCTAAGGTGGCGGGAGCGGTCGCCGCGCGGCGCGGCGAGAGCCCTGACGAGCAACAGCTGGCCTTGCGCTTTCGTTGGGTAATGGAGCCTTTCCTGGCCGAGATGCGATCTGGGTTGGTGGAGCTCACGACTCGGCGCGCCGAGACGAGCGCGCTGCTGCGCAAGCTTGCGGTGTGGTTGGGGGAGGACCCCGCACAGGCGAACCCAGACGCAATGCTCACCGCGTGCGCCGAGCTTGTGGACACGGCGACCGCGATGGCCTTTCGACCTGATCCCGTCGCGGGTCCGGAGAGTGCTCGTGCAGAGAGTGCTCGTCAGGAGGTAGCGGAACCTGCAGAGGTCGACGAGCATGCGGATGAATATTTCTGAGCACGCCACCGTGCGGCAGTGTTGCGCAGGCCGCTCGCGGCACCGGAGCGACCGTCAAGGTGCGTCTAGCCGCGCGCGTGGGGTCTAGTACAACTGAACTGTGTAGTTGTGTAGAACTATAGCGCACTGCCTCAATTGAGTTTAGCCGAATGCCCGAATCAACAGATGCTCTAGTATGCCTGCCATGCGGTGATGGCGGCGTCATTTTCTCTGGACGAATCGCGCCATGGCGAGCGTCCGCGGCGGACGTTCTTTTTAACTGATAACTGATAACTAATCAGTTATAAACGTCCGAGAATAATAACGTCCTTGGATATTTTGAGACCTCGTCGCACTCGGCAGCCGGGCGTCAAAGCTTCGTGCGATCGCCACGCGAGATGAAGGCCGTCTCCTCGCCCGCGGGCAAGCCCGACGCCCGCGATTGCACAGGCCTGTGCAGCTCGAACTTTCTGGAAGGCCTGGCCGAAATCATGGGCTGTGGAGCTGTACGCAAGCATCCTAAGCGGGCTGCTGTGGACCCGGCCTGCAGCCAGGCGCATGATACAGATAGCGGCAAGGCGATCGCAGAAGAGGGGAATCGCTTGGGAGCGCCGCATCAGATCCATCTGGAGACGCGCTCTCTCGAGCCAAGCAGCTCCGTGCGCGTGCAGAGGATGTCCTCCACGTCCGCCGCCACCGATTTCGACAGCGCAAGTTCTCCTGCTCGCCGCACCAGCTCGCGCCCTAAGCGAGAGCATACTCACAAACTTGGGGGTGATGGGAGTGACAAGGGCTACGGCAGCAGCGGCGACGAGGTCGAGCTGGGCGAGAAGCGCCGCCGCTTCGTTTGGACCGCTGAATTGCACCAGCGCTTTGAAGAAGCGGTGCGCCAGCTCGGCTTGGCATCCGCAAAGCCGCAGGCCATCTGGCAGCTTATGGACTGTGGTTCAGAGAGCGACGCTCCCACGCGCAAAAACGTCAAGTCGCACTGGCAAAAGTACCGGGTCGCCCATGGTTGCCCCACGGTGCACGCGACCTCCGCGAACTCCCTCCCTGGCCCCCACCTTGCCCCCTGTTTTGCGGGACGAGTAGTACTCCTTCCTCTCAACTCTCCCTCCCATGCGGCCATCTGACGCGCAGGATATGCCGGAGGAGCAGCCGGCCGAAAAGCTGTTCGAGACGCAGGGCATCTCTACAGCTTTCGCCCAAATCGACGACGCCGAGCCCCCCCGTGTTCCCGTCACTTCCGAGCTCGCCTCCTGTATTCGCGCTGCAGCCAAGCCGCCCCCACCACCTATGGGGGACACGGCGACCATCGCAAGTTCAATCCTGAGCCAGCAGTATCAGGCGACGCTCGCGCAGCTTCCGACGCATGTGAAGGTGGATGAGCATCTAGACAGGCAGAGGGTACACCAGGCCAGACTGGCGGGGATACTTGCAGGCAAGTCGAACGCAACCTTGAGCCCCATCATGAGCAAGGAGCAGGTCACACGCCTCGCCCACCATGTGACGATCCGGCGCAACTTGCTGCAGCACATGTGCCGGATGCTGCACGCGCAGGAACTGGACGCCGCGCAGTACGATGCCAAGGCCTCCTTGCTCTTCGCAGCGGACGAAATGGTCGACTCGCCAAAGATGGGCGAGGATCTCATGAGTACTTCATACACGACCACCTCGCCCTTCTTATACCGTTCGACGAGCTCCGCCACCTCGGCCACCTCATACCCCTCGACGAGCTCGACGCCGCCACCCGAGGCAGAGTCAATCGTGATGACGGACGAGACTAAGTTGATGCGCATGTCAGAGGCCGAGGCGGCGAGACAGCGGGCCCTGGCAGAAGCTTTGGCAGCTCTTCCAGTGCTGCCAGCGCCCGCGTCACATGATCAATTCAATGTCCAATTTTTCGGCGACATCCATTCGTTCGATGAGCTGACACCGGGCGACGTGACCAGCTCCGCCGCCAAAGTCATTCTCCAAGAACTCGAGGAGCTCGGGATCGAAGCGCTCGCGATCGAGGAGCTCGGGGTCGAGGAGGCAGCTTGGGATCCGTCAATCAGCACGGGATTGAGTAGCTCAGGGATCCAGATCCAGGAGCCCTTTGGCATCCTGACATGAAGATGTGTTAAAATAGTCAACAAGACAAACAGAGACACGCGACACGCACCGCACAGCAGATACAACCACACCACTCGCCAGTCCGCGCCCGCGGACGGTCCCGTCGCCGTCCCCGGGACCCTCGCGCCTCGGCCGCTCGGGCGGTCCGAGTGTGCAACGGACCCAGGCCCGTCCGCGGTGACGAGCACGAGTCCCTGAGGGGCCTGAGCGGTTCATGGCGATGGCGCAACCTTCTAGAAACGTCGACTTGGCTACATGTATTGATGTATACATGTCGCCATTAGTTAACGTGTTTACCAACAAAGTGACAACAAAGTGGACTCTTCTAGTGGACTCCGAATTTGCTATTATCCATTAATTTAGGCATTATGATTATCGTGGGGCCGAGCAATAACGTATTCAAGTATCTAACGTAAGAATACTCTCGACTAGAACGATTGCCAATACTGAATACAAGTAGGCATTAAGACTAGAACATTAAGGCATCAGAGATGCATCAGTGGAGACGTCTGGAAGATCGGCAGACACCAGGCAGCGCAGGGCCCGGCTTCCCGGCCTGCCGTCGATACACATGATGTACTTATCTTCATTGGCCGGCAAGACGGCGGGTTCATCGAGAAAGTCTCGAAGAAAGTCAAAGTGGAATATGGCCTAGTCGATGGCTTCGGGCTAGGCAGCGGTTAATTAAGGGGCCAAACGGCCATTTACATGCAACCATGACGAAATGCCGTCCGGAAAATAGAGCCATACGGCTTCGAGTATAACGAGTTCCGCGCACCAACGTGCCGCGCTGTGACTGCTGTGCCCTGTGCGGGCTGTGGGTATTTTAGCGGTAACGCGAGATCGGAGATGACGGGGTGGCTGCTGTTCAGGGCTCGACGAAATGACCCGCATCAACGCCAGGCAACGCCCGAGGCCCCAGCAGTACGCACCGTACGAGTTGTACACCCACACGACACACTGCGACCCACGAGCCGACGAGGCACCGCACGAGCGCACGTCGGACGTCCGCACAGGCGGCGGGGTCCCGCGGTCCCCGGCCATATTTGGCTGGGTAGCTTGTTATAGTAAGTTATATTTACGAATCTCTCTCGCTAACACGCAGGGAGCAGCGGGACGATGCACGGCACAAACCTGTAGCCATACGATAGGCCAAGAAGTACGAAACACAAGCAGGCCGCTACACACCGTAGCCATCGTCGTCATCGGCAGCAGCTGCAGCTATTAACGAGCTCGCCGAAGCTTGCGGCGGCGCCGATGTGCGTTTGACAAAGCCCTGAGCCTGCAATGCTTCCTTGAACTGGTCGTTATTCATAGCTGCCGGCACTCCAAGCGCACCGCGCAACTTCGCCACCAGCGCGTCCGTCAGCGGGTCGCCCGCAGATACTGACACGCCCAACTGCTCGCTCACCTCGGGAGCCGACTCGGCCGTAAACACATAGGAGGCGGGCGCGGGTTTTGCGGCGGGTGCGGGTTTTGCGGCGGGTGCAGGTGCGGGCTTTGGGGCGGGTGCGGGTTTTGCGACGGGTGCGGGTTTTGTGGCCGTAGGTGCCGAAGTGCGTTCGACAAAGCCCTGAGATTGCAGTGCTTCCTTGAACTGCTCGTCGGCCATCTCGTCCTCCACTCCGAGCGCATCGCGCAAAGCGTCCAGCAGCGCGTCCGTCAGCGGGTCGCCCGCAGATACTGACACGCCCAACTGCTCGCTCACCTCGGGAGCCGACTCGGCCGTAAACACATAGGAGGCGGGCGCGGATTTCGCGGCGGCGGGTGCGGGTTTTGCGGCGGGTGCAGGTGCGGGCTTTGGGGCGGGTGCGGGTTTTACGACGGGTGCGGGTTTTGTGGCCGTAGGTGCCGAAGTGCGTTCGACAAAGCCCTGAGCCTGCAATGCTTCCTTGAACTGCTCGTTATTCATAGCTGCCGGCACTCCTAGCGCACCGCGCAACTTCGCCACCAGCGCGTCCGTCAGCGGGTCGCCCGCAGATACTGACACGCCCAACTGCTCGCTCACCTCGGGAGCCGACTCGGCGGTGAAGACGTAGGCGACGGTCTCATCCTTGTCGGCGCCGATCATCGCTGCAAGCAGCGCATCCGGTGAAGCAGGCGGTTGCGGCGGCGCGGCTGCCGCCTTCGCCTTCGCCACCTCCGCCTCCTTTGCCTTCGCGCCGGCTCGAGCGGCAGCAACACGTGCGTGCGCAGCCTTAGCCTCGGCCGCCGCCTTTTCCTTAGCCTCGGTCGCCGCCTTCTCCTTGGCCTCGGCCGCCGCCTTCTCCTTAGCCTCTTTCTCGGTCGCTGCCTTGGCTGCCGCCTGCGCCGCCGCTTCTTTCTCGGCAACCGCCTTCTTGGTCGCTGCCTTGGCTGCCGCCTGCGCCGCCGCTTCTTTCTCGGCAACCGCCTTCTCGGCCGCCACCCTCTCGGCCGCCGCTTTCTCGGCCGCCGCTTTCTCGGCCGCCGCTTTCTCGGCCGCCGCTTTCTCGGCCGCCACCCTCTCGGCCGCCGCCTTCTCGGCCGCTGCCTTCACGGCCGCTGCCTTGGCCGCCGCCCTCTCGGCCACCGCCTTTTCGGCCGCTGCCCTCTCGGCCGCCGCCTTCTCGGCCGCCGCCCTCTCGGCCGCCGCCTTCTCCGCCACAGCGGGTGCGCGCGCAGGCGCAGGTGCGGGCGAAGGTACTCGGTAGAGCTGCGTGCCAACGGCCACTTTGCCAGAAACCACCGCCTCTCGGAGCTCACGGCGTGCTCGATCTCGCTCGAGCTCAGCCTCGCCAACGCGTAACGACAGTCGTCCGCATGCGATGCTCGCCTCCGACTGAGCCCGATCGACCTCGCGCGCCATCTCGTCCACGGCGGCACGCACGGCCTTCTGGCAAGCCCTCCCGTGAGCGACCAATTCCTTGGAACGCGAACTCAAGTCGACCAGCAGCAGCTCATCCTTCCGGCGCTGCTCAATCACGTCAGGCATCTCGAAGCCGTTGGCGGCCGCGGTGGCGGCGCCCGCGACGGCACTGCCAGTGGGCGAGCCCGCGCCGCTGCCACGGCCTCCGCCGACGCTGCCCCGGGCCCCACTGACGCCGCCACGCCCCCCACCGACGCCACGGCCAGCACCTCCGCGGCCCGCGCCGCGGCCGGCGGCGTCGACCGGTTGGGTCTGCTTAGGGGCCGGTGTCGCCTCGGGCTGACCACCGGTGACCTTTTGCCACAGGTCGACGACAAAGCGTATCGGGCTGGGCGGTTCGAGCTCCCATTCAGGCGCCGTCTCGGGCGCCTGCTCGACGCTCACCGGACGGGCTCGGGCTGGCGTGGACAGCATCATTGCGTCCGCGGGCGGCGCTCGCCATGCGCCCTTGCGCAGCAGCGTCATCTCGAGGCGCGAGAGCGTCGATTCCATTTCGTCAAGCTCGGCCGCCGGCACAGCCACCGTGCCAAGTGCACCGGCACCGGCGCCGGCCGCCGGTGCTTGCCCGAGACGGCGCGCCGCATCTGCTCCCTTGGGGGTACTTGGCAACGGCCGCTGCCGCTCCTGCTGCGCAATCTGCAGCGAGGTGCGCAGGGTCTCCACCTCGGCCTCGCGCGCCTGTAGCTGCGCCTGTACCTCGAGCAACGCCTCCTGCAATGGCCGGCGCGCCTCCGCCACCGCCACGACCGCCGCCGCCTCCTGCGCGGCGGTGTGCCCGTCCTTGCCTTCTCGAGCAGCGTCCGCGAGCAACGCCACGCCGGCCGCGACCGTGGCGGCGCCCGGCCGGCTCTGCTTCGCCCTCTCCGCCAAGCGTTCGGCTGCCTCCTTGGCGACGACAGCCGCCGCGCACGAGCGGACGAGCGCCGGTGCGGCGCTCTCTAATTGGCCGAGCAATCCCTCAAGTTCGCCCAATTGGGCGTGCATGCGCGTCTCCATCCTTCTCTCCGCCTCGGCCGCCGCCGCCTCGGCCACTGCCTCGAAAGTCGGCGCCGTCGGAGCGACCGGAGCCTGACGCTCGGCAGCAGCTTGCGCAGCCAGCTGCGCTTTGAGTGCCTCAATCTCCTGACGCAGATGTGCACTCTCCTGACGCAGATGTGCACTCTCCTGACGCAGATCGGCCGCCTCGTCGTCGTCGGAGGCGCAGAGCTGGGCCTTGAGCCCCTCAATCTCCTCGCCCAGTCTCGCGATCTCCTCGTCGGAGATCGCGAGCCGTCGGCTCACCTGTGGAGCAGGGATGGCGCTGTGGTGAGCACTCGCATGCAAGGCATCATCAGGATCATCGTCGGCGCTCGCGAGCCGTCGGCTCACGTTGCGGGCGTCGGTCTCGGCAGTCTCCCTGGCTTCCTTCGCCAGTTGGGCTTGCTGCTTCTGAGCATCGAGCTGCGCTTGAGCAGCCTGCTGCCCTCGCTCAAACGCCTCGCGCGCCGCTGCCACCGCTGCCTCTCGCTCCTCCTCGAGCTCCTCATTGACAGCTGCCGCGGCCGCGAGCGCGGCGCGCAACTGCTGCGCCATCACCTCGGTCGCCTCTTGGGACTCACTCAGCGCCGCCTTGATCTCCTCATTCGACTCTTGCGATCGATACGGCGTGCTCGGGCCCTCGACGAGCACGCCGCCCGCCATGCCGCCCCGCGGACTCAGTGTCGGCGAGGCCGCCTGCCGATCGCCCATGGGAGAGGGCAGCACACCGGCCAGCTCGGGCGAAGAGGGCCCGCCCTCGGAGGTACGCGGTGACGGCTCCGACTCGGAAAAGTCGCTGTAGTCGCTCTGCCACTCGCCCACCGCGAGCCGCGGGTTCCGACGCTCTTCTGTCCGACGCTCTAGCCGGTGTCCACTCGATGGCAACTCGATGGCGGCCGGTCGACTCGGCGAGCGCGCCGCGTTGGGCGCCTCCGCTGCCGTGAGGGCAGCCATTCCTACCCCGCGTGCCGCCTTGGGTAACGCGACGGGTATCGCGCTCTCGATTTGGTCGAGCATCGCCTCGATTTGCTCGAGCTCGCGGTGGGTGGTGGCCTCCGACGCCTGGGTCAAAGCGAGCGCCTTCGATTGCAGCTTCTGCTGCAGCGCGAGCGCCATCGCCTCCGCCTTGGCGGTCGCCTCCGCCGTCGCGCGCGCCGCTGCCGCCTCCGCAGCGGCCTTCTCGCGCGCCTCGACGTGCGCCGTAATCTTGGCCTTGACCTCCTCGGCCTTGGCTTCCACAGCCGCTGCCAGCCGCACTGCGACACGCATCTCCACCGCCGCCTCGAACTGCTTGTCCACCTCGCGTGTGTCGCCGGACATCGAGGCGCGCCGGGCGTTCCGCGCGTCTTCCTGTGCCGCCGCCACGAGAGCGGCGGCCGCGGCCGCCTGACCTGCCATCTGCGCCTCCACTTGGACTTTGACCTTCTCACGCACCTCTGCATTCGCCCAGGCCATCGCCTCCGCCCTCGCCTCCGCCCTCGCCTCCGCCTTCGCCTCCGCCATTGCCTGCGCCTTGGCCTCCCTCTTCGCCGTCTCAATGGCTTTCACCATTTCATCGGTGGCCGCCATCGCACTCGCTGCGAGGGAGGCACCTGCGAGATTGACCTTCTCACGCACCTCCTCAGCCGCCGCCATCCGCGCCTCGTGCATCGCCGCCGCCTTGGCCTCGACGAGCGCCTCCCTCTTCGCCTCCGCCATCGCCTCCGTCTTCGCCTCGGCCATCGCGGTCTCCCTCGCCTCTCGCTTGGCCTCTTGCACGGCCTTGATCATCTCGTCCGTGGCCTTCATCGCGCTGGCCGCTAACGAGGTACCAACCTCCTCCCGTGCCGCCTGGCGCGCTTCCGCGACCGCCTTCGCCAGCTCCACCTTTGCTTCCTCTCGCGCCTCGGCGAGCGCCTCTGCGCGTGCCTTCGCGGCGGCGTCCGCCGCGCTCGCCGCACCAGCCGCCATCGCCTGCGCCTTGGCTTCGGCGAACGCCTGCGCACGCGCTTCGAGCCTTGCCGCCTCCACCACTTGCGCCGCCTGCGCATGCACCTGCTCCATGACCATCTGCGCCATCGCCGCCTGGTCGAGGGCCTTGGCCTGCGCCGCCGACTCGTCGCGTGCAGCCGCCACAGCCGCCGCGAGCTCCGCCTTCGCCTTGGCGGCCATGGACGCCTCGGTGACCAGGCGCGCGTCCGAGGCGGCCTTGGCCACCATCTGGCGCGTCTTCTCCTCCCATACCTCCTGATAAGGGAGGCAAGCAGTGCCCATTAGTGGAAGAGGTACTCGAGAGGCACTCTCCAGAGGCACTCATGAGGCACTCCAGAGGCACTACAGAGGCAATCTCAAGGGTCGCCTGCGCTACCTCGGTCACACGACGTGCCTCCGCTTCCTCCGCACGTCGCATCGCCGAGGCGCCGTCATCAGCGAGCACGGCCGCGTTCCACAACGACCACGCCCCCGTGAGGGCCGCCGCACGACGCGTGCGCAGTACAGAGCGCAGCCGCGCAGCCGCCACAAGCGATTGCATCGCTTCGAGCTCCTGCCTCGTCTCCGCGAGGAGGATCTCAACTGCACGCGGCGAGTGGGGCGAGGCGCCGCCCGCGCCCACCTCGGTGCTCGGCGAGCGAGCCGCTTGAAGGAGGCGAGAGGCCGGGCCGGGTGTGATCTCCGAGTGGTGTGAAGATGGCCCCTCGAGCAGCCGTGTGCGCGAAGGTGTCGCGGCCGCAGCATTGCGCGCCGCCGCCGCCGACACGCGCACAAAGGCTTCGCCAGCCGAGACGGCGGCGGCGGCGGCGGCGGCGGCGCGCGCGGCCTCGGCGCTCGCGGAGGACGCGCGCGCCTCTGCCTCAACCGCGCGCGCCTCTGCATAGCGCAGCTCGTCGCGCATCGAAGTGAGGGTCGCATCGAGCATCAGCTTCCCATGCTGCCACTCCGAGGCCGCGAATTGCGCCTCGCTTACCTCCCTCCGTGCCCTCGCGCCAGCCGAGGCGGCAGCGTCGGCGGCGGCGAGCGCAGCGGCATCGGCTGCCGCCGCCGAGGCGCGCGCGCGTGCAGCGGCTTGGGCCTCGAGCGCTGCCGCCTCCCGCGCACGAGCGCATTCGTCATTCGCCGCCTGCATCTCGGCCTGGGCCTTGGCCAGGGCTTCTCTCGCAGCTGCCAACTCGCCCATTAGGTTGTCGGCGCGCGCGCGCTCGCGCTCCGCGGCGCTGAATGCATGCGCCTCACGCCGCTCAGCTGCCGCCGTCTCGGCCTTGGCGTCGTGCGCTTCGCGACGCGCCTTCGCCTCTCGCTCCATCAGACTCGCGGCCCCGAGCTGAGCGGCAGTGCCCGCAGACAAGGCGCGCGTCTCGAGCGAGGCGAGTGCATCCGCATGCGAGCGCTTGAGCTCATTGACGTACCCCGTGTAGTGCGCCACCTCGGTCTCCAGTTGAGCGATGCGCTGCTTGAAGGCCGTCGCTTCGGCCGCCGCCGCCGATCGCAGCTCGTGCTCGGCCTTCTCGCGCTGGCGGTGCATTGCGGCCTCGGCCACGGCGGCCGCGTCCGCCGCCTCGGCGCGCATCGCCATCGCCATGTCCTCACGGGCCGCGCTCGCCGCCGCCGCGGCCGCAGTAGCCGCTTCGAGCCGGGCGGCGATCATCTGCTCCGAGTGTGACTGCCGTTGTCGCACGAGCTCGGCCTCGTGGCTCGCCTGCGTGCATGCAGCAGATCGGGGTGAGGTGGGGCGTCGTGGGGAGCGCGTGCATGCAGGCAGCAGATCGGGGTGAGGTGTTGAGTGACGGGTCAGGTGCGGGCTCGAGATTGCAGGCTCGCGCCTGGAGCTCAGCGAGCTTGTGCTCCTTGAGCATCAGCTCGTGCCGCGCCGCGCCGGCCGCCGCCTCCGCCGCCTCCGAGCGGATCGAAAGGCGCGCCTGCATCGTGCTCGACTGCGCCGAGAGCTCGTCCGCGCGCCTCTGGGCCGCCTCGAGAGCCTCCTTCAGTTGACGACGCTCGTCGGCCGAAAAGGCCCGAGCGGCCACGGCTTGGGCGGACGCCTCGGCGGCCTCGGCGGCCTCCTGCGCGGCGCGAAGCGCCTCGTGAAGCTGCGCGATCTGATCCTCGAGCTGCCGCTCGCGCCCTCGCGCCATCGCGCCCGCCTCCGAGGACGCCTCTGCCGTCGCCCGCCACTCGCGGGCTTCAGCCATCGCCGCCGCGCGAAGCTCGCGCGCGTCGTCGAGCTCGCCGCGCAGCCTCGCCGCCTCGGCCTGCGCCTGCGCGGCCAGATGAGCGGAGCGCTCCGCCGCGATGCGCGTCCGGTTCAGTGCTGCCTCTTTTTGGGCCAACTGAAGTTCGAGAGCGTCCGCACGCTCACGAGAGCGTGCCGCCGCCGTCACCGCCGCCGTCGAGCGCGGCGAGCCGCCGTCGGCCGGCGCCGTGCTCGGCCGCTCGTCGCGATCAGCACGCTCCATCGCGGTGCTGCGCATGCTCGTCATGGGTAAGGGCGAGACGGCTCGGCGGTGGTCCGTCGCAGGTGCGGGCGGCTCGGACCCGTCGCCCATACGCGCCCATCCGCCGACAGGGAGCGGCTCGGGCTCGTCGCGCATGGGCGACGGGTCGCGCGAGACGCCGTCGCGTGCAAGCGCGAGCGTGCGCGCGCCCGCGTCGGTACGTTGCTGGCGCTGACGCGACATGAGCTCGCGCCGCTCCATCACCAAGGCCTGCAGCTCGGCGACTTCCTTGCGCGGTGCCGCTGGCGGCCGCCGGCGCGTGGCGCTTTCGGGCAGCTGTCGGGCCACCGTCGGGCGGCCACCGCCCCTCTGAGCATCCTCGAGCGCGCGCCAGCGCGCGAGCTCCTCCTGCTGGCGCCGCATCTGCAGAGAGAGCAAACCCTCCCCTGACATTTCAATCGATATGAGGGGTTTCGGGCAGCAAGGACTTGTTCGGAGCTCTGTGAAGAGACGAACAGGTACCCCCCCGTGTGTCCCGTGTGTGACCGACTCCTTGACCGGGAAAGGAAGGGCCGCGACGAAACCGACTGATTGACTTCCTTTTTTGTGAGCTGCATTGACAGCGGAAGTTAAACGGAAACACCTCGAGCGCAACGCTTTTGTCCATGGCCGGTCCGCCTGTCGAATCGTCCGTGGCGCCGACGTGCTCATCCATCCACGAAGCCGTCGTCAAGCAGGACCGTCGCTCCGTCGCGTGGTACCTTCAGCGGCAGCCGGACTGCGTGCTCAGCCGCGACGAGGACGGCCGCACGCCGCTGCTGCTCGCGGCGGCAGCGGGCGACGCCTCCACGTGCACACTGCTCGTGCGGCGCATGTCCACGTACGACTCCGATGCCATCAACTGGGCCGACGCGGGCGGACTCACGCCGCTGCACTGGGCGCTCACGCAGCAGCGGTACGACGCGGCCGCGCTGCTGCTCCGGCATGGTGCGTCTGCGGCGGTCGAGGATGAGGACGGGCGCCGGCCGCTGCACGCGGCGGCCTTCTCGGGCAACGCGCGCTGCGTCTCGCTGCTGCTGCCGCATGTCACGCGCGAGGGCGTGAGCGTGCCGAGTGCGGACGCTCTCACGCCGCTGCACTACGCAGCGCTGAGCGGCTCGGCCCAGGTGGTGGTGCAGTTGCTCGAGGCGGGCGCGGACCTGCACGCGATCGACGAGGAGGGACGCTCCGCCCTCTCGTGGGCCGCGGGCGAGGCCCACGCCAACGTCGTCAGCGCGCTGCTCAGCTCGCGCGCTGACCCATCGATCGCGGATGCAAACGGCATGGGCGCGCTGCATCATGCGGTCAAGGTGGGATCGCTGCAGTGCGCGCAGCTGCTGCTACGAGCGGGTGCGTCGGCACTGCAGCGCTCCGTCGGCGGCTCACTGCCCGAGGAGATTGCGCGTCAGTTGAACGGCCAGAGCGCACGCGCGCTCCAGGAGCTTCTGCAGAGTGCTGGCGAGGCCGAGGCGCTCGTCCGGCAGGAGACGCTGCTCGCCGAGCTGCATGGGGAGCGGATGGCCGCGCCGGCGTCGGGCGCCGCGCCGGGCGCCGCCGGGACGAGCGCCAAGAAGTCGAAGAAGGCCAAGAAGGCCAAGAAGAGCCTCGAGGACAAGCGGCGGCAAACGCTGCTGCAGCAGGCGCAGCAGGAGCGCAACTACAGCGCGGTGGCCTCGGTGGCGGCGAGCCACTTTGATGGCAACGAGTCGTCGGACGAGGAAGCGTCTGACGAGGAGGGCGTGGCCGAGTCGCCCGCCGTGACGGCCAGCATGGGCTCGTCTGCGTGGTCGACGCCTCGCCCGCCCGCGGGGCCCGCGGTGCCCGCACTGCCGTCGCCTCGAGCGCCCGATGCCTCGCAACGAAGCGGCGGTGGCGCAGTCGTGGGCGCCATCGTGGGCGCCATCGGTCCTAACGCGGCGCGCACGCGCCCGGCCGTGGACGCTTCCGCCATGCCGCCCGCGCCCACGAACGCTGCGCAGCCGTCCCCAGGGGCCGCACTGAGCAGCGGTAAGCCGTTGGTGCGCCCGGGGCTCCGCGCGATGCCCTCGCTGCCGCCGCTGAGCACTGGCGCTGGGCTGCCGCCGCCGCAGCAGCCGCAGCAGCCGCCGCAGCAGCCGCAGCAGCAGCAGCAGCAGCAGCAGCAGCAGCAGCAGCAGCAGCAGCAGCAGCAGCAGCCGGCTGGCGGTTCCCAGACGCCGCGCCCGCCGCGCGTGCAGCAGAATGCGGCGGCGCTCATGTCGCCCTCGGGGGCGCTCTCGGCGCGCTCGCATTTCAAGGAGGGGCGAGCAGCGATGCAGGCTGGCGCGCCGCCGGGTAGCGCTCTCCATCCCTGCGCCCAGCCCTCCGCCGCCGGGCTCAGCGCCTCTATCTCGGCCTCTGTCTCGGCCTCTATCTCGGCCGTACCGCCCTCGGGCGCGGCCGCAGCCGCGGCGGCGGCCGGCACGGGCGGCCCGGCGGCGGTTGAATCGCCGATGAGGCGCATGCCGTCGCCGCCAGTTGGGCCGCCTGGCCCGAATTCCGCAGCGTTCCGAGCGAGCCTCGCCACCCCTCACTCGGTCGTCTCATGGCTTGAGAACGCCAACGTGGAGCAGAAGCGAGCGCTCGCCCAGTTCCTAAGTCAGCTCGGCCCGGGGCTCAAGGTGGCAGAGGCTACTAGCGCGCGCTCTCGCGCGATGCACCCCGGCGGCGGTGGGGGGCTGCCTAGCAGCGGCGGCGGCGGCAGCCGTGACGAGCAGCCGCCGCCGCCGCAGCCGCCGCCGCCGCAGCAGCAGCAGCGAGGTGGGTACGCCGAGGGCGGCGCACGCGGCGGTGGCAGCACACTTGTCGACCTGCGCACAGGCGCTGTGACGGCAACGGGCGGTGAGGTGCGTCAGGTGGGGCGTGTGCGCGTGCACGTGAGCGAGGTGCTCGGGCGTGGGCGCAGCGGCACTATCGTGCTTATGGGCAGCTTCGAGGGCAAGCGCGCTGCGGTCAAGGTGGTGCCGAAACGGCGCCCGAACACGCCCGAAGCTGCCGCGCATTCGGCGTTGATCGCGCGGCGCGAGGCGGAGCTGATGGACCTGTGTGAGAACGAGAACGCACACCCGAACGTGCTACGGCTCTTTGGATGTGAGGAGGACGCCTCTCAGTTCTATCTCGCGCAGGAGCTTTGCGCCGCCTCGCTGCACGACTTGATCAGCGCCGCGCGCGAGCCAGCGACGCTCTCGGCGAGCACTCGTGGGCTGCTGAGCAAGCTGGGGCTCTGGCCGCCGCCGCTGCAGCAGCTCGCCCTTCCGGTGCCACTGCGCCGATGGGTCAGTGCACTCTTCGATGGGTTGAGCCACTTGCATGCGCTGGGCATCCTGCATTGCAAGCTTCGACCGAGCGCCGTCCTGATCAACTCGGCCGGCATCCTGAAGCTCTCGGGGCTCGGGCTCGGGCGCCGTGAGGCTGGCGTCGAGCAGACGCGCCACGACTCACGCCAGGCCATGCGCGACGCGATGGCTGACGACGGCTTCGAGCCGCCCGAAGTGGTGCGCGCTCGATACAGCGCGCAGAGCGATCGGCTACCCCCCGGCGCCGTGCTGCACGGCGGCGGCGCCCGCTCGCATGCAGCCGACGAGGACGACGCGGTCCTCTCGGTACCGGCCAAGAAGGCGGCAGACATCTTCTCGGCGGGTGTGCTGCTCTACTGGAGCCTCACGTGCGGACTTCACCCCTTTGGCGAGGACAGCGCGACTCGGCGCAAGAATGTGCTGCGTGGCGAGCCGGCGAACCTCGGACAGCTGAAACGGCTTCCCGAGGCGCAGCACCTGATGATGCACCTGCTGCATCCAGATGCCGAGCGACGGCTGAGCGCCGCGTCTGCGCGCCTGCACCCAGCCTTGTGGGAAGATGAGCAAAAGCTGCTCTTCGTGCGCTGCGTCTCTGATGAGCCCGAGCTTACGGAGGAGCATTCACACTTCGTTCACGCTCTCGAGGACAAAGGGAAGGCCATCTTTGGCACCGACGGCTGGGGTGGCCGGTTGCATGCGGAGCTGCTCGCCGTGCTCACCGCCCATCGATCGTACCAGCATACGTGCGTCCGCGATTTGCTGCGCGCCGTGCGTAACTGTGACCATCTGCAGGGCATGCCACCCGAGGTGCAGCGGCTGCTGCTCCCGCGGCCCGCGGGCATCGCGCGCTACTTTTTGCCGCGCTTCCCCGCGCTCTTCTGGTCGCTCTACTCACTCGTCGAGCACCACTGGCAGAAGCCGCAGCCGCGGCGCGTCTTCGAACCCTTTTTCGCGTGGTGCGCGGGTGAGCAGCAGCAGCACACACGTGCGCCCTGACCCTGAGGGGTGAGCAGTGCCACGACTGACGACTGAGCAGCTGAGGATGTAGATCAACTTGAACGATGATGTAATCGCATCGGAGTGGCGAGCGTGCGATCGACCAGACTGCACGACCGGACGAATGGGTCCCAGGAAGGTATAGCGAAGATCGACGAGCGGCTGAGTAGTGGCTAGTGCGTAGTGAGTTTCACAATATTGACGACGGCTCAAGACGGATTTTAATCCTCACGTACAATGTAGTCAACAAGAGCTTCTTCACACCTAAAAGTTTTCTACATTCGAAGCGCGTCGTCCCGGACGTTCCGCTTCGCGCGAACAACCCGTCGACACCAGCTGGTCGACACTGGGGCGCACGGTGCGCTGCAACTTTGCAGCGGGCGACAGCGCCAGCTTTTTTGCCGCCAGGCTGAAAACGGCACGAGCTCACCAATTGCCCGAATTCTGCTCGCAGGACCACACGCGAAATCCAGCAGCAGCAGCAGCAGCAGAAGCAGCAGCAGCAGCAGCAGCAGCAGCAGCAGCAGCAGCAGCAGCAGCAGCAGCAAGAGCAGTAGCAGCAGTAGCGTTAAGGTAGCCGCAGCAGCATGCAGGAGACAGCCACCGCGCTCGACATGCTACACGATTTGCGTCGGTCATTTTGGTTGCCGCCGTATTCGGTACGCCAGCTGCCAACGCACGCTCGCACCGCGGCATCCAACAGCTGACTCGCCGTCTTGCCCGCAGGCGGATGGCGTACGCCGGGTCGTCGACATCATGAGCGAGATGTGGACCGACAGCAGAGCATTGCAGCAGCTAGAGGGTGTGGACCTGACAAAGCCCGAGGACAGCGTCGCGCCGTTGACGCGAGCACTGACAATGGTGCGCAACCGCGACATGCTGCTCTGCTACCTGCGCACCCGCATGGATCGCATCGAGGGCGCGCGCTGGGACATGGCCGGGCCGCTGCCCGCGGATGCGTTGGAGGTTCTCTCGGCGCACGAGCGCGAGTACGCTCGCAAGTACGGCGAGCTTCTGACCGAGTACCAGGACGAGATGAACATCGACCTGACGCGCTACAGCCAGCCGCCCAGCGAACTCTACATCAAGGTGCGCGTGAACGAGGAGGTTGGTGAGATCGTGGGGCCCGAGACGGGTGCGACCCTCGATCTGCGCGCGGGAGATATCGTCTACCTCAGACGCGGCGACGTCGAGCCGCTGATTCGCCAGGGCAAGTTGACGCATATTGATGGTTGAGGTGCGCCCCGCTTGCGCCCGGCCCGGCGTATCGTGAATGTGGGCTTCGAGCGCCACGCCCGACGCGACGCGACTGTGTCTGACTCTCGCACGTCACTCCGCACTCTGAACATGTTGAGCGCATTTTGTACTTATAGGTCGTATACACCGGCAAAGTCTCGGAGACCTGCTGTGTGCGCGCGGTGAGGTATGTAAACGATGACGCGGACATCCCAGATGACCGAGATCCGCGATCCTCCAATAGAGACGAAGAACACAACTCACGCGCGCCGACCGCGAGCGACAGCCCTACTCGCTACTGCTAAGTCGTAAGTGACCGTAAATAAGTGTCAAAAACACATCGTGCGCGGCCGTGCCACTGTACCGGTACTACGCTACCCGACCGATTCCGTCGTTGCCTGCACGACGTTAGAAGCGGAGTTGACATCGACCAATCGACGATGTGCAGCTCCTCCGTCCTCCAAGAAGGGATTCAGGCGTCTCGGGATGAGCGCGCGGAGCGTAAGCGGGGGGCTGCCCAAGTCCGCTCAAAGCTTCTCGTGTGGCACGAGGATGAACGGATCGGTCAGGTACGATTTGCCATCGGCCTCGAAGGCTACCGTCACGACGCCCCGGAATTCCTCGCCCTTGATCCATTCGGGGTCAGCGCCGGTCTCCCCAGGGAAGATGAAGTAGTTGGTGCCGCCCGCCCGCATGTTCGGCGTGCCGTCCTCGTCCTCGTTCTTGTCGTCGTTTCGGACGCGCAGCTCGAGGGACTTGCCCTCATGACTCGGGAAGGTGAGGCTAACCACGGTCTCCTTGGGAACGTCGAAGGGCGCCGGCTTCCCGCCCTTTGTTGTCGCGAAGGTCAGCCCAGTGAATCCTGCATACAGAAAGAGTTCGAGGTCGCCCGCGTCGCCGTGCAGCTTGAGTTCGAGGTAGCCACGCCACACCGGGTCGTGCGCCGCCTTGAGCACAGTCAAGATGCCGTCATTGCACGGCTCGGCGCCGCGAGCGTAGTCGATGGTCGCCTCCTCCTCGCCGACTTTCAGCACAAAACTGGACTTTTTGACTGGGTAAAGGGGCGTCATCGTGAAGTGCCAGTGCTGGAGGTGGCCCTCGCCCGAGACCGGTTCGCACACCTTCGTCCCGTCAGGGTTCGCCAGCCATCCCGCACTCGGAACAACATCTGCCGGCCCTGCGATGCGCTCCACGCCAAAAGTGCTCGTCTTGCCCGACTCAATCTGCCCCTCGCGATCGATGGCGAAGGTGGCGCCGCCCAGTGTGATTGTGCCGATGGCAACTACCTCGCTCTTGTGGCCGTCGGCGTGGTCGTGGCTGTGCCCGTGCCCGTGATCGTCCTTTTTCTTCTCTTCGATCGGCATGTCGGCGTCGTGCTCCATTTCTGAAAGGCTGCGGGTGTGATCGACCAGTACGCCTCGAGTACAGTCTGTGAAACGCTAGACGCGGGCCGTCCACCCAAGAAACGTTTTCGCGAACTCACACACCGAGTGCGGCTCATGCCCTAACCGTGCCCGTGTAGCATGGGAGAGCGCATGACGACGCACGCTGACACTCGTACAGTACGCTGCATACGAGCCATACAGCTTGACAACCTTGGTGGGCAGCGCGGGCCAGAGCTCGTCGACCGCCGCCAGAGAGCGACCATGCCGTCCGGGCCGCTCGGCGCTCGCATGCAGAGAGCGCCGAATTACGACGCAGTGTCCGGAGCTCGC
>Ga0210240_100326_pt1 | contig 41396 bp, 35 predicted proteins | sample ChrtobMetP5a_4mM_FD_155463 | JGI IMG/M metagenome (GOLD analysis project Ga0210240, IMG submission 155463) | Chrysochromulina tobin associated microbial communities from unialgal haptophyte culture, Seattle, Washington, United States - P5a_4mM | ecosystem: Host-associated > Algae > Haptophytes >...
CGACGAGGCTCGGCAGGAGCTGCACAAGCTGCTGAGCGAGCCGCGGCTGCGGGGGGTACCACTGCTCGTGCTCGCGAATAAGATGGACCTGCCCGAGGTGGAGGCTGCCCTCGGGGTGGCCGAGCGCGACCCCCGACCCGACGGAGCGCGCTGCGCCGTCCAAGGCGCGTGCAGCCTCTGCGGCGACGGCGTCGTGGCCGCGCTCGAGTGGTGACGTGTACGATATATCATGTGGTCTCATGAATCACGATATCACATGATATATCGTGATATCACAGTTTGTGTTCCGGGGGCTTGGGCTGTGGTCGGGGGACATGATATCATGTGATATCATGTGATATCATGTAGGGTCGGGGACGTGGAGGTCGATGCTCGAATTGGGCGTTATATCATAATATATCATTATTATATCATCCGTCGGTATCAGGTCCCTATATCATCAAGAACGTGAGATGAGATCGGCATGATAGCACATGATATTAAAAGCAGAAGAAAAAAAGATGATATACCGTTATATCATGTGTCGCCGAGGGACATGATATATTGTGATATCGACAATGATACACAATGATACACAATGATACACAATGATAGAAACGTGATATGTAATGATATATAATGATATCTTGTATTGAAAATAGCCTTTTCTTGTATTGAAAAAAACCCCAATCCCCAAGCCTAACGCGAGCGCGGATCGCCACTGCGATGCCAAAGATGTGGCAGAGGGCGTCTGGATCGCGTCGTCGTCGGGCGGCGCACGAGGCCGAGCAGCGGAGGTGAATGCCTCCCCCCTGGCTGATGTAAGAGGCGAGATCGCACAATAGGGCTCCTCGCCTCTCATCTGCCGCCTCGGGCAGGTAAGATTCGTCGATACGAAGCGGCAATGCGGCGGCGGCGCCTCCAGAGAGCATGAGCTCATCGCAGGCTGCGCAGACGACCGCCACATCCTGATCGTCGCCGACGGGGAAGGGATTCCCGAGAGGTCCCGGGCGCGTGCAGTCGACAATCCGAACGTGTGCAACGCGCTCCAGGCAGGTAAAGACGGCGCCTTCCGCCTCGAGCACTAGGGGGGGGAGGGGAAGGCGCGTTGGAGCGAACAGCTCAAACCATCCCGAGTCAACGATGACGCTGAACCACATCGGAGAGGGTTCCCCGTGCGCTTTAACGAAGAGATTTCGAAGCGCACGCACGGAAAGGCCGTCAGGGCGAGTAAGTAGGTCCCAAGTCGCGCGCATCTCGAACCATCGGTATAGAGAGTCGCGTTGTAGCTCTGGCACTAGCGGACGAGGTGGAATCGAAAGTCCATCGGCTTCCTCGTCGCTCTCGGAAGACGAGTCTGAGATGCCGCCATCCGGCTGGAAGCACAGCGGTAGTCCGAGGCTAGTAACGAGCTGACGGGAATGCCCTGAAACGGGAGGATCGAAAATCAAGAATGTATGAATCGCAATCATAAGAAAGACAATCATACGATCGAGTCACAGTATGCCGCCCGCTACGATGCGGCTGACACATACACAACCAGGTTGTAGCTCGCATGTCGAGAGATGCGGCTCAACATCCGGTTGGTGGACAAGTATCTCACACACCTCAGTATGTAGCTCGCACGTTGAACGGCGCGGCATACACATCCTGCATGGTGTGATCGATTGTCTGCACATCTTTGGTGCGGCTTGCACATCCCGATGGTAGACTGGATCAGAGGGCGAAGACTCTTATCAGAGCTCGCCATGAAATGGCTCGTGTGGAGCGAAGGGAGGAGACTAGTAGCGCTATGGCGCACAGCTCGATCCTCCGCTCACGCGTGAGCGAAACGACAGATAGGGTTGCGGCAGGCGCCCCGGCGCCAGAAGTTGAAGCATCGAGGCTTCCCTGCTGCGTCCCGATTGGCTGCGGAGAAAGCTGCCATTTCGGCGCCTGTGACCGCTCCATCGTGAGGCGCTCCACCGATGATCCCGACTAGATTGACTAGATTGAACTCGGGAACAGGCGGTGCGCCGGGTGGAAGACCGGGCGGGATGCCTGGCGGATAGCCAGGCTGAGCCACAGGCGCGGGCGGCGCTACTGGCGCTGCTTGGGGCGCTGCTGGCTCTTTCTTGGCCTTCTTGGCTTTTGCCTTCTTGCCGCTGGGCGCTCCCGCCTGAGGGGCGAGGGGAGCGGCTGGAAGATGACCGGCCATATAGGCGCTGACGGCGGCAGGAATCGAGGCTGCCACTGCGTCGGCGATCTGCTGCTGACTCAGCTGCGGCTGTACGGGGGCCGGGTGCACATGCACCGGCTCACGCTCGAATCGATCGATGAGCAGCCTGGACGCAGGAGTAGAAAACACCGCACTAGAGAAGCGCGGGCGCATCAGTGAGGCCGAAGGGAGGCCGTCGAAGAAGTTCCGAAACTCGATAGAGAGATCTCGGAGCATGGCCTCGAGGACAGTAGCAGCGCGCTGGATGTCGCGTTTCTCGCGCCGCCAGATGCGCATCTGCTCTTCGGCTTCAACAAAGAAGTCCTTCGGTGTAGTCCTGTCGGAGAGCCTGTATGCGAATGAGAGAACCTGAAGGACCGATTGACCGCGTAAGAATAGTGCGTCGGTCATCGGCACCTCCTTGAACGCCGAGAACAGCTCAGCGCCACCAGTGCCCATAAGCATGAGCTCAGACCCAGAGAGGATCTTTCCGGTCAGGAAGAGCCGGATGAACTTCTCCGTATTGGCCTTGCGCTCGGGAAGCGGGCTGATGAGATCGTCGACCCCAATACGCGTCCGAAGGCATCCCGCGGCGAACTGGATGAAGTTACTGGATGAGGCAGTCAAGGCGAGGACAGTGGCGTGGAAGGACGCACTGCTAGCTGAGTTGAAGAAATTCCCTTGAGCAGCCTCGAGGATTGCCAGTTCCGGCGACAAGTTGCTCATCAGCTCGCCCAGACGCTGGACTTGGCCAATGTCGGCACCGGTAGCGTGGGCAGCGAGAAGCGTGCGCGCCTCCGTGTCATAGCGGTTAGTCCGGTCGCCTTCGACGCGGCTGGCAGAAGTGGCGACAGCTGCACCGTATTGCAAAATCGATGACCCAGGTGTCTCCGTAGGCAGCGCGCCTGGGACATGCGAGGCCTGATGGAACGCGTGGCTCTGAGCGCGAGCGCCGAAAGAGTTCGATGGTTGCACGACGGGTGCTGAATTAGCTGCTGAAGCTCCACTCGCCGTCGGGCGCATGACGAAGCGCACGGAAGCGAAGACACCAGGCCATCCGGGCTGCGCAATCGGCGGCAAGCGGATATCGTACTGCGTTGTGAGATCGACGATGCGCTGCAGGACGTAATCCACACGAGCCATAATTGCGTCGGGCGGCGAGAACGCGTATCCTGGAGGAGCGGCAAGGCTCACAGCCCGCGCCAGCTGATCAAATCGCTCGATGTTGGTCAGATCTGCAGGAGAGAGTTGCGCGCATAGCTGATTCATCATCGAATAGTCACCAGGTTCTCCGGTCCAAGGAAAAACAGGAGCATTCTGGAGCTGAACGTTAGCGACTCGAGGAGCGGCAGCGGCTGGTTGCGGTTGCGCCTGTGGTGCGGCTTGCGCCACGGGCGGAACTTGCGGGGCGGGCGCCTGTGGTGCGGCTTGCGCCACTGGCGGAGGTTGCGCTACTGGCGGTGCTGGCTCGGCATGGTGCACCGGTACGCCAACCGCTGGGAGGGCTTGAGCATCATCAGCGCGAGCACGAGCAGCACGTATGTTCGCACCGACGCCCAGCCGCTCGATCGCGAGGGCAGCGTCAACGGTCGAAGCCGCCGCGTAGGCTGCCTCACATGGCCGGGGCGGCTCGGGCGTAATGCAGTAGCGCATAGACGGTCTGCTGTTACTCTGGTCGATGGAGAACATCTGGCCGATGATATACGGCAAAGCGTCTGCGCCTTCTGTCGTGAGGACTAGAGGGAGAAGCCATCCGGTAGCTGGACCATCCGCGAGTTCAGGCTCCTCGAAGCCACTCGCGATCAATTCGGGCCGCGTGATGTTGTCAATGCGCACACCGTCTTCGGTGGCGATAGCCCGAGTGATCGCGGATACTCCGTCGATAGCCTGAGCAGGGCGCGCGTCACTCGCATCGTCGGCGAGGCGCGCATTCTGCAGTGTGAGGCGAAGCATGGGAGGCGGGCCTGGCAGCCACAGGACTGTGGCGCGCATCCCTCCGTTCTGGTTGCCAACAACGCCGAAGAAGCGACGCTGAATAGCGGAGATAGAAGAGCGCTGTTGCGCGTTCCAATGCTGCAGCATGGTCCACTTCGCGCTCGGTCTCGACGGTCGCCGCCGGCACGGTACCGACGGGCGTCGCGGAGACGAGCGAGAGCGCAAGAACGCCTGCGTTCCCTGACCTACCAGAAGTTAGAGGAACTTCTGTGGTCGGGAGTGATTGGACGCGGCGCGATGATACTAGCTTCTCCTCAGAGACACTCCGTGTCACTATCCACCAAGGTTGGAACTTTTTTTTATCACAATGGCGCCGGGATGGGCGGGCGGGCACGCCCGCATCGTTCCGCATCTCGAAAGGAACTTTGCCGAAACTTTGTGTGTAGCGGATCAATCATTTCTGATGCGCACGATCGTCGTCCGCGCAGCGATCGCCATGCTTGCGAAGCCGTCGCCATTCGCCAACCTGAGCTTCGAGGAGGCTCGCAAGTTTGCTCGTGCGATGGCCTTAAGCACCAAAGACGAATGGCTCGAGTACAGCTGCCCGGGTCCGTATCGGCTTCCCAAGAACCCGGAAGTGGTGTGGGCGAATGAGTTTCGAGGATGGGAGGACTGGCTGGGTGTACCGCTGTCGTGGGACGAAGCACTCGCCCTCGTGCGTTCCCGTGGCGTACAAAGTCAGGCCGAGTATGCACGCGTCCAACAAGATGGGGGCGAAGCTGCGCGGCTGCCAACACAGCCCGATCGCTACTACTCGGAGTTCACCACTTGGGAGGCGTTCCTCGGGTCTTCTGTACCACCGCCGCTGCCGCCGCTAGCAGCGGCGCCCTCCTCGCCTCCTCTGGTGTCGACCACGGCACCGCCGTTTCGGTCGCGCATGGCGGCTAAGCCGACCGATTCGATGGCCAGCGCCGGCGCATGGCCCCCCGTCGGCGTCGACTCGGCAGCTGCGTGGGAGGAAGGCGTCTCCGCTGGCCCACTTGGACGCACGGCCGATGCCTTCTTTGAGCGGGCCTTCCGCGCGGCGCTGGCGGCCGAGCTCGGCAGCGACTCGAGCGTCCACGGATTTGGCGGCATCGTCGACTTGGCTAGAAGGCTGGTCGCTATCCGCGGACCAGCGAGCGCCGTCGCCGCCCGGCGCGTGCTCAACGAGCTCTTCCCCGATTGGCCGCCGTTTGCGCCCGCTGGCCGGCGCGGCCTCCCGTACTGGTTCGAGCAGCTCTTCGCCAGGCCGTTTCCCGCCTTCTCCGCCAAGCTCAACGCGTGGGCTACAGCACAGATGGGCCAATGGCTCATGGGCCCTTGTGAAGTGACGAACCTCGATGCGGACGTGCGCGCGCGCTCGACGGTAGGCGACGGCGTGGGGCAGCAGGTCGTTGTGCGCCGTTGCCGCTTTCTTGAGGAGGCGGCATGCGCGAGCATCTGCGTCAATGCCTGCAAAATGCCGACGCAGAAGTTCTTCAATGAGGACATGGGTGTGCCCATGCGCATGGTGCCCGACTACACGACTCTCTCTTGCAAGTTCCAATTTGGGGTCGCGCCCACCGCTGAGGATGAGGCCGAGGCGCGCTCCGTGCCTTGCTTTGCCGCGTGCCCTGCGTCGGGCGAGCTGCGCGCAACGCTCACGCAGTGCCATACGATGGGACCCATGGCGGGAGAAGTCGGGCGCTGATGGCTTCAGAAATCTTAGATAGCCAATTCACAGCCAATGTTTATAATTCGACAGGTACCATTCGACACCCAAGACACCGGACCGGCGTACATACGTGTGCGGTTTGACTAAAGAAGCTCGGGGACCCCGTCTCCCCTGGACCCCCTTGTCCTCGATCAGCCGCCGGGCCGGGCCGCTTAACGCTTAGCCCCGCCCGGTCGCCTTAAGCGCGTCCTTGATAAGGCGCATCTTCATCTCGGTGAACTTCCAATTCACACCTCGGGTTTGCGGGTTTCGTTCGATGGCGACGAACGCTGTGTGCCGACGCAAGAGCGTCGTCACTCACCGTCGCAACACACATCAAGCAAGGCACGCGATCTCATTGTAGTAACTCCACAAATGGGTGGCAAGGAGGCGCCTCGCCACCGCGAGCGCCGCGTGATTTACGCTGCCCTCCGTGACGGCACGCTAGCACCTCGTCGGCCGCTCTCTCCATCAGAGGTGGCTGATCTCTTCAACGCAATCGACCATCGTATCTCCAAGCGGTTCGGTGTGCGCGCGCTGGCAGCGATAGATCTAGACTCATTGCACGCCATGCCCGCATCTCACACGCGGCTGGGCACCAATAATGTTGGCTTCGAGAAGCGAATTACGCTCCTGAGCTACGCGGCGTGGCGGCGGCGGCACGACATTGTAAAGCAGCTGCTGATCGGCGGTGCGGCACCGACAATCTCAGACCGTGCGCCCGCTGGTGCTCTCTCCGCTGAGGAGGAAAAGGAGCTGAGTGAGCGTCTTTCGCGACGCACGGGCTCTGGCCTCGAAAGCGCCGCAGCTACATATGCAGTCGAATGCGTCGCACGGCTGCGCTGCTTTGCCGCGCGCGACGTCGTGCTCGGCGCCGCGCCGCTGCCGCCCTGCGCCAAGTGTGGTGTGACAGGGCGAACCGTGTGTTTTGATGCCTGTGGGTGCGCGGTCTGCGAAGGCTGCGTGTGGCGCACTCTGCTTACCACGCCACGCCGCCACGACGAGGATGGTGATGGTGATGACGAGGGCGACCGACACACGGACAGGGAGACGGACGAGGAGGTCGGCGTGGAGGGCGATGAGATCGTCTGCCCTCGATGCGGCGCGCACGCACCCATGCGTGGGGCGGAGGACCCTTCCGCCGCCATCGAGCTGGCAGCGCGCGGACTCGAGCCGCCGAGCGGCCAAGGAGGCGCACCACGTCCTCTGGCCGACTGGACGTGTGAATGCTGCGCGTACGCTAACTTTGGTTCGCGGCCCGTCTGTCGCGGCTGTGCGGCCCCCCGGGTCGTGGACGAGACGCTTCGGCCGCCGCCGCCGAGCCTTTGCCGCGAAGGGCTACCGGCGGCGCTCGCGGCGTGGGCACTGGAAAATGCAAGGTCACTCACCGCCGGTGCTGCGGCTGGGTATGTTCGGTCCGCTGCTGCTGCTGCTGATAAGAGCAAGGCGCCCGAAGAGGTGTGTAGCGTCGAGGTGGAGAGCTGGCGAGCTGGGGAGAGTTCGAATGCACCTCCTGTGCATTCTGACGAACGTGACGAACCGCGAACGAGCTCGAATGCATCTCCGGTCGACGAGCTCGCATGCATACCGGCACGGCAGCCCCGGTGCGGAGCCGAGACTGAAGAAATCGACGAAATGATGACGAAATCGAGTACATCCGGCGGCGTGGACGGCGCGGGCCCAAAGGCACCAAGCATGCGACGCGTCCTGATCGAGATGGAAGTCGATCGGCGGCGGGCCCTCGGGAAGCAGCTGACTTTCCTCATGAGTGAGGCGGCATTGCTCTGAGTGCCTTTGATAAAACCCTCGGGAAGCAGCTGACTTTCCTCATGAATAAGGGATTGCTTTGAGTGTCTTTGATTGCCTCTGAGTGCCTCTGAGTACCTCGCAGGTGCGCCGGGCTCTCTGCGTTTCGAAGCTGTGCCACCCTTGGAGCACGCCGTCGTATTTGACCCTGATGAGCCGCCAGTACCTGCGCAGCTTCAGCTAGTACTCGATCTCCGCGTGCTCGGGCAAGTGCACGTGGCGGCACACGAGGCGGCACCAGATGCGCGTGCGAGTGAGGCGCGAGCCCACCTGATCGAGGCACGGCTCGCCATCTCGCTCGCGGCGCGTGGTGACCTCGTGCGTGCAATCGGCTGGTTGCGCTTAGAGATGGATGCAAGCGGCACTGCTCGTTGGGAGGTATAATGCTGATGACCCCGATGACCTCTGAGACTTTTGTTGACCTTTGATGACCTCTGATGACTTTTGTTGACCTTTGATGACCTCTGATGACCTCTGATGACCTCGGATGACCTCGCATGATCTCGCATGACCTCGCAGGTGCTCGCGCAGAGTGTCGTGCTGCTGCGCCCACTCATTTGGTCTGACGCACACATCCTCGCAGCCGACGCTGTCGCCGCAGGCCGCAAATGGGCCTCGGATCAGCGTGCCAAAGCCGCGCTCGCCGGCCTGGCCGCCGACTGTGAACATGAAGGCGCCGGGGGCGGCGAGGCCGAGGGTGACGAAACCGCGAGTGGTGGCAGCCGCGACCATTCCACAGACCATTCCAAAGAGCTTCCCAAAGAGAACCGGCGCACGCTGCGCAGTGCCCCCCCACGCGAGGCGGCCCTTGCCAAGATGCGCATGCTCAACGACGAGAAACGTCGCGAGCAAGCAGCGGCCGCCGCGGCCGAGGGCGACTTGGTATGTGCTCACTACGGCGCGTGACGCTGAGTCTCGCTGCTGCAAGTGCTCACCACGGTACCCTCTCCCCACAGGTACGACTCGAGGCGCTCATCGGCGTCGGCTTTGATCTGAGCGGTGCGCTCGATGAGTATGGGCAGAACGCCGTCTTCTTGAGCGCAGCCTATGGGCATTCGGCCGCACTCCGCCTGCTCTTGCGTCTTGGTTTATCGGCAGGCGAGTGCCGCTGAGGACCACTGAGGACCACTGATGGCCATTTTCATGGCATGCTCTTACGTCTTGGTCTGTCTCGCAGACACGCGCTCCCACGGCGGTTCGACCGCGGCATGCGCGGCCGCCGCGCGTGGGCACACGAAGGTGCTCGCATTACTCGCCGAGGCGGGTGCCGACGTGGGCGCGCTCGGTTCAGCACGGCTCGCGCCGGTGGAGTATGTGCTTCGACACGCCCTCGCCACGATTCTCCAGCCAGGCCAGGTGCCCAGCTGGCAGCCCGTGCCGCCAGAGCCTCGCCTGGTTCGCCTGGTTCCACCGTCCTCTTTACACGCTGGGGCGGGCGCCTGCTACATCGACGGTGGCGTGTCGGAGAGCGTCTGTGTCGCCCTCGACGAGCTCTACTCGTCGCTTCCGATGGCAGCGCGAGCGCGCTGTTCGCAGGGCCTCAACGACCGCTCGTACTACTGCGACGCCGAGGGATGGGTGGTGAACGCGCTTCGAGCGGCCGTGCTCGGGGCGGCGCGAGTTTCGGGCGAGTCCCCGCCGTGTGAGGGCGAGGCGATGGTACAGATGCGCTACCTTCTGTACGCCGAGGCAGGCGGCGGTCTGCCTCCGCACGTCGACCTGAGCCGCACGCGCCGTGACGGGCGCACCTCCAAATGCACCTTTATCCTTTACCTCACCGATTGCACGGTAGGCGGCGAGACGGTTCTGCTCCAACGGCTCGCGCAGCCTTCACGAGTGCTTGCCGCTGTGACGCCGCGGCGCGGCCGCCTGCTCATCTTCCCGCACCTCTGCCCGCACCTCGCGAGGGAGGTGGTGGCGGAGGGGCTGCCCAAGCTCCTGCTTCGTGGGGAGATGCTTTAGTGCAGGGTGTTTTCGCACAGACACTGCTTCACTGCCTAGGCGTTTTATCTTTTCCGATTAGTCGCCAATCAACTCTGCGACGCGGGCTGCGACGGCCATTGGCGACGGCGGCCCGAACGGCCAGATTGACGGCGCGGGCGTGCACAGCCGGCAAAGGATGGGAAGCTTCACTTCAAGACGATCACACCGCTGGTGATCGACGCTGCACTGGCCACTGCCATGCACCCTCGTGCGTACGTAGGAGCTGTGGAATGACGACACAGGTAAGCTCCTGTGCAACGTGACCGCCGACTACGGCGACGCCCGGTACGGCGCGCTCTCCGACGTGTTCAACGAGCGTAGCTACCTGGACATCCCCCCCTGCCTCTTCGGCTACCAGCCTGGGCTACGCAAGCCCTTCTCCCTCGGCCCGGACACCAAGCTGCGCGCCGTCAAGTACTTCAACAACACCTTCAGGCACCTCGGCCAGATGGCACAGTGGACGGGGCTCGCGGTGTATGAGTGGCCCTGAGCGCTACGGAACTGGTGCCGGCACTGGAGGTGCTGGTGCCGGCACCGGTACGCCCCCGCACGCGCCGATGCGCCGTCCGATAGGGGAAAGACTCAAGAGCGCACATCTCTCGCCTCTGAGTGTGGCGCGGGGAGCGTAATCCGTAAAGTGACAAATTCAACGCGTCGCAGAACACACAGTGCTCTCGGCGCGGGGCACGCCGGCCCTGCCCCATCACTACCGGGACGGCGCCCTGTATGTATGTTCCCAGCAAACGGAGAAACACATCCGACATCGCGCGGGTCTCCAGACAATCTTCTGCACAGGTCTCGATGGCACAAATGGCGTACAGCTCTCTCCTCGCGCTCTTGACGCTCTCAATTCGACTCGATCCGCTCCTGGGCAAGGTTTCGACCCCAATGATCGGCTTGGCCGGCGATAATGCCACTCAGGCCCGTTGTTCAGCCCCGCCGCCCTACAACTCGTCGCTTGCTGCGGCAGCAGCCACGGTAAGCAGCGGCGTCGCTTTCCCCGCCGAGTTCGTAGCCCATGGCACCCAGAGGACGCGCGAGCCTGCGATGGGGCTCATCTCTCGCACTTGCTCTCTCGATGGCATGATGAGTGCCCTGAAGCAAAGCCAGTGGGCGAAGCCGCGTGCCACCGTGTGGTATTTCATCGACCCGGCCATTCGATTCATCGAGGAGCTCGTGGCCTTCAATGCGTTCAATCGCGACAAGGACGGCGCGCTCTCTATCCTCATAGTTCTGCATTGGTTCCTCACGAATCCTCGCCTCTGGCTCTTCATCATCTCGTGCACCAAGATCCTCAGGCTCGTCGCCAGGGCCGCCAACCGTAGGTGGAAGAAGACGGAAGTTGTGCTGCCGGCGGCCGGAGCGGCGATGGAGGGAGAGGCGGCGTCGGCAGAGGCGGCGTCCGCAGGGGAGCGACTTGCGGGGATTTTGCGCATCCGAGGTGGCATGGGTGCGGGTGCCTCTGCTTTGACCGACGAGAGCCCAGACGCGGACATCAAGGCTGCCTACGAAGGTGCATCGGCGCACGAGCGGTCGGTGTTTCTCATCGATGTGGGCGAACAACACAAGAGGAAGCTAGTGAGTCTCGGGCTTGACGTGCCGGAGGCAGCTCCATCTGGGCTGACGTCGGGTACACCGCTGCCGCCAAAGCTGCATCGGGCGCTCACAGAGCTCGACAAGATCGTCATACAAGTCCTCATGTGTGGAGCGATTCGGTTGCTTTGCGTCAAGTGGCTGCTAATGCAGCCGGACACCTTCAAGATGCCCAACCGCCAGGAGCTCGAGGCATTGGAAAAGAGCGGGGCCTCGCCATCGCCGCTGCTGAGCCGTGAAGCGGCCGCAGCGCTCGTTCGCCGTGGAGACCGGAGCATCGGCGCGCTTACCTATGGCTGGCTCATGTCAGGCGATCCAGATCCGGCCGGGTCGCGCATCCGCGTGCTTCGACGCGCTCTGGCAAGGCTGGCCATCGAAGCCTTGTTCTGGGACTTTGGATCCTTGTATCAGGCCCCAAGGACAGCGGAGCAGAAGGAGTTCTTTGAGATCGCACTCAAGGGAGGAGCGATGAATCAGCTGTACGCCTCTATCCTTGCAACGACCGTGCTCCAGATTGAGGAGATCCCACCCCGGCCAGCCGAGTTTGATGGGGTTGTCTGCTTGTTCGAGCTGAAATCAAACGCAGACGAGAGCGTGGTACGCGCGGCGCTCATCAGGTTCGGAACCATTGAGAGCTGCGACCTCAGCCGCAGCCCCGCCATCGTGCGCGTGCGCTTCGCCTTGCACGAGTCTGCCGTCGCGGCCAAGGACGCGGGCGCACCGCCCGACCTCTGCGCGGGGCTCGACACGCTTTACAACGAGACGCCGTACTTTTCTCGCGGATGGTGAGCGCTGCCCACACTCCTTTTTTGGCACCACCGTGACGGCTCTCATATCCCTCGCACACGCGACTTACACGCGACTGCCCCACACTGTCCCACACACGCAGGTGCTGCTGCGAGGACTCGTTGAGCCGGGAGCTGATCAAGAGGTTGACGGCCTACCCCGCGCTACGGGTGCACCTCGATAAGCTGCAGCCCAAGGTCTTCGCGCTGAGCAGCGGCGCGGACGCGACCCCTATTGAGGTTAAGGCGATCGAGCTGGATGTTGCTGCCGACATTGAGCGGATCAACCAGTCCAAGTTCACGAGCAAGGGCGACAAGCCCAAGGTCATCAGCCTATACAAGGAGTACGTGCACAGCACCGTCGGCGCGCTGGAAAAGACGCTTGGGTCGCTTCAGCTGGACTCGACTGAGGGTACGCGGGTGGTGCTGCCACCGATGCCCGTCGACACCGGATTCGCGTCGATGCGCGCGTGGCACCTCGACTGTCTGCGCGCGCAGCACGCGTCCATCCCCGACGCCCTCTCCGGCCAGCAGCTCAGCACGCTCACGGAGTGCGTGCCCATTGGCGTGGAGGGGCACGATGCCGACGGCAAGCCCCTCGCCGTGCGCGACGCACGCTCGCTGTGTGCGTGGCTGCACGACCTCCGCTCCGGCGCACGCACGTGCGCGCTGCTCACCGCCGGCCCGGCGGCGGGCAAGACGTGGCTCATGTCGCAGCTCATCATGCACGCGCTGGGGCAAGGCGACGGGCGCGCCGAGGACGGCGGGCGCGCGCCGCTCGTGCCCGTGCTCGTGCGCGCCGAGCAGCTCCAGAAGCGGCTCGCCGAGCAAGGGGCAGCCTTCGACGCGGCGAACGATTGGGTCGACGCCGACCTCAAGCTCATGTGCGCGCCGCCGCACTATGCGATGCTGCGCGCGGCGATGCACGAGCGGCGCGTGCTGCTGCTGCTCGACGGGCTCGACGAGGCGGGCGCCCAACGGGCGCGCATCGAGAAGCACGTCGCCGAGGTGCTCGCGCCCAAGGGGTTTGTGATCCTGTGCACCTCGCGCCCGGCCGGCCTGGACGAGGCGTGCTTCGCCGGGTTCCACAGGCTGACCCTCGCACCGCTGACCGACGCGCAGCAGGAGGCCTTTCTCGCCACGCGGCTCGGCGACGAGCGGGCGTCCGCGCTCAAGTCCTACCTACGCGACAAGGTGCCGCTCGACGCCGGCAGCGAGGCGGGCACGAGGCGCCGCGTCACCGCCAACCCCCTCATGCTCTCGATGGTGTGCTCCATTGCGCAGCTGCGCGTCGGCATCGACATGCCGACTACCACCGCCGAGCTGTACGAGGTGGCGGCCGGCGCGATGCTCAAACAACGGTCGGGCGCCGCCGTGTCGGACGACGCGCGCGCGCTGCTGCAAGCCACCTTCTTCGAGGCGCACGTCGCCGAGCAGCGCATCATCACCGAGGCACACCTCGGCGCCGCCGCCGCGCGCATCGGCGCGCGCATCGGCATGGCCGCCGCCCAGGGTGCGGCCGACGAGCTGCGCGCCCTGGTGGCGCGAGACGGGCTGCCGCTCGTGCGCCTGCTCGAGGCGAAGCCGCTGCAGATGCAGGCCTTCCACCTCTCCTTCCAGGAGTACTTTGCGATGCTCGCCATCGGCGATGGCGGCGTGCCGCTGCCGTCGTTTGCGTGGGGCGTGTGGTGGACGAACGCCGTTCTCATGGGCGTGCAGGCGGGTGGCGCGGCGTTTGGCGACGCGTTCGTCAAGGCGGCGCAGCTGCCGGTAGCCGAGGGGGCGGCCGTGCCAGACAAGGAGGCGTGGCGGCTGCGCGTGCTCGCCACGCTCGTGCGCAAGGGGCTGCCTGCCGCGTGGCTGCCCACGGCGCTCGAGGCGGCCAAGGGCGTGGCGCGCGAGGCGGCGCACGAGGCGGGGAAGCTGGCTGCTGCCGACGCGCTCGTCGTGGGCAAGCGCGTGCTCGCCCTCGACGTGATCTGGAAGCAGGCCGTGGTCGCACGCGTGGAGGGCGACGCGGTGGACGTCAAGGTCCAGGGGTGGGACGAGAAGAAGGGCCTGCCGCGCACCAAGGCGCTCGTCGTCGCCTCCGACGGCGCGGGCGCGCTCCTCCGTCTCGCCGCAGGGGCGGGCGACGCGGCGCTCGTCGAGGCGCTGCTCGACGCGGGCGTCAACCCGCTCGTCGCCGACGAGCGCGCCAACACGCCGCTGCACCGCGCCGCCGCTGGCGGGCACGTGGCTATCTGCCGTGCGCTCGTCGCAAAGGGCGCCGACAAGGAGGAGGACAACACGCAGAACCAGTCCGCGGCCGACGCAGCACAGAACGCCAAGCAGCACGCCGTCGTTCGCCTCTTTGAGCCGACGCTCTCGGACCGCGAGTTCACCGACGAGGCGTGCACGCGCACGGAGCGGCTGCGCGCCGCCGCGACGGGGGACCTGGCGACCCTCGCACGCACGCAGGACGCGGGGAGGATCACGGCGCTCATGGTCGCGTCCCGCCGCAAGCAACTCGCGGCCGTCGCCAAGCTGCTGGCAACCTCAAACGCCTCCACGCTCAATGCGCGGAGCGCCGAGGGCTGCACCGCGCTCTACCTCGCCGTGGAGGAGGGCGCCGAGCCGATCGTGCAGCAGCTCCTCACTCAAGGGGCGGATGCGGCGCTCGCCGCTTCCGACGGTGGCACTCCGCTCATGCGGGCGAGCCGTTTTGGACACGAGCGCTGCCTTCATGTCCTGCTCGAGGCGAAGGCGGACCCAAATAAGGCACATTCCGACGGCAGGACCGCCTTGATGTTCGCTGCCCAAACTGGCCACGAGCAGGTCGCTCTCGTCCTGCTCGAGGCAAAGGCGGACCCAAATAAGGCAAGGTCCGACGGCACGACCGCCTTGATGTTCGCTGCCCAAAATGGCCACGAGCAGGTCGCTCTCGTCCTGCTCGAGGCAAAGGCGGACCCAAATAAGGCATATTCCGACGGCAGGACCGCCTTGATGTTCGCTGCCCAAAATGGCCACGAGCAGGTCGCTCTCGTCCTGCTCAAGGCTAAGGCGGACCCAAATATGGCAGAGTCCGAAGGCTGGACCGCCTTGATGCTCGCTGCCCGAAATGGCCACGAGCAGGTTGCTCTCGTCCTGCTCGAGGCAAAGGCGGACCCAAATAAGGCAATGTCCGACGGCAGGACCGCCTTGATGTGGGCTGCCCTAAATGGCCACGAGCAGGTCGCTCTCGTCCTGCTCGAGGCAAAGGCGGACCCAAATAAGGCACATTCCGACGGCTGGACCGCCTTGTTGCTCGCTGCCCTATGTGGCCACGAGCAGGTCGCTCTCGTCCTGCTCGAGGCAAAGGCGGACCCAAATAAGGCACATTCCGACGGCAAGACCGCCTTGATGTTCGCTGCCCAAAATGGCCACGAGCAGGTCGCTCTCGTCCTGCTCGAGGCGAAGGCGGACCCAAATAAGGCAATGTCCGACGGCTGGACCGCCTTGTTGCTCGCTGCCCAAAATGGCCACGAGCAGGTCGCTCTCGTCCTGCTCGAGGCAAAGGCGGACCCAAATAAGGCACATTCCGACGGCACGACCGCCTTGATGTTCGCTGCCCTATGTGGCCACGAGCAGGTCGCTCTCGTCCTGCTCGAGGCAAAGGCGGACCCAAATAAGGCACATTCCGACGGCAAGACCGCCTTGATGTTCGCTGCCCAAACTGGCCACGAGCAGGTTGCTCTCGTCCTGCTCGAGGCAAAGGCGGACCCAAATAAGGCAAGGCCCGACGGCTTCACCGCCTTGATGATCGCTGCCCAAAATGGCCACGAGCAGGTTGCCCACGTCCTGCTCGAGGCAAAGGTGGACCCAAATCAGGCAATGCCCGATGGCATGACCGCCTTGATGTGGGCTGCCGAAAATGGCCACGAGCAGGTTGCTCTCGTCCTGCTCGAGGCAAAGGTGGACCCAAATCAGGCAATGCCCGATGGCATGACCGCCTTGATGTGGGCTGCCGAAAATGGCCACGAGCAGGTTGCTCTCGTCCTGCTCGAGGCAAAGACGGACCCAAATAAGGCAAAGTCCAACGGCTTCACCGCCTTGATGTTCGCTGCCCAAAATGGCCACGAGCAGGTTGCTCTCGTCCTGCTCGAGGCAGGGGCCTCGCTCAAGGTGGTGAGCATCGACAACTTCACAATGCTTATGGCGGCGAGCCTCGGCGGCCTGACAACGGTGCTCAAGCGCGTGCTCCCGCAATCGGACATCGACGCTGCTGTCGTCGCCTCGCATGCGACAGAGGCAGGCTACACTGCGCTCATGTATGCGGCGAAGGCGGGCCAGCAGCACTGCGTCCACATGTTGCTCAGCGCTGGCGTGCGTAAGGAAGTGCAGACCGCCACGGGCAAGACCGCGCTTTCCCTCGCTCGTGATAGTGGTCACACAGTGATCTGTGACTTGCTGTGCGCCCTGTGACGCTGTGACGTCATACAGCCGCTGCATTCCCAGGAGCCCTTTCCAATCCGGACAAATCAGGAGGGGCGCTCACCTTGCAATTCCTCCATCGCCTCTTTCGACCGTCGTTTTTATCGCTTTTCGGTCTCCACAGGCTGTCGTCGTGCAGCCACCGGGCGCCCAGATCTCGATAAAATAGACTAACCGTCGAGCCGCTGTTCTTAGAAGATGTGTTCGTATGTTGTCAACCCGCTTCATAAGGGTCCATTTCTGTGAGCCGTCTGCGTCTCACGTCGCGCTCGCGGCGTGAGCTCGAAATGTTGATATTATGTTGATAGTCTTTCTCAGCAGATCCGTGTGAAGAGTATGTGAGCCGGAGCTTGCCGAACCCGAGAAAGCACAAACTCACCGTCGATACGGTGACTTTGGCAGGCGCGCTCCGTGCACCAGCGTGTCCCCAGACGCTCATCTTCGGCCGACCGAAGGCCACACACCGGCCCAAGGCAACGCACGCGTGAGCGCGGGCACGTACTCCCCCACCCCTCATATCACATTGGGGCCGGGAGGTGGAGTGAGCGTGGGGGGACCGCGAAGAAACTGAAACTGAAACTGAAACTCACAGTTGAAAAGGTCGTGCCTGCGTTCATAGCGGCAGGCAGAGCGGCGTCGCGGTTTGACGTGTCTGAAAATGCAAAGCCCATCAGACATCCAGAGCGTCTTGCTCGAGGCGGCACCGCTCGCGGCGGGACTCGAAGGCGCTGACTCAACGGCGCAGGACGACTCCATCCGCCGCCTTCTCGCCATCGCAGTCGCCCACATGGGCTCCGCAGACAGCCCTTTCACACGCCCTCCGTTGCCACCCGAGGAGGAGGTAGATGACGCCACTCTTTCCGCCGCTCGAGACCTCGCTGAGGCCATGACTCATCTGCGCCCACGAGACGGCACTGTGCACGTGGTGAGTGCGGACGCGGATGCGTGCCTGCGGTCCATCGAGATGTTGCAGAGTAGGCCGGGTGGAAGGCGTGCCTTGCGGCTGACTCGCGCGATTCCGTCGCTTGTCGAGACTCTCCCTTTGCTCGAGGCCGATGCGTTCGCGCGCTGGTGCGCCGCACTGACCGGCCTCGTGCGCGCCGACCCCGCATGCCGGGACGATGCCAACGAGGCAGGTGCTGCGAAGCAGGCATGCGTGGCCTTGGAAGTGTGGTCGACAAATGAGGCAGTGCATGCAAACGCCGAGGCACTGCTGCACTCACTAGCCTTTGAGAGGGCCGATGCGCCCAGTGCGTGCGCGCTGCCGCCACGCGTCCACCGAGAGGGCACGACGGAGGCGGCGGATGACGAGGAGCTGCTCGACCTGGCGGCAGCGTTCCAGCGGCAACGAGTGGCGGACGAAAGCTTGTATACCGTGGCACACGAGCTGCCGACGGGTGATGAGAGTAACGGTTGGCAGGAGCCGCCTGCAGACGAGAGCTCCCCCATGGGCGAGGCAGCTGCCATGGCGCCTGAGCCGTTCGCTCCGCCAGACGAGGAGCTGCCTCGGGGGGACGATGCGATGGAGGGCGAGGGCGGTCCGCTGCACACGCCCAGCGACCGGTGGGACGCCTTGATGACGACGGATGACGACGAGGGCACCGCGGCGGCGACGGCAGCGGCGGCGGCGGCGGCGGTTGCGGTGCATTGCGTCTTCGGTGGGACTCGCTGCTCCGGGATGCGAACGGCCGCTCTCCCCGCGTGTGGGCATCGGGTCGTGTGTGAGCACTGCCTGCTCGCGATTCAAGTGATGACGGAGCAGCTGACGCCGTTGGAGGCGTTCGCCGAGCCGCAAGGAGGCGTCGACGAGGGCTGTTCGTCCACAATGGGTGGGCTCATTCGGTCACTAAGTCGAGCATGGAACCCCGTGCTCTGCCCCGAATGCGCCAGGGAGCAGGTTGCTGACGCGCTCGACGTTGAACGCGAGCCTATCCCATAATTCTGAGTACCGAGCTACACGGCTCGGTGAAGCACGCGCGACGGATGTTCGTGTGTGTGCGTTAATACGCGTGGTCAGGGACAGTGCGCGCCACTGCGCGGGGACTCAGCATGCTTGACCAACCGCACATCAAACCGCACACTACTCATCCGGAGCTCACACTAGAGTACGACTGAGTGCGATACAGCACAGCACGCGCATGCAAAAGCCGTTCCGGCGGGCAGTGCTCATGCGGTCACATGGCCACCGACCGTGAGGCGCGCTCCTGTCTACATCTTTCAGGTCCAGGCTCCAGGGGCGGATGCACCATCATGAACGCCATGCGATTGCCCAGCGAGTCCTGCGCTACCGGCCACCGTTCATGTGCAGCAGCTCGTCACATGCGCAGCATGTGCAGCAGAAGCTGCTGCTTGAGACATCGGAACAAAGGGTTGCTGGCTCGGTGGGGACCAAAGACGCGCCGGCATGTTTGGGAGGACCGTCGGCTTCGAGATCTTCTGGGCTACGTTTGTCTTCTCCAGCAAGTCTACGGGTGGTTTCGAACGCAGGAGCGGCTTGGCCTTGGCAACCCGAGCGGCGTACTCGTTATCCTCGATCGTGACCTTGACGGGCCTGATCCAAGCAGCACCCGTCTGGAAGCGGGCCAGTCGTGTAAGGCGGGGGTCGTGTATGGCCGCGTTAAACGCCGACGGAAGCATTCCAAAGGTCGAGGCAGCATGGTGAGGCAGCATGGGAAGTGCGAGCATGACCGCGCGTAAGGGGCTCTGCCCGGCCGTAGTTGCCGTAGATGGACTGGGGGCCGAGTGGGACCAAGCGCCGATCGGCAGAGGTCGCAATCAACGATTTGACGACATTGACGAATCTAACGGAAGCTGTGGTAACAGAGCAAAAACACAGGGAAGGCGGGATAACACGGGACACACGGATCACACGGATCACACGGATCTCGCAGACGAACCCGTATCACTCACGGAATACTGCCAAAAGGTGCGCGCGCTACCCAGACATCCTCCTTGTTCAAGCTGTAGATTGCCCAGAAGCCTTCGAGCCCGGGCACCGTGAGCGCAAGGCCCTGGGGATACTGAACACCGCCCTGCTTGGAGCCACCCTTGTGACGAAACACACAGCCAGAAGGCTGGTGCGGACCCTGGTAGACGGCGAGCTGGCACGAGGTGAGGGCGCGAGCTGTCGCCCCAAAGGCCTGGCCGTCGACGGACGTTGAGAGGAACAGAGGATCACGGACTGCAAAGGGCATCGCATTCGAGAGCAAGTAAACCCTGCCGTCTGGAAGTCTGCCGGCGTTGAGGTTCGAGTTGTCATCCGAGATGTTGATGGGCACAGGCGGCGTCCAGCGGCCTCCTGGCTCGCGTACGCTTGCCGCGAGGCTAAGCTTGCTGAGCTGTGCAGCGCGGCGACGGTACAAGATCACATCGCCGCGCCCGCCAGGCACCTCATAGTGTGTAAACTCGTTCGAGTCGTCCGAAGCGTTCGATGGCGCCCAGCAGCCGTCTGTGCACGCCTCGCATTTCCAATTGCCGGTCGTCTTCGGATCGGGACAGGGACGCACTGCAGCGTTGGACAGCAGCGCCATGTCCGATTGCACCGTCTCGGGCATCTGGTCCAGGGTGCGCACACCGTGCGCTGCCGACGCGTCAGCAAAGCCGGGCGGGATGCTGGGAGTTGCCCAAAAGGTTGGGCCGAACTGGCGCAGCCCTGGCATGACCTGCCGCAGCAGGAGCGTCTCACGCCCAAGGCCGGGCGCCTTATCGCTGATCGGGTAGACGTTGAATTGGATCGGGCTGGCGGCGACGTAGGCGCTGCCATTCAGATGGAGCATCGGCTCTGCAAACAATGCCGCATGGTGGGCTGCCGAAGACATGTTTGGAAAGAGCTCCTCAGCTGATAACCAGGAGATACCATCATTCGATTGACTGTAGAGAATGCGCTGGCCCGGTTGGTCCTCGTCAACCGGCGAATTCTTCCACCATGCAAAGAGCGTGCCACGATGCTCGTCAAGCATCGGCATGTGGTTGTAAGTGCCATTTGCAGTCGTGGCGAAGAAGATGCGGCTGACGGAAACGTTAGGAGTGTATGGCACGCCACCGTGTGGCAGGAGCGGATCCAGTCGCGGGGCGGCCCAATACGGAGAAGACAGCGTCAGATGTGAGTGTGCGAACATCCAAGTCCCCATGTTGTTGATTGCTTTTTGATAGTCGACACAATTGGACTGTGAAGGGTGTTGATTACAAACATTGGCTGTGAATTTGGTATTTGGTGCAACGTGTGGAGGCGAGGTTGCTATCCCAGGCCACTCTCCGCCCTCCCTCTCTCAGCGCCGCTTCGCAATGGGAGTTGCATGTGCAGTTGTATACGCTTCTTCTTCGAAGGAATCAGACGTACATTGTAAGTCCTGATTGTTGGACTCCGGGACACTGCACACTCGTGAAACTCGAGGCACGAGGGACCGTGGACGACGGTAATTTGGGGCGCAATTTGAGCGACTGCCCGTCGCTGCAGGGCACACACACTGCCGAGGCGTGCCTTCTTCGTATCCTTTCTGGAAAGACGACCGCCGTCGTGCATGTTCTGCGGCGAGGGCATACTCTCGAGTCCCGTGGCCTTCATAGCGGTCGGCTGAGGCAGAGCTGAGGCAGAGCTCGTGAGGCGCGCTCGGAGGCGTGCTCAACATGCTGGCTCCTGGGCTCCCACCGTCACGCCGGCAGGAAGATGTACCCTGCTTGATCCGTGAGCCTCTTGAGATCATGCGCTTTTGCTGGTGGCTCAGCTCCTCCATCGCCGCACCTCTTCCATCGCGACCGCGATCCGTGTGCGCGGTCTCTCGTGCCCTCCGACAATGAACGTGGGGATCGTTGGCGAGGTGCTGACAGCGGCCATCTCGGTCGCAGTGGGCGAGGCAAGCACCGGCCAGAGGAGGCGGATGGCGACGAGGGAGACCACGAATAGCAAGGCACTCGAGGCGAAGACGGAGACGGCACCGAGGCTCGCGTAGCCTGTTACTGCCCAAAAAGGACCCACGATCCGCGCGATCGCGCCCACGGCAAACATGATGCCCATCCACGCGCCCTGAGGCCGCTCACCAAGCAGCTTGCCTACCATTGAGAGACACACGCCTCGGCCGAAGGGGAAGGCGACGGTGACCAGCCCAAAGCTCAGCCCAAACTGGCCGAAACCCATCGTGGCTCGGGGCGGGCCGGTCAGTCCCGAGCCATTGGGCGGCACCAAGAGCCCCGAGCCATCGGGCGGCACCAAGAGCCCCGAACCATCGGGCGGCACCAAGAGCCCCCAGCCATCGGGCGGCACCATGAGCAACCAGCCGGCCGCCGCAAGCATGCACGAGCTCGCGAGCAGCGTGCGGTCGCCCACCAGAGGAGCGGAAGGGCCGCGGGCGCGAGTGAGGATGGACATGAGCATGGCGCAGAGGAGGTTGGCGACGCCCGCGGCGGTGAACAGCAAGTTGGTCTCAATATCATCCCACCCAAACCAGTCCTGTGCGCGTGAAGGAGATAGCGAGGGGCACGAGCGAAGAAGGGTGAGGACTTCTGAGGCGGCGCGAGGCTGTTCGGAGTTGAGCGGCTCGATGCACCTTGACGAGCGGCGTTGTGATCGTCTCTTGAATTGCAAAGCCGTTGAAGTGGACGAAGAAGATGACGATGCACGCCCATACGGCCATCGTCGCAGAGCTGCTCAGCGTGTCCGCGCCCGGAGCCGGGCTGTCTTCGGCGGCAACAGTACTCGTACTCCCGGGCGTCGACAACTCAGGGAAGCCGAAACTGGTGGAGAGGAACATGCTCGTGTTGAGTACGGCGACGACCCAGCCCTGCTTGGTGAACGAATTGAAGAGAAGAGCGCCCACCGCAAAATCGGGCGTCTGCGTCACTGCGGCTCCCAGCGCAGGGCCGAAGATGAAGCCGAGGCAGGCGAACGTCGACAGTTGCGACGTGAGGCTGGTGCGCTCCTCAGGCGGAGCGAGGATGGCGAAGCAGGACTGCTCAACCGCCTGCTGGCCGCCGGAGCCCACACCCTGCAGAAGCCGCGCCAGTAGCACGACCGTCGGCCCGAGGTCGCTGCCTATTCGGTGGACGGCATCCGCGAGAGCGTAGGAAACTGAGCCGCTCAGGCTGATTAGCGCGCACAGCTGCATCGTACGTTTCGCACCCAAGTAGTTACTCAGCGCTCCGAGCGCCATCGATCCGAGCGCCTCGCCCACCGAATAGGCAGCGACCACACTAGCATACAGCTCAGCCGAGGCCCCCATCCCATCAAGGTACAGGAACAGGGACGGCATGACGATTGAGAAGGAGATGCAGGCGAAGAATACGTTGACGAAGAGGATGAGCTTCCACGCGACGCAGCTGCCGGGCGTCGCGGGTGCAGCCGGTCGCAGCAAAGACTCATGGAGGTCGCTCTTCATGAAGGTCCCCTCGCCGGCGGACACGGTGATGCCGTGAGATTTTGATGCCAAATGCGGCAAGTTTATTAAGCAAGTTTCGGCGCCAGCGGGTCAACCAAACGGGAGTTTGCCGTTCTTCATGCGCAGGCACAGTTAGTTCGTAGTCTCCCGCCTTGCTTGCCATCATGTTGCTTAGCCGCTCGTGGATCGTCTTCGCCGTACCGGTACATGCCAGAAATGCAGGCAGCACTCGTGGTTTGAAGGCATAATCCGAGTTCAAAGACGTGTTTGAAACATCGGGCCGCATGCATGCAATGCAAAACCTTCCGAGAGTGCCGTTCTTGAACGCAAAATGAGAAATGTGGTGTATCGGTCAAGGCGATGTCCAAACCCGCCTCGTTGCTTGCACTGCCACTAACCCCGAGATCACGTGTCGAGGAGCTCAAGCGCCAACTCAAGGCCAAGACTGAAGAGATGGCAGTCCACCAGGAGCGCCTCGATGAGACGAACACGCGCATTGGCGAGCTGCAGCTGCAGAAGCTCATGCTCATTGTTAATCAAGCTGTCGAGGCATCTAGTCCATCCGATCCAGTGGCGAAAAACACCGCCGATCGATCGGTCGCGTGTCGCAACGACGCTCAGTACTCGGCTGCGCTCGACGCGTTGATCGCCCGTTTCCGCCATCAGCTCGTGACACTGCGGAACGCGGCTTCCGAGACCCTCAAACATGGTGCCGCCAAGGCGTCGTTCGCGGCAGATGTTACAGCAGCATGGGCCAAGGTGGGCGACAGCATGGACATTGAGGCCAAGGAGATCGAGGTCGAACGTCTCAAAGAGGAGATCCGAGCTCTCAGTCAGGCTGCCATCAAGCACTTGAGCAACATCACGTGCATCACGCGCCCGACGACAGCTGACGAGCTAGACCAGTCAATTTAGTGTTAGACCAGCCGGCAGCATGCGCGTTGTAGGATGAGCGAGATCGGTAGATGTCGAGGCCGCAAGCCCGCAACGCCGCATAGGCCCTAACCGAACCCATAGCGCACTGACCCGACCGGACCGGCGTCGGCGCACCCCACGGTGCGCGGCTCGCGCGGCACTCTTTCCGGACTGTCTCCCCGTCGTTCACTCACCTCGCATGAATGTTCGAGGCGGGTGGGACTGAAGCTGTAGGAAGGAATAGCGTTTATTTACGGCCAAAACCCCAAATTTCCTAGCGGTGGCCGGCCCGCCCGCCGCACCCCCCATGAGGCACTGCTTGCGACCTCCGGGCCGAAAGCTGGCACAAAACCGTTAACGAAACCTCGGCTGCGCCTTTGCTCTTCGACGACGCACTCCGAGCGCGCGCTCAGAGTTTCACGCGCGTGGCAATGAGCGCGCCCGCGGCGGCGCCCGCGAGCGCCATGACGAGCATCAGCCCATACGGCGGGCTGTGTGGTGAGGCGGCGGCGGGCGAGGCGGCGGCGGTAACTGCAGGAGCGGGCGCGGAGGCGGCGTCCGCGGGCTTGCCGCCCACGTAGATGCCAATCTCCTTGTGCAGGTCCGAGAAGGCAGAGACAGCCTGGTCGTCGACGTAAAAGTCGGCGACCGGCTTTCCGAAGCAGAGCTCGTGGTATGGGATCTTGTGCTTCGTCAACGAGGCGAGAGTCGCAGCGGCCACGTCAGCAACCGCCGCGCCGACGGAGCCGCCGCTTGAGGCCATACCGCGCTCAGTGAGCAGGATGATCGTGTGCCCCTGCGCATGCAGCGCGCGCAGGCAGGCCACATTGTCCTCGATGGGCACGCAAGTAGCGTAGTCGCCCGGTATGCTCGGCGCGGCGAGCAGGGTGCAGTCCAAGTCGAAGCACACGCGCAGCGGCGTGACGCGTGGCGGCAGCTGCGCCACAGACCACGTCTGCAGCTGCGTGGGCGTGCCGAGCACGTGCATACGCCCAGGGTCGATCTGCAGCGCCGTGAACGTCGCCCCTTCCCTGATCATCGCCGCGATCACCCCCGACGTGTAGTACTCGCCCACGTTGTCTTGTGAGAGCTGGGTCGAACCCGCGTCGAGGAGCGCGGTGCACTGCGCGAGGAGCTCGTTGCCGTCCGAGAAGCAGTAGCAGCCCGTGTTCGCGTTGTCCGAGATCTTGACCTTCTCCTTCACCTGCGAGATGCGCCGGCTCTGCGCGTCGAAGACGATGTAGGAGTAGAGCGGCTTCGGCTGCGTGTCCTCAAAGTAGAAGACGCCGTTGGAGGTGGCGCTGATCGCACGGTAGGTCGAGACGATGTCCTCGTCGTAGAAGCAGTCGCCGTCGACGAGCATCACCGGCTGCGAGCGCAGCCGCTTGGGCAGCCCACGCAGGCCGATCTGCACCGTCTCGGCCGCGCCACGCGTCGGCCCGGGCAGTTCAACGAGCTGCAGGTTCGGGTACTTCCCGCGAGTGAGCTCCCAGAATTTGGGCGACATCCAGCCTGGATTGTACACTATGACGAGGGTGTCCTTTGGCCCGAGCTTGAGCGAGTCGAGCACCCGCAGGATCATCGCCTTGCCCAGCACGGAGATGAACGGCTTGGGCATGCTGTAACCCTCCTGCGGATGGGTGTCGCGACCCGCGGGTCAGCTCGCGCGTAGGCATGGGCAGAGAGGGCGTCGAGCGCGTGCGGCATACCTTTTGGAAGCGGCTCCCGATGCCGCCCAGAGGGATCATGACAGTGAGAGGGAGGGGATCGCTCATCGTGATGCGAAAAGTCGGCGCGTCCCGCGTCGTGTCGAACACCTTTCCGAAGAGCTCCTTCGCAGCCTTCTCGCCTTCCGCCGCCATTGGCAGACCGCTTTGGTTCGCGTCTTGGCGCCCAGACGCCGCCGCGGTCGCCCTCTACCTCGTCCTCCCTCGCGCCGCGCATCTCGCTCCTGGTGTGCGAGAGCTGCATGCCTCATGATGCCTTGGCTCTCCGTCCTCTGCATAGGCGGCGGGGTGCCTCATATGTCCCTGCCATCCATGGTCGTGAGGATTCGCTCAACGACACGGCATGACGAGCGACATGTCGACCGGCACAGGACGCGCGCTACACCGGACGTACCGGACATGACAAATACAATTGTAATACCGGCCATCGCTTTAAGCCGTCCAGGAAAAGTTCAACCTATGCCAAGTACAAGTTGATCACGAGGCTTCACGATTGGGCCCCTTTCGTTCATTTCTCTTGTGAAGAAGTTTGTGAAGCCCCGGCCTAGTTGGCGGCTTTTCACCGTCTCTCTGCCGATGGACAGCAGCGAGGAAGAGGCGACACGGATCTGTGTCGCGGCTGCTGCGCGCACGCTCGCTCCCGATAGCAGCGAAGAAGAAGAAGCCGCCACCGTGCCGGTAGTTCCTGAACCCGGAGGCAGCGCAGGCACTGCGACCGAAAGAACAGGTGAACACAGCTTCGAGGTCGACCGAGTGCTCAAAGAGCGTGTGCGCAAGGGCAATTCCGAGTTCCTGATCCGTTGGACGAGCTACGGTCCCGATCAAGACTCCTGGGAACCGCGCAGCAACGTCGATAATTCCGCCGTCGCAGAATTTCGCCGGCGGAGACGCGAGCAGCAGCAACAGTCGCAGCAACAGTCGCAGCAGCAGTCGCAACGGCAATCAAAGGAAGGTGGCAAACCGCGTTTGGCCGGCGCTCATCAGTCGGCCGCCGGAGGCGCGCCAAAGCGTGCTCGTGCACCATTCACGCACACGTGCGACAGCAGCGAGGAAGAGGCGACGCGCAACGCTGAGGCGGAGCGTGAGCGTGCGCTCAAGCTGGCGCCTCCCAAGCGTCCATCGGTGGGAGCCCAGCCGGCCGTGGTCCTCGACAGCAGTGACGAGGAGCTCGCAGCGGCCGCCTTAGCGGCGGAGCGCGAGGCGCGCGAGGCGCGCGAGCACGAGCCGAGCCGCGCGCGGAAAGGCTCTGCGCCGGCCGCCTCCTCGATCGTAGAGCGCGTTAGGGTGCACTTCGCGCCCTCGACCGAATCGCCTCCCCAATCGCGCGAGCGCCTGCACAAGCGCGCCCGCTCCTTATCCGATGCGTCGCTCGAGGGGGCTGGCAAGCCGCCAGCCACAGCCGCGTGCCGGTCGTCGGCGGGGGCACCACCGAAGCGCCAGCGTGCCGCTTTGGCGACGCCTTCCGTCGCGGCGGCGGCGGCGGCGGTGGTGGTGGAGGCGAAGCGCAAGGCGAACGAAGCCGAGAAGGAGGCAACGGGGGCAGCGGCGGCACGAATGGCGCTGGCGCCGCCGGACGTCATGGCATCCTCGGCGCCGCCGGATTTCATGGCATCCTCGGCGTCCGTTGCCGTAGGCACAGTTCCCTTGCCGCCGCCCGAGACGGCGCCGTTGCGCCAGCCGCGGCGAGGCGGTTCTGGCCAACGGGCGGCGGCGGTGGCGGCGGCGGCAGCGGCGCGCGCCGCAGTGGCTGCGGAGGAGTCCACGGAGAGCTCGGACCCAGAGGATGAGGCGGACGAGGAGCCGGAGATGGCGGCACAGGCGGCGCCCGTTACGGCGCTTGGGGCGCGCAAGTGGCTCGATGCGCGTCCTCCTGGGCGTCTTCCTGGCAGGGGCTACCGCGTCATCGATAGCAGTGACGAGGAGGCAGAGGCGAAGGCGGCTACGGAGGCGAAGGCGGCCGCGGAGGCGAAGGCGGCCGTGGCTGAGGAGGCGATGTCACTGGAGGAGATGGTCGCCGCACAGGACGCCGAGAAGGCGGCGGCGGCTGTGAAGAAGGCGGCGGCAGCTGCTGAGCACGAACGAGGAAAGTGCATTGGCGTGGTGCCAAATCGAAAGCGCGCTGGCGGCTCGCGCGTTGTCCTGAGCGACGACGAGGCTGACGAGACCGCCTTCGAGCAAGCGACAGCTCCGGTGTCGTTACGTGCTGCGGCGGGCGCGCGTCGAGCGACGCGACGAGGCCCGAGTGCTGGTGACTACGGTGACGACGAGGACGACGAGGACGATGAGGACGAGGACGAGGACGAGCTCTTGGTGCTTGGGTCCGAGGAGGACGCGGACGAGCTCTCATTCACACCTCTGCCGACGGGTCGACGGGGGCCTCGCCTGCCCGCCGCCCCGCCGCTGCTCGCGCAGGCGTACGGCATCGGTGCTGTCTGGACTGCCTGTGGGGATCAGGGCCGCCCCTCGTGGTCCACGGTCAATCTCGACCGCACAGCGGCCATGGCGGAGCAGAGACGCAACTACGCGGCCATGGCGGAGGTTGAATCTCACCTCGCCCTCCGCCCACATGAGACGCTCACGTACGATGCCCATTCGGCCGAGCTCGCCAGGCGCACCTCAGAGGGCCCATCGTCAGGTACTCTGTCCGCTGCGACCCACAGGTCGAGACCCCGGACAGCGCAGCAGCCGGCGCCCCACCTGGCTGCTCGGCGGCGACCAACGCTCGGGGCAGCGCCCGGGACAGCGCCCGGGATAGCGCCTGGAGGGTATCCCGACGGACAGTTGCCGCCGAGCGCTGCCCCGAGCGCGAAGCGAGCGCGCCCACAACCACGAGGTCTTGCACGGTCCTGCTCCGATCCACTCCCCCACATCCAGGAGCGTGCTTATGATGAGGGAGGCAATCAGCATGCCATCAGAGATGCAATCAGTGCCTCAGATCCACTCCCCCACATCCACGAGGGGGGCGGTCTTGCCGCCTCGGAAGCCGCCTCTGCCGCCGCCCCTGCTGCCGCCACTGCTCCCCCCGCACCGTCTGCCTTTGCCTCCTCGTCCTCTACCTCCTCATTTGCAACCTTGTCGAGCGCCCCGTCGTCGTTCGCATTCGCTTCGCCGCCGCCCGAGCCTGCGCAGTGGTGGTCACCCACGCCGACGCAACCGCCGACGCAACCGCCGACGCCGCAAGTGTGGCCGCGCCGGATGACGCCAACTGCCGCCCTGCGGCCGCCTCTGACCGTCGATGTTTCCGCCGCACTCGACGCGCCAGTCCCCGCCAAGAAATCCCCAAGTGCAGCCAGTGATGCTGTCCCAGCCGTCGCCGTCTCTGCCCCGGCCGCCGCCCCTGACAGCCAAGTGATCGGGATGGTCGCAGCGGAGCTCAAGCCGGTGCTCAAGGCGGCGCTCAAGGTGATTCCGATCGAGGGCGCCGTCTTGAGCGCCGCCTCGACCCACCCCCCCTCTCCCGCCCTCGCCAGCGCGCTCCATACCCCCTTCCACAGACTGCCAGTGAAGGATACCTCGGCCTCGAAGGCCGCCATTAGCGCCGCCCCAGTGCGTGCGCCGTCGGTTCCAATTGGCTATCCCGAAGCGCGACTCGCTGCCAAGCCACTGAAGCCCATTCTCAAGCGCGTGGGGGGCGTCGGGGTAGGCTATGCACCGACGGCCGCCCTGCACATCACGGGGACAGCTTCTCCCGCCATGCCCGCCCTCGCAGCCGTCCCCGCCCGCGCCCCCGCCCCCGCCCCGGCGTTGGTCTATGCGCGCCTGTGCTCGGCGCCGCCCGCGAGAGTGCGTGTTTGCCTCGGAGCCTACACCCCCCTGCAGCCTGCGACGACGGCGGCTGAGGCGGACGCCATCGAAGCGTCGTCTCGGGCGGTCGCCATGGAAGTGGATCAGCCGACCGAGCCGCTGGCAGCGACCACGGCGGCGGCCGCAGCCGAGGCGGCGGCGACAGACGCGGCAGAGGCCGAGGCGGTGGCGGCAGAGGCGGCGGAGGCAGCCCTTCCGACTCTCATTCCCGCGCCCCGGCGGCGCATCCGGTTCGCCACCCAGATCGTGATGGACGTGTGCCAGGACCCTGTGCCCACCCCCGAGGAGATTGCCCGAGCTCAGTTACGGCTGCTCGCCACACCATGCTCCAGACCTTCTCGCGGCGGCTCTATCGGCGCGGGTCCCCTCGCCACTACGTACTTGTTCGACCAGCCTCCAGCTGCCGCCCACCGGCCGCTCGCGGCCGCCAGCGCCTCCGCAGTTGCCATCGCGTCCGCTGCGGCCGGCTACGTGCACACCAGCACAGCTGCCGCGGTCGCCAGCAATAGCGTCAGCAGTGGATCAGGTGGCGGCGCCGTGGCGACACTTTGTGGAGTGCCAACGAGTGGCTATCATGTGAACATGGAACGGGGCGCTCGCCTTGCGGCCTCGGCGGCCGTTTCACCGTCCCTTGCATCGGCTCCCGCCGCTGCAGGTTCCGCGGCCGGCGCTGGCGCTGCTGCCATCGCGGTCGCGGGCTCAGCAATTGGAACAGCAATTGGCTCAGCGTCCTTTCCTCAGCGGCGTATCTCGCCTCTCGCCCAGCCAGCACCCATCTCGGTACCAATCTCGGCGCCAATCTCGGCACCAATCTCGGCGCCAATCTCGGCACCCATCTCGCCTCTCGCCCAGCCGGCATCGACGCCGACCGCCATCGCATGTCGCGCGGCCATGTCGCCCGTCGCCTCGCTGCCGCCGCCGGCACATTCGTGGTCAGCCGGGGCGGGGGGCAGTGGGGCGGGGGGCAGTGGAGCGGCGGCCAGCTGCCCACTGTCCGGTGGCGGCATGGGTGGGAGCATGGGTCGACGGACGGAGACTCTCGACTACTGCAGTGGTTTCGGTGGCGTCGGCCTCGGCAGCTTCGGCAGCGGCGGCGGCAGCTTCGGCAGCGGCGGCGGCAGCCTCGGTGGTGGCGGCGGCAGCCTCGGTGGTGGCGGCGGCAGCCTCGGTGGTGGCGGCGGCAGCATGGGGCCTCGCACTGAGAGCTTCCGAGGAGAGCTCAACAGCGCTCGGGACAGCGCGTCGATCGCTCGGGACAGCGCGTCGAGCAGCAGCAGCAGCAGCGGTGGCGCCAGCGGCTTCGCGGTTGGTAGCGTTGTCCCGGGCGGCAGCGGTGGCGCCAGCGGCTTCGCGGGCGGTAGCGTTGTCCCGGGCGCTGGCTGGATGCGCCCAGGGGCAGAAGTGTACCAGGGCGGCGTCCTCTATCACCGCGTTGGCAGCGGCAGCGGCAGCGGCGGCAGCGGCGGCAGCGGTGGCGGCAGCGGTGGCGGCGGCGGCGGCAGCGGCGGCGGCGGTACGGCCACACCCGGCTCGGGCGGCCCTGCGACAGCAAGCAGCGTCCCCTGCGGGCTCCCTTCGCTGAGCTCCAAGATGCAGTCGCGCATCTTTCCTGGCACAGGCACACGCCCACTCACTGGCAGTGCCGGCCTGAGGCTGCAGGCTCTGCTACGGCGCCCGGTGAGCGCCGCAGGCGGCTGCGCATCATCCCTCGGGCGCACGAGCGGCGGCAGCGGCGGCGGTGGCGTGGCTTCGAGTGACGAATCGTCACCTGTGCCGATGATGGCGCCTCTCCCGACGGCGATGGAGCGATCGTCCGCGGTTGTGCCGGTGCCGATGGTCGAAGACTGCTGATCGCCTGCCGACAAGCTGGCGTGCGAGCTATACATTACGGAGATCTTTCTCTCTATCTATTTATTGTACGGCATGAGCATGGCATGGTGGACTGTTCGGATACCTATGTCGAGGGCTCTGCGAAAACAGCCCCCAGGCCCCAGGGTGCACGGAGCGCAGTCGTGTGGCGTGTGAAACCGAACTGCGCTCGGGCACTGCCGGAGGACACTGCCGCGCAGCTTCATTCTGCGTTCTGGTAGTGGCGGGTGGACGAGGCATGGAGCCTTCGTTGAGTGGATGTATTCCCTCTGTTACCGCTACAGCGGGTGTGTAGTTGCGGTGCCTCCGGGGCGGATGTGGGCGCTTGCCGGGCGGGAGCGACGGGTGGAGCCGGCGGGGTCGTGGAAGGTGCCGTGGTGGGCACCAGGGACCAGGCTTCGATCTTGTTAACAGAATCTTGCTACGTGGAGCTAAAAAAGTGAGTCTTGCGGCGTCGTGACCTGCTGCGCGCGCCGCGGACGGGGCCCGGCTCAAAAGCGCGAAACGACACGAAGAGAGGTTGGTCGGTCCCGTCGTAAGACGTAACGACGAGGCGAATGTGCGAATGTCGGGTCCGGGCAAACGTGCACAACGAGAGAACTCATCACACGTCAATCCTGTGCCATCATCAAATCGCACGCGTCGTTGACATTCAGTGATGCCTCTGGGTACTCGATCGTGCCTCCAAGATCTACCCAGCCACCGGCGCCCTTTGCAGCGGATGCGGCCGCGCAGACTCGCGTCCGAAATGTGTACCGTGGCTGAGGGCCGTTAAGCTCCGCGGTGGCATGCACACGGACTAGGTCGCCCCGCGCAAGCGCCATACCGTCGCCGAGCAGGAGGAACAGGTTGCGCCAGTGGCTGCCGGACCACGCGGACGAGACATCTGGAGGCGCAGCGGCTCCGTCAATGCGGCAGTGCAGCTCCACGTGCAGCGACAGTCCCCGGAGCCAACCAGCCCTCTCAGCCACAAATTCGAGCTCCACCGCCTGCGAGGGTGCAGGTGCGCCCTCTTCGAAGCGCAAGTCCTCGAACACTTGAGGAGCGGCAAGCAGGTCGGTACGAGGCAGGCCGGGAAGCTTGAGCGCTTGCCCACCGCCGGGCGCTTCAAGTGTCGTGGCGAGCCTGTCGGCGCAATAGGCCGCGTTCGGGTATTCGCTCGGTGCGAGGAGCGTGGTCGTGCGAGAGGGGATGGAGAACGGTGTCGACGCTGTCGGGGCGAGATGGCGTTTTCTTGCATCCGCGATGGCGGCCACGACGCCCTCCTCACCGGCGATCTCGCCTATGAGCTCATGAACGAGCAGGTCAGCCTTCTCCGGCAGCACGAGGTGCGGGTCAGTCGAGAATCCTTCGATGACCGTGATTCGATCTGACAGTCCTGCCTCGTTGATGGTGCGCCGTGCAGCCGCTGCTGCCACCGGCTGCACCTCGATCGCATACACGTGCTTTGCTCCGGCCTCTGCAGCAAAGATGGCCAAAAGCGCGAGTGCTCCTGTTCCAAGATCGATGATCACTTTGCCCTGAGCAGCGGCGGTGATGGCTTCTCGGTAAGCGCCTGTGCGAGCGTGATCATCCCGCATGCCATCGTAGCATGCCGGCGTGTATCGTGCTGCGTGGCCGCGAGGCGTGTGGTCGTATGCAGGCATATGGCCGACACTCGCTCCGAGCCGACACGCATAGCTGTGAAACCGTCAATCGGAGATTGCAGCTCGGAGCTCTCAGACACGTCTCGAGCCGTGTCAAACACTGCAGACTAGCTGAATCTACCGCCTTCCTAACTATAAATCCTGATATCCTCGTGTGTCGTGATGTGAGTTGCCCCGACACGCGACAGTCCCTGGTGCCTTACCTATTCTCTCCTTGTTTCCTGATCCTGTGAGGAACACCACATGACAGCGCATGGACGCGTGAGCACGAGCAAGTGAGCGCCGTCAGTTCTCCAAGGTGAATGCATGCAGGGCTCAGGAGATCGCCCGCACAGATTGAAGTTCATCAGAGGCGCGCGCTCGCGCCCGCGCCATCACGCGCCATGTGGGCCAGCCAAGCAAGGCTTTCTCCCGTGCCGTGGTCAGATGGTGGTGCATGTGGGTTTTTCGATCATCGCTGTCAGCCAACGAGTCTAAGGTTGTTCATCAACCCACGGAGAGAGAGAGAGAGAGGGGGGAGGAGGAGGGAAGGGCGCCGAGCAGCATCAGGCTAGGCGAGCAGCATCGGGCCGGCAGGGCGGCGCCATCGGGGTACGTGCATCCTCATATTCGATGGGTGATAGAGGTTTATCTTCAACAGGATCAGCGTGGTGCACAGCTTTCTCTTGTCATCGGATGCGGGCCGCCGAAGCCTGGAGGAAAGGCCGCGCGCGCGTGCATCAGCAGCGCGTGCACACCTTGGACGAGTCGTGGCGGCAGCGCTGGAGACCAGCCGATGCCCGAGATGGCATGAAGCCTGTAGCAGGCAAGAGGTGCAATGTCGGTACGGCGGCATCGCTGCACGCGCATGGTTGGGGATGGATGCGGATGAGACTTTTGGCAGCCCGGTGACTGGTAGGGATAGAAAACGCATCCAGTGAATAAGGCGGCCAGAGGTTGCTGTCCCGTGGACGAAAGCAGCAAGCCGCAATGTCCGACAAGGCGGTATGATGCGGTTTGCCGACTCTAATGCCACGGTGGTCCGTCGCGGCGCGCGCGGCTGGGGCGGGCGGTGCTGCGCGCGGGGAGCATGCGTACCGAGCAGATGCGCAGCCATCCCATCGTTCTGCCTACCCATCCTGCCGGCGACGTGACTTGACGTTTTGCATTCACAGGGACATCGATCGCGTAGGAAGGGTTGCAGAAGGGATCGATCGCCGAGGGCGGGCCGGATTGGGGACGTGTCATCCCTTCCGAGAACTGGCCTGGAATTCCGCAGAGGATGCAGATGCGTTTCCCAACAACCATCCATGGCAGCGCCACAACCGGCTCGAGCGCGCTGCAATGCGCCCGGTTCCGCAGCCTGCACAGCACGCGCCTCTTGCTGAGCCCACCTCGCATCATGGCCGCCGACCGCGTGCCGGGCGTCAAGATGCCAAACACAGGTGCTCCCGTCAGTCAGAATCACCTCAATGAGGCGGCCGCGGCCGGCGTGAGCCGGCTCGAGGCGGCGATCAAGAGGCAGGCGGCCGAGAAAGCCGCCAAGGAACGGGCAGCCATGGAGCGCATGGAGGATATCAAGCGGGCTGAGGCGCAGCAGCCTCAGGCGCCGCGGCTGCGCCTCGAACAGATGAAGGCTACACTGGACGGAAGCATCGATGGCCAGGATCTGGCCAAGGACGTGGTGGCGCGCGCACTGCGCCGCCGCATGATGAAGCTCGATGACAACGAGCGACCGTTGAGGCTGCTCTTCGCCGGCCCGTCCGGAGTGGGCAAAACGGCGATGGCGACGTCGGTGTGCGAGGCGTTGCTCGGTCGGTGCGAGCCGGACAAGAACTTCAAGCGGTTCAACCTGAGCGAGTTCTCGCACCCATCCAAGTTTAATCGTCTGACCGGCGGCGACCCCAACTATGTGGGCTACAAGGAGGGCGGCGAGCTGACCAACTTCATCCGTCATGCCGAGGAGCGCCGCGTCAAGAAGTTCACGGGCGTCGAGCACACGAGCTGCGTGCTGCTCCTCGACGAGGTGGATCGAGCTGCGGATGGGTTGCTCACGTTCCTGATGAACTTCCTTGACCAGGGCCAGCTCACCTCGGGCTCGGGCGACACGGTCGACGCACGCCGCGCTGTCGTCCTGATGACGACCAACGTGGGACAGAAGGCGATCGCCGCTGCGCGCATGAGCGCCCAAGACGGCGCTCGTACCGGCGGCGCCGCCATGCTGCCCGACGAGCTTACGCGCGAGGCGGTACACGCGGCCGAAATGGCGCGCCGACGGCGCGCCATCGTCGAGAGCGTCCGGGCCGACGTGCTCGAGCATATCTGCGATGGCCGGTATGAGAATCTGGGACGGCTCGGCACGATCGTACCCTTCCTTCCTCTGCGCACCGAAGGCCAACAGCGGGTGGTGGAGCGGCAGCTGCGCGCCGTGGCGCGCCGGCTCGAGGAGGCCAAAGCGCCCGCCGTGCTGCGCGGCTGGAGCGGCGCCCTCATCGAGCATGCCTTGACGCACTGGGATGACGACCTCGGCGGGCGCTCGACGCGTGACTGGATCGATGAGAATGTCGTCGAAGCGTTGGCGGAGGCGCTCGATGCGGCGCCTCTGAATGTGCTCAACGGCAGCGCTCCGCCGCTAGACTTGGAGCTCGATGCGATCCCGGCATCCTCTCCGGGGGCGGGCATGCAAATGGAGGACGACCCAGCGTCGCGGCGCGTCGTGTGTACAGCGACGCTGATGAGTGGGATCGGCGATCGCGTGCGCCTCACTTCGTCTCCTCCAGAGTCTTCCTCCGCAGACGAAGACCTTCCTGACTCATCGAATTTGCCTCCGCACTGGAAGGGGAAATGACTTAGACGAGGGGCTGGCTCAGAACGGAACTGATACTCAGAGGTACTCATCTCGGGTATCGGGTTCGCTCGGGGCGACGGGGCGATGCGATGATCATGATGATCCGTGAGTCCGCGTAGCCGAATAACGTTTAACGTACAATGACACGAAAATAATATCAGGAAACTCGCGCGTCAGTGCGAGATACACGACCCGGGCGTCAGACGAACGAAACAACCTTCTGTACCTCGCTCCAACCTTTATACTAACGACCCCGCACCCGGGGCGGGGGGGGGGGGGGCGCGTTGACTCTTCTCTAGTTCTTCCACGACCATCACCCGGATCACCGCGGCTGCGCGGAGGCGACCAATGCGCTGACCCTGACTCCGCGAAACTCAAACTCAGCGAATGGGTTCGGTACCGCCGGTGCCTCGCCCTCGCCGCTGCCTGGGTCACCCTCGTCTGGCGCATCCTCTTCCACAGCAAGCTCGTCGTCGTCGTCGAGCAGAGTGTCCTTTGGGTCGTCGCCTTCCCAGCTATCCCATGCGAGCACCGTTGGCTTGAGCCGCGTGCTACGATCGACGGCTGTCTCATCATCGGCCTCCTCAGCCTCGCCACAAGCACGCCCCGCCTCCGCCACTTCCCTACCCGGCTCGTCGTGATCGTCGGTCTCCTCTTCGTCGTCGTCCACGTCGCCTGGCCACGAGGTCACTCCGACATTGTGCTTGGCGACGGCGACGCAGTGCGCGATGAAAAAGGCCTCTGTGTAAGTGTACTTCATCATGTTGCAGTCGCCGCAGCAGCTGTCGCACGTTGCACTCAACAGCGGTCAGATGTAAACACATGCAGTCCTCGAGTGAGCTCATGCATCTAGGGGCCATCACGCACCTGTCACACGTCTCCGCGGTGTACACGCGGCAAGCAGAATCCAGCCGATCAAGCCCGTTGTAATGGCGTGGAGGGTCCGACGGCTTGCCGCAGTAGCGGCACGGCCTAGCCGTGATCCGGTTGAACGTCTCGTTGCTCATCGCGTGCTTCTTCGTGTGCGTCGACGACGCACTAATGTACGCGCTGCGTGAGCGCTTCGAGACATTGTTGCGGAAGCGGCGGGGGTACAAGCCATAGTCCTCGCCAGAGGCCGCGCTCGCGCGGTGCGTGGCAATGTGCCGGGCGGCCTCGATGAACCCACGCACGCGGCGATAGCCCTTCATCAAATTGCACGTGCCGCAGCACGGGGCCACGTTGCTCAAGTGGAAAGGTCCCATGAACCCGCCGCGCGCTGGTCGTGCGAGGCCGTCGGGCCACACGCGCAGCCGCGTTAGCCCGTGACCTTCTGTTGGTGCCAGCGCGCCGCATGCAATGCACGGCAGCCGCATTAAGGCGGTTGCGACCGATTCCTGCATGGCGAATGCCATGCCTTGCTCAGTAGACAGACGCTGGTACTGCCGCAGCCGCGCTATCTGCGGCAGCACGCGAGAGCCAGACGATGACGGCGCGCCTCCGCTGCCGCCTCGTACTGCGAGCTGGTGCTTGTCCATCTGTCTTCGGCACTTGGCGCACCGCAGCATCGTTGATGGTGGCAGCTCGTCACCACCCGTCGCAGCTGGCTTCGTGAAGAATGCAGCGAGGCCAACCTGCTTGTCGTGTCGGCCGTGCGCCGACATGCAAAGCAGAGTACTTCCACGCTGCCATCGGTGGCTTCGCGGGCTTGGCGCAGGCGCTTCTTAGAGTCCTTCGTCTTCATGACAGCCGCTTGATTTCAAGATCTCTCTTGTCTGCTAAACTTGCGGAGGTTTCGTCGAGGAAGTTCGGGTACAGTAGTCTGTCATACAAATTAGGAAAGGGGAAGGGGGGAAAGGGGGGGGGGGTCGGAAGAAAGCTGGGCGCTATGAGGGCCTTACTCGGTATCTGGAGGCAATCGAACACCCCGAAGCTGTTGCAAGTGGGCAGGCCGCCCTCGTTGTGAAGCTCACAGGCGACCTTTGCGCGCGCACCCCGGGGCGTGGGGCACTCTCGCTTCAAAGGGCTTGCCCGTGGTTTGGTTGTGCCACGCGTCCCCGAAACGCTTGTAGACATCGCACAGCCACGCTTCGCGAATCGCGTGGGGAACCCAACGGCTCCGTTTCCTCATCCAACTCCCATGATCCCCCCTGCCCCTCTGAGCATGATCGCCCCCTTCACCTTCCAGCAGGAACCCTGCGTTCCGCTCCTCGTCCCACAGCGCGTCCCACAGAAGCTCCCCGTCGACATCGTACCGGACTTGGTAGCAGAGTGCGTCATCCCGGGTAGCGTCGTAGGCTACGACAGTCCCCGAGTAGAACTCGTCGTCCTTCTGCCAATACACCCGTATGCGCTGGCCTACCAGCTGTGCGCCGCACAGGTGCGGCAGAGGCTGCGGGCCGAAGCCCGCGGGCACGAGCACGTCTCCCGCCACGGCTCGCTCGAACGGTGGTCCCCAGTCCACCCACACGACCCCCTTGACGTGCACGTCTCCCGCCACGGCTCGCTCGAACGGTTGCCACCACCCTCACGCCGGCCCTTGCTCGGTCGCTCCCCAGTCCACCCACACGACCCCCTTGGCATCAATTGCGGCCACCACGCCCAGAGCCCTCAAGTACCACGCCCAGAGCCCTCAACTAGTACCCGCCGCCGCCGGCAGCTCATGCTGCCATTTGTCCTGCACGTGCAAAGTGTGGCTGTGGCTGCGGATCAAGAGCTTGGTGCTCAGCCTGAACGAGAGCCGTGCTATGCTCACGCTGTGAGTGAGCCAGAAGCGGCCAGCTGCCTCGTCGGCCTCGGCTGCCCGCTGCCGCCATCTTCTCATCTGCCGCATCGATCATGGCCACTGCCTCGTCCACCACCATCTTCTCGTCCGCCGTTGCACGCCAGCAGATGTGAAGGCCCAGCTCGAACACATCCCAGGGCATGGGCTTGACATGAGTTTCGAGGAGCCGTGGAGCGAGCTGCTCAACGCCCTGAGCCGTGGAGCGAGCTGCTCAACGCCCTGCTGGATCGGCCTTCGAATAGCTTGGCCGCGCTCGTCAACAACGGCGAGAGCAATGTCAAGAACGAGTGGAAGAGGGGTTGATACCGCCTCGTCCACCACCATCTTCTCGTCCGCCGCTGCACACCAGCAGTGAAGGCCCGGGTGCGGGGGGGTTCCTATACAAATTGGGGGGGGGTCCTATACAATACGTATCCTGATGTATCCTGCATGTATCCTGCATGTATTCTGAAGGATACATGTATCCCGAATGTATCCTGATGTATCTCAAATTTTATTTACATGCTCTGTTACATTCCAAGAGAATACTACTGCCCGCTCAGAATACACTGTGTTAGAAGTCACACAGACACACTGTCGCGTCTGTCGTGTTAACGTTCACACTGTGTGTCCCGGCTCCCCCGGTGTTTTACCGGTAATTAGGGTCCGAAATGATGTTCGGGCACTCCGCTCGGTCTCAAGGGGCGGCGCAGGCTACCAACCTGGACGACGATCTCGACGAACTCGACGAACTTTTTGCCGTGGCCACAACCGGCGCGCCGCAATCGAATAATGCCGCGGCCGCGGCTCAGCAAGCTGCCGCGAACGTGGACGCAAAGATGCAGGACTCGCCACCACCGCCGCCATCAATACCGGCCCAGCACGGGCCACCAAAGTACACAGTCGACAATCCACCTCCGCCGCCAAAGCCGGAACCACGGTTCACCGTCGCCAGCCCACCGCCGCCGCCGCCAAAGCCGGAACCACGGTTCACCGTCGCAAGCCCACCGCCGCCACCGCCAAAGCCGCTGCAGGCCCGGTCATCCCAATCAACATCAAGTGCAACGGGCAGCGCCGAGGGCGCCGCCACCGCCGTCACCGCCAGCGCCACCGCCCGGAAGAACTGGTGGCCGATCCTACGCGCACCGCCAGCCGCGTCACCGCCGCCGACTGCTCCTCTTCGAAACCCCGGTCTTGAAGGGGGGGGGCAGGCTACGGTCGGGATGGGGGGGTGCAGAACGCCGCCGCTGTGGTGCGCGCAGTGGCCGACTCGGATGCGGTGGCGCTGGTGGCCTTGCTGCAAGCATGCGCCATCGGTGTGCGGACGCCCGCGGCGACTGGCATTGCAATTCTCGCCAACGCACCACCAGGGGAAGCGACAAACCCAATGCGCGAGTCTCTCGCCGCGGCCGGCGCCGTCCCGCCGCTGGTGGCGATGCTGAGAGATGGCACCGCTGAGGAGCAGGCTGCAGCCGCGGAGGCGTTGTGGAAGTTAGCGCGCAACACGGCCAACCGGAAGACAATCGCGGCGGCAGGCGGCATCGAGGCGCTCGTAAAGCTCACTCGCAAGGGCGACGCTGCAGGCAAGTCAAAGGGAGCCATAGCGTTGTGGAATGTGGCGTGCAGCGACGCTGCCAATAAGGCGAGGATAACGGCAGCTGGCGGTATCGCACCGCTCGTGGCGCTCGTGCGCGACGGCGACGCTGAAGGCAAGGCGAACGCAGCCGGCGCGTTGCGGATTCTGGCACGCGGCGACGATGCTATCAGTGCGGCGATCCGAGCAGCGGGCGGTATCGCACCGCTCGTGACGCTCGTGCGCGACGGCGACGCTGCAGGCAAGGCGAACGCAGCCGGCGCGTTGTGGAGTCTGGCGTTCAGCGACGCTGCCAACAAGGCGGGGATAACGGCGGCAGGCGGTATCGAGGCGCTCGTGGCGCTCGTGCGCGACGGCGACGCTGCAGGCAAGGCGGACGCAGCCGGCGCGTTGGATAGTCTGGCACGCGGCAACGATGGCATCAAGGCAGCGATCCGAGCGGCGGGCGGTATCGATGCGCTCGTGACGCTCGTGCGCGACGGCGACGCTGCAGGCAAGGCGAACGCAGCCGGCGCATTGCGAATTATGGCGGCAGCCGACGATGCCAACAAGGCAGCGATCCGAGCGGCGGGCGGTATCGAGGCGCTCGTGGTTCTCGTGCGCAATGGCGACGCTGATGGCAAGGCGAACGCAGCCGGTGCGTTGTGGGATCTTGCGGCAGGAGACGATGGCATCACGGCGGCGATCCGGGACGCGGGCGGCATCGAGGCGCTCGTGACGCTTGTGCGCGACGGCGACGCTGCAGGCAGGTCGAATGCAGCCGGCGCGTTGTGTATTCTGGCGGCAGATGACGTTGCCAAGATTGTCGCCATGCTCGACCACCCCGATTTGCATGTGCGTTTGGCGGCGGTCTCGACTCTTGGCCAGCTGGATGCGGCGACGCTCGATCAGCATGCGCCCGCGCTCGTCGCACGGCTCCAAGACTCCGATGAAAATGTGCGTCGGGTGGCGGTCTCGACTCTTTGCAAGCTGGATACGGCGACGCTCGCTCAGCACGCGCCCGCGCTCGTCGCACGGCTCGAGGACTCCGATTCAGATGTGCGTTGGAAGGCGGTCTCGACTCTTGGCCAGCTGGATGCGGCGACGCTCGATCAGCACGCGCCCGCGCTCGTCGCAAGGCTCGCGGACTCCGATGAAAATGTGCGTCGGGTGGCGGTCTCGACTCTTTGCAAGCTGGATACGGCGACGCTCGCGTTGGCGGTCGTGACGCTCGTACGCGACGGCGATGCTGCAAGTAAGGCGTACGCAGCCGCCGCGTTGCAGAATCTGGCGGCAGCTGATGATGCCAACAAGGCGGCCATACGGGCTGCGGGCGGCATCGAGGCGCTCGTGACGCTCGTACGCGACGGCGACGCTGCAGGCAAGGCGAACGCAGCCGGCGCGTTGTGGGGTCTGTCGGCAGGTGAAGGTGGCATCACGGCGGCGATCCGAGCGG
>Ga0210240_100335_pt1 | contig 41088 bp, 56 predicted proteins | sample ChrtobMetP5a_4mM_FD_155463 | JGI IMG/M metagenome (GOLD analysis project Ga0210240, IMG submission 155463) | Chrysochromulina tobin associated microbial communities from unialgal haptophyte culture, Seattle, Washington, United States - P5a_4mM | ecosystem: Host-associated > Algae > Haptophytes >...
CGGTCATCAGCAGCGGCGTCAGCTCGCTCGGGCTCAGCTGTGCCGTGCGCGGCAGCATCGGCAGGCTGCTCGGGGAGGCGGCTACCTCGGGCACCTTGGGGTACCGCTTCGCGAACGAAGCGGTGCCCCACTCGAGCATCAGCCGGCTGGCCTCCGGCCCGCGCATCCCTTCATAGCCAGCCTCGCCAATCAGGTGGCCAGCGAGGATGCAGCGCAGCTGCAGCGTTGAGCGGCTGCGCATCGGCACGCGGCTCTGCGACGAGCCGGCGAAGGCCGATGGGTATAGTCGCACAGCTGGCACTGTAGCTCGTCGAGGGCGCAGAGCGTGGGCACGGCGATGCCGCCCTCGCCGCCACCATAACCTTGCCCAGCGTCGCGCGCTGAGTCGAGCCCCCCCCGCCCCCCCTGCATGGCAGGTTGATCGCCTTGCCGAACTGCGTCGCAGTCGGCAGGCCTGAACGGTCGATGGCCACGCCGGCGCCCTCGAGTGCTGCGAGCACCACCTGGAGCGGCATGTGCGCCCGGCAACACGTAATCTTCATCATCGGCGTCATCGTCGGCGCCCGCGTCGGTGCTGAGCCACGCCGGGGCGGTTTTGCGCGCGGTGTCGGGCAGTCGCTCCGGCGGCCAGGCGAGCGGGCCGTCGGCAGGCGGGCCGCGGCGCACCTTGGCGATGCGAACGATGATCACCTCCCCCACGGTGGCGTGTGTGCTGCGCGCGCGCTGCTCCGCATAAAATGTCTCTCGGTCGGCTCCAAGGTCCACGCCGAAGGCGATGCACCTGCGAGAGCCGAAGGAAGTGCATGCATTCGTTGGTATCAGGTCGGGCTGTACTCGTATTTGTATTCGCTGTACTCGCCCGACCTGATTACCATGTCAGCCTGTACGGTTCGGTAGCTCGTATTCGTATCGCGATGACATGCGGGTGTACGTATGTGCACGTGCTTGACAAGCGTGTTCTGGCAAGGTAGTTTACGTTTGTCTTTGAAAACCTGCACAGTCTCTGCCTTGATGATTGCGGCCTTTCCCTTTGCACTTGTGATGCCGCTCTCGCGTCGGTAGTAACAGTAGCACATCGTGGCTGAGGCCGAAGCGGACGCAGAGTGCGCTGGCATCGTTGCTCTCCACCATGCAAGGCAGCGCTTCAGAAGCATACCACACGCCGTCCGATAGACCATGCTCGCATCTGCGCGCGAAGACCGTCTTGGTCTCGAGTGATGTCACAAAGATGAAGAACCAGCACAGGTGGCGGAGAACATCCGGTGAGCTCGCAGGCTTCGCCGCGATAGAAAAGGGCTCAGTGTGATCGATGGCGGGTGCCGTGCGGCAGCTCACCTGCGACGCGCGAGTGGTCATGATGAGGGTCGACTCCGACGCCAAGCGCGGAGTAGCATCGTCCACGGTCCCAAGTAGGAAAGTGCGCGAATTCCATTCACAGTCCGTCTGGGGGGGTGCCGGGGGAAGGTGAGGTCCGTGCCGAACTCATTCAGTTGTTTGAAATAAGTCTCAGCACGACGCGAATCGACCCTTTACTCGAGGGTTTGCGGCCGTCTTCGCCAGATTTTGCGGCTCTTCGTTCTACGCGCGACGGCGATTACAATGGTACAATCGTGGTCCCCTTACTCCCAATGGTTCTCAGATTACAGTGGCTGGCCAATTTCATCTTCTCCACTTATGTCTTACGCGCCGTCTTGACACCACGTAGCTAGCACTAAATACACGTCGGCCGCGGCCGGGCTCGCCGCTGAGTGACGCTTGGCCGGAGCCTTTTCCGGACGTGTGTGTGTGTGTGCTAGGGCAGTGTGTAATCGAAGTGCCGAACGCAGCTCTACCGTAGTGCCGTGTGCCGGTATATCAACACGTCGGGGCAACCTAAGGTCTGACCCTGTCCGGGACGCGCTTCATCACCTCTGAGGCCGCCGCGACCACGACCCACACACGCGGCAGGTCGGGCGGCTGCAGCGTGGGCGCCGCTCCCAGCGCACCAGCATGAACAAGTAGAAATAGCCGCCGGCTACGTCATCGAAAAACGGAGCTTCTCCACGCAGATAGTGGAGCCAGTCCGCATGCTCACCTGTACGATGTGCCGATCACGGAGGACGAACGAGCAGCGTGAGAGAGAGAGAGAGAGAGAGAGAGAGAGAGGCGCGGATCTGCAGCGAGAGTGCCCGGTAGCAGCAACCAAACCGCGGCAGCGAACACTCCGTTGAGGAGCCTGAGCAGCGGATGGCGTGCGGGACGGCGTGGACACACAGATGCCACAAGGCACGCACAGAAGCGCGATCGGGGCGCTCGCAGGGCTGGCAAACGTGTATCCAAGGTAGGTGAGGACAGCCCGATGTCAAACGAAGCATGCGCGCGCGCCCATTAGCCTGCGCGGCGGCCGAATGGCGTCTGGTCGGCCTCCTGGAGTAGCTCAGAGTACAATGCCCATGTGAGGTCGAGAAACAACATGCGCTAGGTAGCGGTCATGATGCCCGCCAAGTCCATGGGTGGTACGAGCCGCCTCAAGTGTCGGCTACCTAGCGCATGTTGTTTCTTGACCTCTCCAGGTTCCGGACAGTCGGCATTCGGTCGCAAAAGACGCCCATCGTGGCGCTTCGACCCTCTCGGCCTGACAGTTGGTCAAGGCGGGACGCGCTGTTCATGCACATGAATTCACACTGTTCACACAACACGTAACTTCCCTAGTCTTCTACTAGACTACTAATTCGTCCACAGTCACGGCTCTTAACACACGCCTACCCCACTGAAAGCGCTCACGAGGCGGCGCGCATGTTAGATGTTTACGGAGATCGGAGATCTCGAGCGGAGTGTAGGGCGCCTAGTGCAACTGCAAGCGGGCTGGCGCGTCTTAGAATCGGCTTATGTCACGTCCAAACACCAGAGACTTGAACCAGTACATGGGCACCAGCATCATGTTGCTCCAACTGAGCTGCGGTGCGATGATGAGGGAGGCAATTAGGGAGGTCATCAGGTGCAATCAGAGGCCATCATGTTGCTCCAACTGAGCTGCGGTGCACGGCAGGGCCAGGGGCGAGCGGAGAGGAAGAGCGCTGTGGTGAGCACGGGGTGATGAGGACGGTGTGGGGCATTCCAGAGGGCGCTGTGGTGGGCGCGTTGGCTGGCAGATGGGGAGGTGTTGGAGCTGGGGTGGCGCAATCAGAGAGAGGCGTGCTCGCTACCTGCTTGGAAAGGTACCAGTGCGATGATGAGGGAGGAAATTAGGAAGGTCATCAGGTGCAATCAGAGAGAGGCGTGCTCGCTACCTGCTTGGAAAGGTACCCGCCCTTCCAGGCAAGCATCGCAGCGAAGCCGGTGAAGGTAGACCCGCCACCGCCCACCACATCGGCCTTCGTCATGTCCACCACGCCGCCTGAAAGTCCCATCGACGCCATGGCCCCGACGCTGATGTAACGGAAGGTTGCGGACTTGGCGAAGAGAAAGCGTGGGAATGGCAGCCCAACTGGCGCGGGCACTGGCTCCGGTGGAGGTAGGTCGGCATCACTGGAAGGGTCAAAGGTCGCATAGTGAGTGTTGAAGCAGTCAGCGAGGTACTGACCCTGCTGCTCGGCCACAGATGCGAGGGGAGGCAAGCCGCCGGCACAGTCACCGAGGGCGAAGACTCTGCCACGCAGCCCTTCCACGCGTAGGAATTCGTCCACTAGGATGCGCTTGGTGCGTGCGTGCGTGGGCAGTCCGCAGCTCTGCGTAAACTTGACTGGCGCTAGGCCAGCTGACCATACCATCGTCCCAAACGGCAGCTTGCTGCCGTCGCCCAGGTGGGCAATTGTAGTGTGCGTCCCGCACTCATCGTGTGTCTCCTCCACGCGCGTCACGGCGGTGTGCGTCCTCACGTCAATCTGCTTCCGCAGCAGTGAGGAAGTATAGTACGTCACCAGCGCCTTGTCAAAGCTGCCCAGCAGGCTGGGACCCGCCTCCACCAGAGTTACGCGCACTTTTTGCGCCAGGTCCGGGTACCACCTCGAGACGTCCTGCGTGAGGAAGTCGTGCAGCTCGGTGGTGAATTCACAAGAGGTGGGTCCGCCTCCCACGACGACAAATGAGAGCAGCCGCTCGACCGCTGCCGGCGGGAGCGTGGGATTGGTGGCCCGCTCGAAGCACTCCAGTATCCTGCTGCGGATCTGCCTGGCGTGGAAAAGATGCTTCAGAAAGAAGACCTCCTTGCCCTCGCGCTCCGCCACCCCGGGCGTGTTGAACGTGTTCGTCTTGCAGCCCGTCCCCACCACGAGGTAGTCGAACCCGACCTTGAATTCTGCTCCCTTGAAAATGTCCTCGCAGGTGACAGTCCGGCTGGCGAAGTCGAGGCTGCGCGCCTTTGCCTGGTAGTACTCGCCGAGGCCCTTGATGGTGCGAATGGGTTCCTGAATGGCGCGGAACTCCAACGTGCCCACTGCCGTTGAAGGGAGGAAGGAGGTGAAGAGGAAGTGGTTCGCTGGAGACACGACACGCACGTCGAAGAGTGACTTGTCCAAACAGCGGGCGAGCTTGTTTCCGCCCCAGCCCGTGCCGAGGATGAGGACACGCGGCCGGTGCATGTTAGAGCAAGAGCGGGCGTGCCGTGTGTGAACCAATGGTGTGAACGTTAACGCGCGGATGACCGATGTGATAACCACGACAGACGCGATGACCACGTAGCGCTGCCTGTTGCCCGCTCATGATGATAAGGTCAGCTCATTAATCGAAGGTCGCACAGCGAAGCCCATCTCCCCGTATACACCACACATTCGTAAGGTGCTTTTAAATGGCGGAACGTTTTGCGAATACGGAACGGTCCCCCCGCGACCTCACCTTTCATTCGCGCGGCGCAGCTCGGTCTCATCATAATACCAGCAAGTCACCGCATACCGCTCAGCATGCGCAGGGAGCACTTCATGGGGCACGCGCGCGTCCGACCAGAAGAGCACGAGCCGGTTGCCGCACGGCGCAATGTGCCCAAGCGCCGCCGCGGCGGGCGCCGCGGCGGGCGCCGTGCCGGGCGCCGTGTTGAGCGGTGCGGGGGGGAAGAGGACCAGCTCTCCACCGTCGGCTGGGCGCCAGCGCGTGTTCAGGTACAGGATGGCGGTGAGGCGCCGCCCGTTACACTCGGGCCCCGCACCGTTGGCGCATGCATTGTCGCAGTGCTTCGCATAGCGAGCGCCGCCTCCCGGGTAGCACGCGATCATGGCGCGCGAGCGCTGCGTGCAGCCGTGGAGCTCGGCGGCGGCGGGCACACCACTGCCCTTGGCCAGCGCAACGAAGTGGTCGAGCAGCGCCAGGTACGCGCCGAGCATGCGCCATCCTGCCTCGGTTCCGTCAAACCAGCCGATCTGATCACCACGGCGCGATCGATCGGTTTCGTCTGAACCGGCCTGCCCTTGACGAAACATTCGACCTCGCCCGACCAGTGCCAAGGGATTCGTCAACCGCCCATCGCCCCGCGCCGCCTGCGCCTCGGCCTACACAGCACTAACAGCACGGCAAGTCAAGCCAAGCCAAGTCAAGCCAAGTCAAGCCAAGTCAAGCCAAGTCAGTCAAGTCAAGTCAAGTCAAGTCAAGTCAATTCATTTCAAGTCAAGTCAAGTCAAGTCTAGACTAGTCAATTCAAGTCAAGTCAAGGGGCCTCGGCCCACACAGCTCGGCACTGGGGCGATCAGAGGCGATCAGAGGCGATCCGAGGCCATCGGAGGCGATCAGAGGCGATCAGAGGCGATCGGAGGCGATCAGAGGCGATCAGAGGCGATCAGAGGCGATCAGAGGCGATCAGAGGCGATCAGAGGCGATCAGAGGCGATCAGAGGCGATCAGAGGCCATCGGAGGCCATCGGAGGCCATCAAAGGCCACCAGAGGCGATCAGAGGCCATCAGAGACGTCACCTGCAGCTCGGCACATGCACAAGGGGATATAAAGCCATCGAGGACGCAGTAGAATCTCGTCGCGAGCTCGACAGCCAGCTCGGCGCCCACACCGGCGCTCTGCCACCACACCGGCGGCACCCGTCCGCCCACGACGGCGCCTTGAGCCACCAGGGTGTCGTGGAGCAAGCGTCTTTTTGTGAATGCCGCCGGAGGGGCGAGGCTCGGCGGCGGTGGGGCGGCGGCGACGGCGGCAGTGGCGGCGGCCGCGGCAGTGGCGGCGGCGGCGGCAGCGGCCGCTGGGGCGGGGGCGGGGGCGGCGGCAGCCTTGCATTTAGCCTCGGCAGCAGCCGTCGACTCCCCAGCTGCCAGAACGCCTTGAGCCTGACGAACCTCGGCTGACGAACCTCGGCTGACGAACCTCGGCTGACGAATCGGAGTCTCTTGAGCCTCCGCTCGCCACGCCATGGCCACCACCGCCTCCTCCTCCTCCTCTGCCGCCGCCTCCTCCGCCGCCGCCGCTGACTCCTCCGCCTCAGGCACAGTCTCCGGCACGGCATCCGGTAGTAACGGCTCGCGGTAGTAACGGCTTTGCGCCTCAGGCACAGTCTCCGGCATGGCATCCGGTGGTAACGGCTCGCGGTAGTAACGGCTGTCAAAGGTAGCCGCGCCCTCCTCGTTGCCACACTGCGCGTCTTTCCCACCGCACCCGCCGTCGCAGCACCGGTGGTTGGCCCTGCAGGCGCCCCCCTGCCAAAACTCGATCACGAGAACTATGCGTCGGCCGCTCCGAAGGCGGTGTACACCATGTGCTTTATGGCTCAAAAAGACGAGCACGTCGCCGCGCCCAAAGGGTGGTGAGCCTCGCGACTCGACGCGCTCCTCGCCGCGAGACGCTTCGTCACTCACTTCGTCATTCACTTCGTCACTGGCCGTCGTACCGCTCGCCATCTCGCCGCGAATCTCGCCGCGCTCAATCTCGAAGTGCATCTCGCCTCCTTCGAACTCGGAGGTTTCACAGAGCATCACGTCGGCTGTGAAGAGGGAGCCCGCATCGTAGTGGCTCAAGCACTGGTCGCGGCCGCCCACGACGTATTCGTGGAACTCGACGCATCGAGGCGTCATCGGCTTGCCGGCGAGCACCGTGCGATCGGCAAGTAGCCCCCAATTCTCACGGTCGGTCCGTCGGACGAGCGCCTCGATCCGGGCAACGATCGGCAGGATCGTCGGATCACACCCGTTGTGGTGAAGGTAGAGCTTGCCCGGTGCGTCCGATGAGCCCGTGAGCTTCGCATCGCCAGCGTGGTTCAGCTTGTGCTGCTCTGCAGCCGCCACCAGCAACGCGATCTCCTTGTCGCTGATGGCCTTCGGCAGGCGGATCGCCTCGGTGTGCTGCGCCACCTCTGGTGCGAGCAGTGCGGCGCCGCGAAGCCCGAAGCAAGTCGATGCTGCTTCACGCCACTTCCAGCAGTTGCGAGTTCCGCCCGCGGCAAGACATTCGTCGCTCTGGAGGAGCGCGAGGCCCGCCATCGGCGGTGTGAATGGTCCGGTATCTTGGGAGTCGAATTATAAACGTTTGCTGTGAATGATTCCGAGGGATTCTTCGGAGCAACATCTTTTACATCGGCTCGTAAATCATAAGTCCCCCCTGTAATAGCCGCGGTCGCAAATCGACATTTCGCAATGGCGAAGCGCGTAAATGAAGGCGGTCACAATCCACGACTGCACGACATCGCTGCCCCGAAGCGTCAGGCGAGCAGCAGCTCGGCGCTTATCATCCCACGACCAGGTGACATCTGGTCGACGTACCCGCAGCTTTCCTACCTCTCAGGCCTCACGGTCAGCGATGAAACCAAGGTACAGATTGAGAGACTCTGGAAGATGCTCGATGTGAATGGCGATGGAACGCTCTCGGCCGAGGACTGGGAGGCCACGCCGGGCGGTGGCGGCAAGTGGGACCTGCTGAAGAAGCATTTCGATCTCACCGGCTCCAACGTCGTCGCACCACCCGAGTTCGTCGAGCGTCTCAAGTCACTGGCCATGGAGAAGCCGCTCGACCCCGAGTGCTTCGCGAAGATCCCTAGCGACCACCACGAGTGCGTCGAGTGGCTCACCCAGAGCGCGAACAACAAGATCCAGGACCTCTGCAAGGAGCTCTTCGATGAGATGAGCAATAAGGACTCTGAAATCTGGCTCTTTCCGGAGACGACGAAGCAGATAGATCAGCTGTGGAAGATCCTGGACGTCAATGGCGACGGCTCGCTCACCGCCGAGGACTGGCAGCACTCGCCCGGGGGCGCGTCCAAGTGGGATCTGCTGCGCTCCAAGTTCGATTTGGACGGCTCAGGCGGGGTCGAGCCGCAGGAGTTCATGACTGGCCTCAAGAACATGGCTCTGGTGTTGCCGATCGAGGCGCAATGCTTCGTCCCTCCCCCGACCACTCACGTCGAGATGATGAAGTGCGTCAACGAGTCGACCAACCGCCAGATCCAGAACCTGTGCAAGGAGCTGTTCGAGACCATGCACGGGCTCAAGCGCTGAGGAGCGACCCGAGATGTGATCTCAAACGCCTCGGGAGACGTGACCCGAGATGTGATCTCAAGCGCTGAGGAGCGACCCGAGATGTGATCTCAAACGCCTCGGGAGACGTGACCCGAGATGTGATCTCAAGCGCTGAGGAGCGACCCGAGATGTGATCTCAAGCGCTGAAGACGCCTCGGGAGACGTGACCAAGGAGACGTGACCCGGGAGATGTGATCTCTCATGTGGCCCTCATGGCGAGTCTGGGTCCGTTGCGTGTGAGCGGACGCTCCCGACATCTGGCAGTGTGCATGCGTGTGCCAAAGGCAAAGCTTATAGCCTATCCGGCGTAGTTCATCCGGCGCTAAGTGCATTAGCTAACAACGCTAAGCAACTAATAAGCAACCCGGGCCCGGATCGCGCGGCCGGGGGAGGAAGCGGGCGGCAATCCCCGCGCGGCTGCATCTGCCTCGCCTCCGCGCTGTCCGGTGTCCGTCCGGAACGGAAGACTCGGCCTGATATGATATAAGAAACCTAAATCCTACTAGAAAATCCTATGGATAGGCCCTAGTTGTGCTCCTGCCCAAAATCAGTGCCGGTTTTCGACTGTAATCTGGTACTCTCGTCTAGAAGTCGAGTCTGCCCAAGCACAGCCATCTCGACCTTTGCATTGTACGGCAGAGGGTTACGGCTGATGTCATTCGAAGCCAGGGTTACGGGCCGATGGATAGTGAACCCGATGCAGCTGTATGGCAGAGGGTGAGGGCCCGATGCAGCTGTATGTCGTTGCGGCGCGCAGTCCTGCCTTACCTACCTACCTGCGCAAGCACAGCAAGCAGTTGGCCCGGCGGTCAGAGCGCACCGGAGTGTCGTTGGGTTGATGAGTGGCGGCGGGCAGCTTCAAGGCCTCAGTGTCTGGGTGTGACGCCAGACGCGGCATGGTTATCGATGTCACCGGTCCTCAGACAGGGAGGTAGCTCGCATTTCGTCAGTGGCCGTCGGGAGCTGATGCCAAGGATCCGGACGGCAACGAGGCGCCGCACGCACCCACGGTCCTCTTCGGTTCTCACACATCGCCATTTCCGCTGAGTCGTCGAGGACGCGACCGAAGAAGTCCGCAAATACATGATTGGGCTTTCTTGTTAACAGTGAAACAGGACACAGTGAAGATTCAATTTTTTGTCTCACACTCGCTCACATCCTCGTGAGGGTTAATACCCAACCTTTTTAAACTTTCGAAAAGTAATTAAATTTGCCGTCCATGGGCCACTTCCTCACTCACAGGGGTGAGGGCCACATCGAGAGCGATCGACTCAGCGAGCGCCGTCGCGGTCGAGAGCTTCTCGGGCGACTCCCACAGCGCGTGCAGCGTCTCGTCCATATGCCCGCATCGTCTCACTCGCCCCGTCATGCCTCGCCTCGTCACGGTTCGCCGTCCACACGTGTCAGCAAGCCGTCAAAGCCGCCTCCCTCGACGCGCGAACGGGCGGTGCCGAAGGCGGCGCCGCTGGAATGCAGCGGCAATGGCAGTGGCAGCGGCAGCAGCAGCAGCGGCAGCAGCCCAACAAGCGGCTCGGTTGGGACCACGCCGCCGCCGCCGCCGCCGCCAGCCGCGCAACAGGTTTACTTGCCATTGTCGCCGAAATGTGCACCGTCACCAGCGCGCAAAGCTCTTCCAGCGCCGCCACCCTCGGCGCCGCCGCAGACGGGCGCGCCGGCCAACTCGTCGTCAGCAGCCGCGTCTGAGGCCGCCAAAAATGAGGCGGAGGCGGGCCGGACGCGCGGACGGCTGCAGGCGGTGATGGCGGTGGGCCAGCTGTCCCCATCCGACATGGGCGCGCACGTGCCGACCCTCGTCGCTGCCCTCGCCGACGTCGACAGCAACGTGCGCCTCGCGGCGAATGCCCCCTGCCTTGCCTGCCATTTGCTCACCACAACGCCGTGTCTCTCAGGTGCGCCTCGCGGCGATGCGCGTGCTCGGCCAGCTCGAACTCTCGATGCTGATGGCGCTCGGCGCGGCGGTGGCCAGCAGCCTGTCGGACGCCGACCCAGACGTGCGAATGGCCGGGCTCCGTGTACTCGCCCGCCTCGACGCGTCGCAACTGGCGAAGCATGCCAACGCCATCGTCGATCGCCTCGCTGATCCCGACTCAGACGTACGCGGATCTCCTCGGATGGCTCCTTGATTGCGACTGATGAGCGCCGACTCCCTCCCGAGATGCTCCATTGCGCCTGGCGGCCTGCCTTGCATGCAAGCGCTCACCACAGCGCCGTGTCCCTCAGGTGCGCCTGGCGGCCGTCCAAGCGCTCAGCCATCTCAAGCCTTGGAAGCTCGAGCAGCTGGTGCCGCGCGTGATTGAGCTGCTGCAGCACGCGGACAGCGGCGTGCGGTACACCTGCCTCGAGGTCCTTTCGGAGCTCAAGTAAGCCGCTTGATTGCGCTGGATTGCGCTGGATTGCGCTTGAGTGCGCTTGAGTGCGCTTGAGTGCGCTTGAGTGCGCTTGAGTGCGCTTGAGTGCGCTTGAGTGCGCTTGAGTGCGCTTGAGTGCGCTTGATTGCGGTACACCTCCCCCGAGGTCCTTTCGGAGCTCAAGTAAGCCGCATCTTCTGTCGGTGTCGCTGCATGCCAGTGCTCACTACAGCGCCGCCGCCTCCCCACAGGTACGCGGTGCTCGAGCAGCATACGGGCGCCGTCGTGGGCATGCTCTCGGACGTGGACTCGGATGTGCGCCTGGCGACGCAGCTAGCTCCTCCAAGCTGCGTTGCATGCAAGCGCTCACCACAGCGCCGTGTCCCTCAGGTGCGCCTGGCGGCGATGCAGCTGCTCGCCAAGCTGCAGACGTCGGCGATCGTCGACTATGCGTCCATCGTGGTCCAAAGGTATGGTGATTGCGCGCGATTGCGCGCGATTGCGCTTGATTGCGCTTGATTGCGTCCGTGGAGGTCCAAAGGTATGTTGACCTCGTCTGTGCCCTCGCTGCATGTAAGTGCTCACCACGGCGCCTCGTCTTGCGCACAGGCTCGAGGATCCGGATGCGGATGTGCGATTGACGGCGATGCGCGTCCTCTCGAAGCTCGAGCCGTCGAAGCTGGTGGAGCACGCGGCGGAGATGGTGCAGAAGCTCGTGTGCAAGACGCTCGAGCACTCGCACGAGGAGGATTGCGCCTCTCCCATGGCGTCCGCTCATCACGGCGCTGCTCATCACGGCGCCGCTCATCACGCCTCTCCCATGGCGTCCGTGTACTCGAAGCAATTTGTGCGCCCGGCGGCGGGATGGTCGCCTGTGGAGGCTAGCGCGCACGTGGGGGGTGCAACTGCCTCGCGCAGCCCACCCGTGGCTGCGGCGGTCCGGTTGTGAGAGCCTCGACCCCTGTAACGGCGCCGGGAAGGAGCGACGCCCCGACGGAGCAGCATTAGCCGGGTGCGCCGAGAATGCTATGGGGATTGGGGTTGTGGGCGGAGAAGCGGTGCCGGCCGAGTGACAGCACTCTATCACTAGCGTGTACTGCAGCTACTACATACAAACTCGACTATTGACGTTTTCAGATCGAAGCTCGGCTCCATTCCAGGATGCAGGAAGCTGGCGAGGGATTATATGGTCGCGGCCGGGCGCAGCGCGGACAGCCAGGACCCCGCGCCCCGCCGCCCGCCGGGCAGCCACGCCGATCCGTCATCCGAGATCGCAGATGCGGGCGCGCGACAGGGACCGAAGGGATGTTTTAGATAGTGGGACAGGAGGGGTGGGACGTGACGCGCCCACTCGCCGCGCCTCGACGGTACCTCCCCCTACGCGATTTCCCCCACCTTCATCGCCACCACCGCCATCTTCTCCACTGCCACCGATAAAATGAACTACATAGTAGGATTTTATCATACATGTAATAATCCAGGGTTCAGGGTACGGTAGGATTTTCAGATAAATAGATAACTTCAGTAACCCCTAACCGTATGAAGGCTCCCGAATTAATAAGAACACCAACGAGGAGTCGACGGAGCGTGCCCAAAACCGAACGCGGTCGCGCGCGCGCGCGCCTATCGCTCTTCAAGTCTTCATGCACTTCGTCTTCGAGGCGACGAGGCACCTTGGAGCTTGGTCGTTTATTTGCTCGTTGGACGAAGGACTTCGCGTGACTCAACGCCTCCGCAACGTGTACCACAACTGCGCGCGACCCGAATAACGTTCCGCAAATGACCTCATTTGTGAACCCAAATTGAGAACTTATCGAACTTCGAGGGTTCTCCGTCCATGTACTGAGGTGTGCCGGAAGCTCACGAAACCGCACATCTTGAGCCCGGTTGCGCTGTCGCCGCGCGCGCATCAGTCCAACCCCATGCCGGTACGCCTGCGAGGCGCACCGTTACAAGTCGATGTGCCAGGAGGTGGAAGCACGTCGCCGATCCCGAGCAGCCCCGGCAAGCAAGTCGGGAGCATGGAGGCGGCGGCATCTGGTTCTGTGTCGCGGCGGTCGCACCTGTCACAGCCGCTGTCGCCCTCGCGGCGCGCGCTGCTTCAGGAAATGTACAGCTCGCGATCGGTCAGAGTATTGACTCCGCCGCCAGACGCATTTCGGCCACTGTCGGTGGTGCATCAGGTGCCTCGCAACAAGGGGAAGACAACTGCACTCAACGCATATGCCGAACAGCATATGCGCACCATCACTGCGCGAGGCATCAGCTGGCTGGACGATGAGACGCGCATTAAGATGCTGCAGGAACACGAGGAAGCCACACTTGAGCTTAAGATAATCGCGCTCGCAGACGCAAGCTCACCACTCGAGGTGCCCGCCCGACCGCCGATCAGTACGGACCCCCAGAGTGGCGGCTTCGAGGGCACGCCATCGCCTGGCTCTGCTTCAGGCTCCGCTCCTGGCATACCAGTTCCGAGCCCTCGCACGATGGACGCGACGGAAGAGTTGTTCGCTCATCTGCTTTCGCGCGGCCGTACCGAGGGTGAGATCGAGGCCCTCTTCGAAGCGCTCGCCGCGACGCAGAAGAATGGCGTCTTCAGCGCCGCTGCCCTGCAAGAAGGCCTGCGCCGCGCGCGTGACAACGAGTCCGAGTTCGCGCCACTGCTCGCGATTGCGGAGGAGCTCAACGTACCACTGTCCCCACCCAGCAGGAAGAAAGAGCCTCGTTCGCCTACCAGCAGCCCCACCAAAAAGGTGGGATTCCAGGCAGCAGAACCAGGAACGTTGCAGCGGCCGAGAAAGTACGATACACTTCACGTAGACTTCTCGTAGATCGCAAAGCTGTGTGCGCCGAGTGCGCTTTGGTGAGAGCCGAGCCTCTCCGAGTGTTGGGTCTCTCTACGATCTTGCCGCGTGGGTCCGCTAATCAGCCGTGTACAGGCTACAGCGGTCGCGGGGTACACCGTCGACCGTGGCGGTTGCCCGTGCGGTGGAGCGACGGGTTTTCTCGGAAATGTGTTCGCGCAAACGGAACGCTCGGATGCCAACACTCGCGGCGTTTTCGATTTCTCGAAATTTCGAGCGCGAAAACAGACGTAAAACGACGGTCCGGACGCCGGCCTGAGGCGCGCGGCCGCGGGCGCGCGCGTCTAAACAGAAAACACGCCGTAAACACGCGGACCCGGTCGACGGAGCCGAAAAATTTAATTTCAGCGTACCACAATGTAATGTTTGATTCAACATGAAATGATGAGAGACACACTGACCAAGACACTGACTTGTCTGACAGAGCAAGTGCCTTGTGGCCAACACTCCGGTTCTCTCCACACGTAATTAACGTAATGACGTAAATTAGGTTCGTAAAGCGACGGGGCGCGTCGAGCCAAAAATGGTTTGTTTTGTTTGTTCGCGCCTGACGAACCACGTGATGAGTCTCAGTTGTTGCTGTCCCCCTCGCGCGAGTTTCAGTTTCAATGCTCGCACTTCTGCTTCTCGTCGGCGCCCCGGCGTCTCCCACGCCTTTAGGCGAGGTGGCGCTCCCTCGGCGCCTTCAAGTTCCCGCGGGTCTCACACCTCCCTCTTGCATGAGCTCATGCTTCATTTCGCCTCCGCCGTCGCCGCCGAGTGCGCCTCCACCCAGTGGCGGAGGTGGGGGCGGTGGCGGTGGCGGTCTCGGCGCTCCGCCGATTTTCACGTGCGAAGCCTTTATCATCCCTCAATTCGGGCCTGTGCCTCCACGTGCACCGATGCGGAGTTTTCGACTTTTCTGGTTCCGTATATCGACTCTCTAGTCGTGACAGCCTCGCTCGCAATCGCATTTGGCGCCCTTCCTGCAGACTCGGTCGACAAACTCCTTGCCCTCAAGACCTGCAAACTCAGCACAGGAAAAGCCCCGTGCTTCCCGAGCGAGGCGCTCGTCACGATGGCCGATGGCACGCCGCGCCCCCTCAGCGCGCTCCGTGCGGGCGACGCCATCGTCGCCGCCAGCGCCGACGGCACCCTCACCACTGACACCGTCTCGCTCCTCTCGCTCGCCGATGCGGACGTGCAGGGCACGACCTTCGTGGTGCTCACGACGGCGTCTGGCCGGAGCCTGACGCTGACGCCCACGCACCACGTGCCCGTCGGCGCCGCGTGCTGCGCTGACCTCAAGCAGGCCAAGGACATCGCCGTCGGCGAGACCGTCTATGAGGCGGTCTCAGCGAGCGCTGCCGTGAGCGCCACGCAGGTGAAGGAGATCGGCACGGCGACCAAGCCGGGCCTGCACTCGCCGGTGCTCTCGCACGGCACGATGCCGATCGTGAACGGCGTGGCGACGTCCTTCGGCAGCAGGGTGGGAAGAGTCCGCCGAGGGGCACAGGCCGCGATACCATCGTGTGGCCGATACCGCCGACTCAAGATGGGTCGTTTTTATCTGCACAGAGTCTGAACTATCTCAAGGACCAAGAGGCGGGCCGGCTGATCGCAGGCTGCCTGAGAGGTTGATAGATGTAAGAGCGTGGAGAGCGTGCAGCGTTGAGCGTGGTTTTCGTCCTTAATTTTCTACGCGAAATGATTTTTAGGGAAATGTGTTAGCACAAACGGAACAAGTCGGAACTCGTCGGGTCTCGCGGCGTCGCGGCGTTCTCCACGTGCCGCGCATGGGCGGAGTAATATAAAAATACCTCTAGACGGGCCCACACCGCGTGCGGTGTCTCACAGTCCACAGTGTATCACACAGTGACTGCGGTGACGCGCGAGCCGCGACGGCCCGGGCGCCGACCGGGAGGACCGGACGCCGCGACGGGGTAGCAATCGAATTACCGTAATTATTTAAAATAATTACCCAATGTTGCCAATGAGTAAAACTTTAGCGCGCTCACCCGTTGCTGAGGGTCATGCTCACCCAAGTCGGGCGCTGCACTCCCCACAGCTGCTCAAAATCCTCCGCGACGTGCTCGCCGTGCACCACGGGCTGCAGCAGCGCGGTGGTCTCGGGCGCGCTACGCGCGGGCGCCTGAGGGTCGAGCATCCAGTGCGCGAACGGGTGGGAGGCCACCGTCACGCCCACCTGCCCAGCTCCCCACAGGGTGGGTGCGGGCAGATCGGCGCGCGCGCTGTCGCGAGCGGCCGGCGCATGCACCCACTCAGTCAAGCCAGGGGGGAACGGCACGCCGCGCGCGCCGATCGCCGCGAGCTCGGCCACCGACGCATGCTTCGAGCCGGCGAGTCCTAATTTGGGTCCCCGGCCGCCTCCTTCGAGTACTAGCCCGCCGCCGCTGCCGTGTAGGCCTAGTTTGGGACGATGCATGCTGCTGGCGGAAGCAGTAGCACCGGCGGTGGCGGCGGCGGCGGCGGCGGCGGCGGCGGCGGCGCGGTGCTCGGATATGCCTGATTTGGGACGATGCGCATGCGGCCCACACAGCTCTGACGCTGCTGCAACGCTCACCTTGATCACCTTTTGAGTGGCCGCATGGGACGCCGCCAGTGCGCTTGCCCATCCAAACGGTTGCTCTTGCCTAATTTGGGTCGGTGCCGCATTCAAATTGTCCTCGAAAGACGCGCCGTCGTGAGCACAGCAAGTGGCCGGTGCACGCGCAGAGGGAGCGGCGGCGGGGGGATGGGCGGCGGGGGGATGGGCGGCGGGGGGCCATAGGGGGGTACCCGTCGGGCTGCTGTTGACCGCCGCCGCCGCCGCCGCCGCCGCCGCCTGAGTCACCTGACTGATCGGCGCCTGCCGCGCCGCTGCCTCTAGCTTGGCCTTTGATTGTGCGGCCACTTTAGCCAACGTCGCTCCAAACCCACGCCCCGATCCGAAAGCAGCCAGGGCGCCGCGCCGTATCGGCGGCGCCGAGTTGGGCGCCGAGGGCATCACGCGGTGAGGCGCGAGCGCCTGCGACGACGGCGGCGCTGCCAGCCGGAAGCCGCCCGAAGCGCGCGCCGTCGTGGGCACTTGCAGCCCGCCGACTAGCATCGTGCCACCCACGGCGCCGACGGGCAGTGCCTGCTGAGAGGCGACCTCCTCGCCCTCCTCCTCGCCCTCCTCGCCGCCCTCGTCGTCGTCGTCGTCGCCCTCGTCGTCCTCGTCGTCGACGGAGATGCCCGCGGCCGCGTAGGCGGCAGCCACGGCGGCGGCCGTTGCGGCGGCGGCGACGGCGGCGAGCTCGGCGTCTGATGGCGGTGGCAATCGGGCCCATCGAAGCCTGATGGCTTCCTGATTAGGCTCGCTCAGCCGATGGACGGGCGCCGTCGACGGGCGGGCGCCGAGTTGGGCACCCCCCGGCGTGGCAGCGAGCGCCGTGCCGGGCGGTTCACCCGCGCCCACCGCGTGGCCCCATTCGGCCGCGCGGGGGGTGCCCACGACGGCGCTGGCAGGCGGAGCCAGGCTCGAGCGCGCCGTCCCGGGCACCAGCTTCGGACGCACCGGCGCCGTGTCCATAGCTGGACGCGCCGTCCCCGCCGTCCTCGGGCGCACGCGTGCTGCGCCCGCTGCAGCGCCCGCTGCAGCGGCCGCGAGGGTGCGCGCGCCGTGCTGGGCGCCGTGGCTGGGCAACGTCGGGCCTGCGGCGACGGTGGGCGGCGGTGGCGGCAGACTAATTTGGATGTCTGGGCCCGCATCCAAATTAGGCAGGCGGGCATGCTTGACCACTGGAGCGGAGCGGACGCGCTGTAGTGGGCGGGCGCTCAATGGGCAGAGGGCAGCGCTTCCCGCGGCAGGTAGCGCGGTGCCCGCCGCCACCGCCGCTGCTCCAACCCCACAGCCATTGCCACCCTTCGAAACCCCACAGCCATCGCCACCCTTCGACCAGGTGCCCGCCACGGCGCCCGGCGCGCCGCCGGGCATGCCGGCGGCTGTGCAGAGCTGTTCAGAGGCGGCAGAGCCGTACGAGGCCGCGAGGGCGGCGGCGCTGGCAGAGGCGACGAGGGCGGCGGTGGGGCCGTTGGTAGCGCCCTCTGCGGCGCCTTGCGGCTGCAGCTGCTCTTGAGTGAATCGACGCGCCGCGCCCACCGCTACTGCCACATGGCATCGCTTGTAGTAGTCCACATAGGACGACCCTTTCGCAAGCGATCCCGGCAGCGAGGTCTGCGGGCTGCTGAGCGACGCCGGGGGGCGCGAGGCCGCTGAGAGCGAGGCCGAGGTGCGGGGAGCGCCGGTCAGCGGGCGCTTGGAGGGGGGGTGCTCTCCGGGTAGATCTCGGGTAGATCTCCGCCGTTGGAGAAGAAGCTCCGGCTGCGAGGCTGATGAGGTGGCGTCGAGGCGCGTCGTGATGAGCGGAGCGGAGGTGGAGGCGAGGTGAGAGCGCCGAGTTGGGCGCCCAGGCGCCGTGTGGCACGCGAGAGCCTCGGGCGCCGTCGTGAGCGACGCCGCGCTTGCGCTGCCGTCAGCGCCGCCGTCTGCGCCGGGGGCGGCGACGTCCTCGGCGGAGGGGGGGGCGTGCGGGGCGCCGTGTCGGGCGAGGCGCGGCCGGAGGGCCTCTGCTTGGATCGCCTGCCGTTGAGCCTCTCGAGTCAGCCGAAAGGGGATCTGGAGCGCGAGATCGTCGATCTGGAGCGCGAGATCGTCGTTGGCGGCCGTGTCGGCGTCGGCCTCCGCCTTGGCTGCCTGCACCTCGTGCATCGCCATGGACGCCTCCGCCTCTGCCTCTGCAGCCATCGCGGCCAGATGAATGGCGACAAGCTCCTCATCGTCCTCGTTCGCCGCGCCGTGTTGGGCACTAATCGCGCCGAATTGGGCGTCGCCCGCGCCGTATTGGGCACTTTTCGCGCCGGAATGGGCACTATTCGCGCCGAGTTGGGCACCGGTCGGCTCCGCCTCGCCATCATAACCGAGGATGACGTGCTTCGGCCGGAGCCCCGGGGGGCGCTGCCTCTCCTCGCCCGTCGCGCCGAGCTGGGCACGGTTCGCGCCGAGCTGGGCACTCGTCGCGCCGACGTGCCGCAGCTTCTCCCTGCGTCGGCTATGGATGCTGCCCTCGCCACCAGCGGAGGCGCCGTCGGGGGCGCCGTCGTGGGCGCCATCGGCGGCAGCTTCCCTGATCTCTTCACACAGGACGGCGCCTAGGTGAACGAGGCGCCGTTCACGAGTGATCTGTTCACACTGCTCCGACGAAAACGGCGCCTCGGACGCAACTGCCGAGCCAACCTGAGGAGGGAGGCAATCAATCGCAATCAATGGACGTCATCATCACCTGAGGAGGGAGGCCATCAGAGAGGCCATCAGAGAGGCAATCAGGCCATCCGAGGGCCATGCGAGCGTGTTCATGTGCCGCACTCACATGCTCAAGGTTGCATAGGCACGAGCCCGCGAGCGCGCCAGCATGCACCGCCGCTCGGGTTTCGTCACCCGGTCCACAGCCTTTCGTCACTCGGGTTTCGTCACCCGGCCCACAGCCTTTCGTCACTCGGGTTTCGTCACCCGGCCCACAGCCTTTCGTCACTCGGGTTTCGTCACTCGGCCCACAGCCTTTCGTCACTCGGGTTTCGTCACTCGGACCAACGCCGACGCCCTCCCTAATTTGGGCGGCGGCGGCGAAGACATTCACAGCCGCTCCGATGTACGCCTGCGCGTTCACATTCACATTCACAGCCGCTCCGAGAGACGCCTGCGCGCACGCCGCGGATGACCCTTGCGCAGTGGGTGCGCACAGGTGACCATCCGCTGCCACGTGGGCGAATGGCGGGAACCCCAGGCTGCCTAATTTGGAAGACTCCTCAGCGGCGAAGAGCGCGCCGTCCTGGGCGGCGGCGGCGGCGGCGGGGGGGGGCGGGGGGTTGCGGGCGTCGTAAGCGGCCGCCGCGGCCGCTGCGGTGGCCGCAGCATCGGGGGCGTCGTCCTGGGCGATGGCCGCAGCATCGGGGGCGTCGTCCTGGGCGATTGCGGTGGCCGCAGCATCGGGGGCGTCGTCCTGGGCGATGGCGGTGCTGGTGGGGAGGGGGCACGCTGCGGCAGGGGGGGCTGACGTGGGGGGGGCGGGAGCCATCGCGCCGTGGTGGGCGGCGCTAGGGGAGGCGGCTCGGGGAGTCGTGCGCGTCGTAGTGAGCGCTTCGTGGTCCCAGGGCGCGAGCATCGACGGCGGGTGCACGGGCGTCGTAGTGAGCGTCGACGGCGGGTGCACGGGCGTCGTAGTGAGCGTCGACGGCGGGTGCACGGGCGAGCAAGAGGCAGGCGTGCTTGGCGTGATTGCACCGCCGGCACCACCGCCGGCACCGCCCACCACGGCGCCGCCCACCACGGCGCCGCCGCGGCCGCCCATCTCGCTCGCGAGATCATTCGCCCGTTGGATTGGGGGCTTCAGACGCCCCGCTGACGATGCCCGTGCCGCAGGGTTCAAACGAGAGCGCACCTGTGGGGAGAGGAGGGCGCCGTGGTGAGCACTCGCCTGCCGAGCCGTGGTGCCGCAGGGTTCAGCCACGAGAGCGCACCGCCGCCGCCGCCATCAGACGGCTCTCGCGCTTCGCTGGCTCCTCGGACGGCTTCGGACGCAGCACACGCGGCGGCGCGAGTCGAGAGCGCCGTGGTGAGCACTTGCATGCAGGGCGGGTCCTCCGCGCTGTGGTAAGCACTTGCATGCAGGGCGGGTCCTCCGCGCTGTGGTGAGAGCACTTGCATGCAAGGCGGGTCCTCCGCATGCAATCGACGCACCTTCGGGCGCAGCACCCGCGGCGGCGCGAGGAGGAGCTCGGCCGTTACGTCCTCCCACGCGCCGAGATTCGCGCCGAGATTCGTGCCGAGATAGCCGGCCGAGTAAGAGCAGCGGCCCGTCCCAGCGCTCAGCTTCTCTGGTCGGGACGCGACCGCGGGGCCTCCGTGCACGGGGCGGCTGGGGTGGTACGCGTGGGCGGGGTAGGGAGCGATTGCAGGGGGGGCCAATGGGGGGGCGATCATCTGGTCCTCGGGCATCTGCACCTGATGAGGGAGGCACTCAGCACGCACTCGGCATGCAATTACGGGGGCAATCACGAGGGCGATCATCGGGGGCGATCTCGGGGGCGATCTCAGGTGCAATCTCGGGTGCGATCTCGGGGGCGATCTCAGGTGCGATCTCGGGCATCTGCACCTGTGGAAATGTCGACTCGAAAGAATGAGTCAACGCAGCGGCGGCGGCGGCGGCGGCGGCGACGGGGTTGGCGGCGACAGCGGCGGCGACGGCGGCTGCAGCGGCGGCGGCTTCGGCGGCTTCGGCGGCGGCGGCGGTGGCAGCGGCGGCGGCGGCAGCAGCGTCGTACGCCGCGGCGGCAGCGGCGGCTTGGGCGGCGGTGATGGCGGTGGGGGCTGCGGTGGTTATGGGGGCATGGGCGCCGTGATGGGCATGGGCGCCGTGTTGGGCATGAGGAGCCGGCGGCGCGGCGCAGGACGAGCAGGTCGTGTTGGAGCGCCGTCTTGGGCAGCCCGTGTCACGCGGCGGCGACGTAGCCTCAATCGCGGCCCAGTCGACTTCAGACGCTCCTCCCTCAGGCATCGCCCCGTTGCGCCCATCTAAGCGCGACTCCTCCCGCGGACTAAGAGAGTGTTCGGAGGTGCGAGGGCTGTAGTGCGGCGTCTTGGGCGGCAGGCGCTCGACGCCCATCTCGGCGCCCATCTCGGCGCCCATCTCGGCGCCCTCGACGCTCGCCGCACCCGCCAGCACCCGCGCCACCGCATAGCCTCCCATCGCGTGGACCCGAGCCACCAGCCTCGACGCTAGCGACGCCGGATCGGCAACGCCCACCTCGGCGCCCCGGGCGCCCGTCTCGGCGCTCTCTCGCGAGGGACGACGGAGGCCCGCGCTCACCGAGCGCCGTCCTGAGCGCCCATCGGCGCCGTCCTGAGCGCCCACGGCGGCGTAGCCCGTGCCGAGGGCCCTGGCTGCAATGGCCTGGTGGTACGGCTCGACGGAGGCCGAGGGCAGGGAGATCGAGAGCCTCGCGGGAGATCGCGGCAGATCGAGAGCGTCGCGGGAGATTGAGAGCCTCGCGGGAGATCGCGGCAGATCGAGAGCCTCGCGGGAGATTGAGAGCCTCGCGGGAGATCGCGGCAGATCGGCCACGGACGAGCCCGGCGACGAGTCGCGCAGCGTCGTACCGGGCGCCTTCGTGGGGGACACGAACTGGTCCATGAGAGCGCTCAGCGAACTCCGATGGCTGCCCGCACTGCTCGAGCGCCGTGTTGGGCTCCCGTTGGTACCGGCACCGGCGTCACCGGCCGCGCCGAGCGCCGTATTGAGCGATCGGCGAAGGCTGCTCGTGCGAGATCCCAAATTAGGGCTGCTCGTGCGAGAGCCCAAATTAGGACGCTCCAGGACCGAGAGCGCATCCGCCACGGAACGTGGCTTGAGGCCCGCCGCACGGTCGGCCTTCTGGGCGGCGCGTACCTGTGGGGAGAGGAGGGCGTGGCGCCGTGGTGAGCACTTGCATGCCGAGGCCCGCCGCACGGTCGGCCTTATGGGCGGCGCGTACGATCACGTCCTTGCGCGTAATCAATGTTAATCAATGTTAATCTATGTAAATCAATGGTAATCAATGGTAATCAATGGTAATCAATGGTAATCAAGGGCAGCGGTGCGTACGATCACGTCCTTGCGCAGCTCCTCGTGCCAGAGAGAGAGCACCATCGGGTAGCTCTCGTTCACGTCGAACTCGATCATCGCGTTCTCGAGCATACCTGTGGCGAAACGGGCGGGCGCCGTGGTGAGCACTTGCATGCTGGAGGGCGCTCGAGCTCGATCCTCGGGCGCCGTGGTGAGCACTTGCATGCTGGAGGGCGCTCGAGCTCGATCCGCGGGCGGGGCGTACTCTCATGCTCTGCCTGGCCCGCGCTCCGTCGCATCTTGAAGTGGCCGGCGATCACCTGTGGGGAGAGGAGGGCGCCGTGGTGAGCACTTGCATGCCGCGCTGGCGCGCGCTCCGTCGCCTCTGCAACACGGGCCCGGCTTCTCACCTGGTTGTCGGAGGCCCAGTCGATGCCCCAGGATTCCTTACGAGTGACGATCTGCATCGTGCCTATCAAGAAGTCAACGTACGCCTTCGGATCGAGCGAGTCGAGAGCGCCGTGGTGAGCACTTGCATGCACGGCAGGTCCTCCGCGCCGTGGTGAGCACTTGCATGCACGGCAGGTCCTCCGCATGCAATCGACGTACCTTCGGATCGAGCGAGTCGGTCCACAGGTCCGCCAGCTCGAACCAGCACCAGTAGAACCGCTCCTTATCCATGAAGCGCTTGCCGTCGGCGTCTTTGACCCAGTCCTCCGCGGCCGCCTCGAAGGCGGTCTTGGGCGGCGTGGTCGGGTCGAGGGCGAGGACGAGCTTTCGATGCATCACGAGGTACTCCTCCCTGTCGATCGCCCCGCTCCGGTCCGTATCCGTCGCCTTCCAGATCGTCTCGAGCGCGCGCACGACCTTTGGGTGCGAGAGCAGCAAGACACGCCGGCGCAGGCCCTCCTCCGTGTAGTACTGCGCGAGCAGCCGCTTCTCGCGGCGTGAGGTCGCATGCAGCTTGGCCTTCTCTCCGAGCTCGCGCATGCGCTCGATCTTCACTTGGATCTCGGGCCGCGCCCAATACTCCTCGTCGCGCAGCGGATCGGAGGAAGCTGGGGCCGCCGCCGCCGGCACCATCCACGCTGGCGGCGGAGCAGCGTCGTCATCGTCGGATCCTGGCGACGGCAGATCAGCGTCCAGGGACGGCAGACCAGCGTCCAGGGACGGCTCGCCGTCGCCGGCCGCCTCGAAGGCGTTCTTGGGCGGCCAGCCAGTCGCCACGTCGTCCATTTTCGACGCGCGTCGGGACGGACTCGCTGAGCAGACCGAGGAAAGGCTCGGAAGGGAAACGCCTCATACGGCGCCCTTTTGCGTGAAGTAGGTTATACTTCCAAACGCAGCACTCCACCGCGCGTGCAGCGCCTATACACCTGTACATGGTACATGTACATGTACCATACAGCACAGATCAGAAAACAGGGAGCATGCCCCATGCTCTGCCGTCGCGCAGAGTAGAGCTCACCACACGAGACCGTCGAGTACATCCCGACCTTAGCCATGCTGCGACTGCCCAACCCCCGTGTGTCATGCACTTCGCTGCTGTACGAATGGCTGCTGCTGCCGCTGCTATTGCTGCTATTGCTTCGATGTCTGTGCCTGCCGCTGCTGCGAGAGAGCGCGCGCCGTGCCGGATCTTGGGCAGCTCCTTCCCCTATTAGGCAGACTTCGTTACCGTCTTCTTGGCGAAAAAGTTGATGAACATGCCGAAGAAGGATGGCTTCTTCGTCGCCGCCTTCTCCGCCATCGGTTGTGCCAGCTCCGCCATCGGTTGTGCCTGCTCCGCCAACACTGAGCCCGCCTCCTCACGCTCATTCATCTCCGCAAGCACTGCAAACGGGTTCTCGCTCGCATGCTTCGTGACGTTGAACGGCGAGGTGATCTCCGGCAGCACCTCCTGTGGCGCGTCGTTCTCATTCTTCATGAGGCCGGCCGAGCGCACCGGCCGCTTCTTTGCGATCTTCTTGATCGGGCTGCTTGGCTTGTCAGCCTTGGGAGCCGGCGCCTTCTTGACGGAGGCGGACGTGCTGGTGGCGGCGGCAGCGCGGCGAGTGGTAACCGAGGGCTTCTTGCTAAAGGTGATTGTCTGCAGATCCTCGGGCTCCAGATCATTCAAAGAAGACCTGGTCACAGGATTGCGGTTCGGTCGGTGATGCGGGCAAGACAGTGCCGAGCATGGAGATCCAACACTCAACGGCAGGTGTCTGTAGTGGCCGGCAATGAGTTGGTAGGAGGAGGGGTATGGGGACCGAAGGCCCCCACGCGGCGGCGCACCATTCTCCCTTGCTGGCCGGCATCGTCGTCGGCGATTTCAAATCGAAGGCCCGCGACGAAGTTCCACAGGAAGAGAAATAGTTGACGATATCCGGGCGACCTGCATCGTCAGAATTGATCTTTCAACGCAGAAGATTTCAGGAAATTGACGTTACTCACCGCTTGCGGACTTCAATACGAAACACTGTTAGGAACCTACGAAACACGATCTCGCTGGTTGCCGCTGCAAGGCCTCGGCCCTGGTAAAATGCCGATCACCCATCTCTTTCACGTGCCGAATCTTGACTATCCAGGCGTGCGGCATTTGCATCGCGATCCAGACATAATTGCCATCGATCACTTTGCCAGCGACGACGAGTGCGACGGCCTGGCGCAGCTCTACGCGCGCTCGCACGGCCGAGCGCGCCCATCGGCGACTGCTCCTGGTCAGGAGGCGCTGCGTACGTCGACGACCGTGTTTCCGGACGAGCTAGAGGTGCGATGGCTGCGCGAGCGCATCGCTCAGGCTACCAACATCGCATCGCTCGAGCAGCTGGAACCGACCAAGCTGACCCGCTATGCTGCGGGCGAGTACTTTCGGAAGCACATCGACGCCTCCTTCCTCAACGAGAAGATGTGGGCTTACGCCGCGCGCCTCGCCGGCGTCGACGAGGACGGCGTGCAGGCGCCGTGCAGCTGGCCGAGCCGCTTCGTCACCCTCTTCCTCTACCTCAATGACGTGGACCGAGGCGGACGTACGCGCTTCCGTTGGCTCCACAGCTCGGCATGCGGAGGGCGGCATGCGAGGGCGGCATGCGAGGGCGGCATGCGAGGGCGGCATGCGAGGGCTCACCACGGCGCCATCCTCTCCCCACAGGTACGCGCTTCCGGTGGCTCGACGGCTCCGGATCCATGCCTGGCGGCGCTGTCTTCACGCAGTCGATCGAGGCACTCGCTGCGGCCGCGGCCGCCGCCGATGCTTCTTCCGTGCCCATCACGGCGCTTCCTCACGAATTCCGTGCCCATCACGGCGCCGATGCTTCTTCCGTACCAGGGACAGCCGAGCCGCCTGCGACCGCGCCCATCACGGCGCCTGACGAACCACAGGGTTCGACCAGCGTGAACGAGCTGCCTGCGACCGCGCCGGCCTTTCGAGAGCCCGCGTCGGAGTTGAACATCAAGGAGCTCAACATCAAGCCGATCAAGGGGACGGCGATCTTGCACTTTCCGAGCACACGCCAAGAGTTCGGATGCGTACCAGATCCGCGCACGATGCACGAGAGCGAGCCAGCTCTGGACGAGAAGCTCATCGTGCAGCAGTTCATCTGGCCCGTGCCGCTGCGAGCGCCGAGTGCGGCAGACGGCCATGGCTTCGCCAGCGAGGCTCAGGGGCAGGCGCAGGGGCAGGCCGAGGGCATCATGTGGGGCGCCCAGCACGGCGCCCAACATGAAGACGTGCGGGCCGAGTGGGCGGCCATCCTGGCCGCCGCTGGCAGCGGCTGAGTGGTGCCGTTGAACAGCAACAGCACCAGGCAGGCAGACGTGTAAAAGTTATGATCTCCAAAGTCATCATCGTTTTCACAACCGTTTCGCTTCCTGGCTTCGGGAGCTCTGCGTTCGCCCCGTCTGTCGCCCACTTGGCGACTCGCGACGGCCCTCAGTTCGACTTGGACAAAGCTGCTCGATGCAGGCAGAGCTGCTCGCGAGCAGCACGCCCGCGTCGGCGGCTCTCGCGGCGGCGTTGGGAGCGAACCCGGCAGAGCTCAAGCACGATTGGCATCTCGTGGGGCCGGAGCTGACGCGCGTGGAGTTTGCATACCTCGTCTCGCGCCATCTGGGTCAGCACGCGGAGCTCTCGCAGCGGTCGCAGAACGAGCTTCTCACCGGCACGGCGGAGCTCTATGAGGAGGCGACGGTCCTGCAAGGCGACAAGACGCGCATCTCGTGGACTGCGTTCTCGCAGGCGCTGGTCGCGGCGACGCTCGCCGCCGGTCCGCCGCCGCGCCTCGCCTCGGACGCACGCCTGGTACGCTCGCGCGTCATCGTCGACGGCAGCAACTTAATCTCGAAAGCCAAGCCCAAGGCCGCCATGTTCAGCAAGAAGCGCCCCGCGGAGGGTGGACTCGTGATCTCGCCTGATCTCGCGATCCATTTCCTGCCGAAGCCGGTCTCGCGATTCCTCGTGTGTGAGGAGAACGCCGACAGCCCCGACTACCGGCTCTCGCTCTGGACGATGAGCGGCGGCGCCGGCGAGCAGACGAGCACCCGCCTACTTAGCTGTCTGAACGTGCTGCAAGAGCGTGGTCCACTACCGTCGAGCGTTGCGCTCGTGCCGACGCTACGCTACCCGACTCGTGAGACCTCTGTCGGGGCCATCACCACGGGTGATTGCACCGCTGATTGCACCGCTGATTGCACCGCTGATTGCATGCTGATTGCATGCTGATTGCATGCTGATTGCCATGGATTGTGATTGCTGACCACCAATTACCTCCGTCATCGTCCACTGATGGCCTCCCTCATCAGGCCTGACGATTGTCATCGGCTCGTCCACACGCGCCCTCACCCTCGTGGTCCTCTCTGCGCCGCCCGGCGGCGGACGCAACACCAAGTTCTCCGCGGATGAGGTCGTCCAACTCGGCACACCCGCGCCCATCACGGCGCTCTTGGCCTCCCGGCGTGCCGGTGGTACCCCTTTGTTGTGGGGCGGCGCGGCCGACGGCCACGTGTACACATGGGCTCTGAGCAGCTGGCCTTGGCCCCTCATACAAACGTTCCAGGCGCACTCGGCCGGCGTCACCGGTCTCGTGTCGCTCCCTAATTTGGAATGGGTCTGCTCCTCGTCCTCGGACGGCACGTGCCGCTTGTGGCTCCTTGACTCAGGGCTCACCTCGTCAGGTACGTTGATTGCCACCGATGACCTGCCTTGCATGCAAGTGCTCACCACAGCGCGGCTCCTTGACTCAGGGCTCACCTCGTCAGCCGCCGATGCGCCCAACACGGCGCTCAAGGGTGACAAGAGCTCACCTTCGAAGGCCTCCCCCTTTGGGAACAAGGCGTTGCAGGGCGCCTGGCTGGGCGAGAAGGAGAAGGGCGCTCGGCGAATCTCGGCGCTCGCGTATTGTGCGGAGCGCTCTGATTGCGAGCGCAATCATGTGCTGATGGCCGCCGATTCTGATGGCATCTCTGATGGCATCTCTGATGGCATCTCTGATGGCCTCCCTCATCAGGTGACGAGCGCAATCATGTGCTGATGGCCGTTGGCCGCCGAGTCACGGTGTATAACCCCTTGCTGTGCGAGAGGGTGGCGACCCTCGCGGAAGCTACTGATCCAATCCAGGTGCGCTGATTGCCGCTGATTGCCGCTGATTGCCGATGATTGCCCATGATGACCGCTGATGACCGCTGACGACCGCTGATGACCCTCTGATCCAATCCAGGGCATCTGTGCCACGATGCCCGGCCTCTTGGTCACCTCTGACACAGGGGGGCATGTACGGGTCTTTGACTCGACTTGCCACGAGCTCCTACAGACTCTCCAGCTGGTACCTTCAGGCATGCTCCCTCGCGCCCCGCGCTGCCCTAATAACCCTAATGAGCGCCCTAATGAGCGCCCTAATGACCATTTACCTGGTACCTTCAGGCATGCTCCCTCGCGCCCCGCGCTGCCCTAATAACCCTAATGAGCGCCCTAATGAGCGCCCTAATGACCATTTACCTGGTACCTTCAGGCATGCTCCCTCGCGCCGCGCCACCCTTATTACCCAAATGAGCGCCTTAATGAGCGCCCTGATGACCCTCTACCCGGTACTTTCAGGCATCCTTCCTCGCGGCGTGTCGCCCACGTTGCATCACACGCTCCTCGTCGACGGCTCGCTGCTCTGTGCGGCCGCGGGTGTGTGCTTGCATCTGAGTGCCTCTGAGTACCTCTGATTGCCTCTGATGGTGTCTGAGTGCATCGGATTACCCTCTGATGGGATGACTCTGATGGACTCTGATGGACTCTAATGGACTCTGATGGACTCTGATGGACTCTGATGGACTCTCTCTGAGAGGCCTCTGATTGCGGTCTGACCGCCTCCAATTGCCCCTGAGCGATTCCAATTGCCACCTTCATTAGCCTCCAATTGCCCCTAAGCGATTCCAATTGCCACCTTCATTAGCCTCCAATTGCCCCTAAGCGATTCCAATTGCCACCTTCATTAGGCTCGCTCTCCCTCCTCAAGTTTCGTCAGCCGTCCCTAGAAGAGCTTCGAGAGCGTGCGCTCGGGACGGCGCTTGGCCTTGCTGATGGCGCCAAGGTCGGCGGCGACGGCGCGGAAGGCGGCGCCGCCGATGCGGACGCACCGAAGCCACTCGACGCACAGTCGTCGCGCTCGGCTGTAGCTGTAGCCATTTGCAGGCGCATGGGACGGCTTGTCACCATTAGTGGTCGCGACGTGAACACCTTCGACGCCATCAGCGGCGCCCCCCTCGCGGGCGCGATGGATGTGTGCCCTGCCGCTCTCTCGGTGCGTGCGCTTCCTGATTGCATCTCTGATGGCCTCCCTCATCAGGTGCTCGCGCTCGATCGGACGGATTGCATGCTGATGGCCTCCCTCATTGCATGCTGATGGCCTCCCTCATCAGGTGCTCGCGCTCGATCGGACGGATTGCATGCTGATGGCCTCCCTCATTGCATGCTGATGGCCTCCCTCATCAGGTGCTCGCGCTCGATCGGACGGAGCGGACGGCGTTCGTCGGTTCGCTTGGCGGCGAGATCGTGCAGCTCATCTTGTCAGAGTCGTCCGTGCAGGTGCTGCGCAAGCTTGGGCTCTGTCACAGCACCGAGCTCGTCGCTATGAGCATGCTCACGAGCTGGGGTACGGGGCCATCCTCACAATTGACGAACTCCTCACAATGGACGGAACTCGAAAGGATCCGGATCTCTGAGTGCATGCTGATTGCCTCCCTCATCAGGTACGGGGGCCATCCTCACCTCTGACGGAACTCGAAAGGATCCGGATCTCTGAGTGCATGCTGATTGCCTCCCTCATCAGGTACGGGGGCCATCCTCACCTCTGACGGAACTCGAAAGGATCCGGACCTCCATCGCCATGGCACGCTCGTGCTCTCGCTCTCCTCGGATGGCAATCTCAACGTCATCTCCGCGCACGAAGGCAAGAACCTCGCGACCCTGCGGCACCGCGCCATTGGGGAGAGCGTCTGTGTGGCCTCATGCTCCATCTCATCGCTGATCGCCGTCGCCGGCGTCACCGAGGGCGAGGGCGTGCTGGCGGTGCATCGCATGTTTGACTCCTCGACGGTGCGTCTCCAGTGATTGCATGCTGATGGCCTCCCTCATCATCGCATGTTTGACTCCTCGACGGTGAGTGCATGCTGAGTGCATGCTGATTGGATCCCTCATCGGGTGACGTACCCTGAGTGCCTCCCTGAGTGCATGCTGATTGCATCCCTCATTAGGTGCTGGACGCTCCCGCTGAGTGCCTCCCTGAGTGCATGCTGAGTGCCTCCCTCATCAGGTACGCATCCACTGCCCCGCGACCAAGATCAAGATGGCGGAGGTGACCGCGCTCGCTTTCCTCTCCAGTCCGCCCGCGACGGCGCCCGCGACGGCGCCCGCGATGGGAACGTCCCCCATCGCCACCAAGCCGCCGCCCAGCACGGCGCCTGACGAACCGCAGGGCTCGTCCAGCGGCGCGAACTTGCACCTGAGTGAGCAGTACAGCCTGGCGTCACGTCGACGACTCCTACTCGTCGCTGACGCGACCTCGACGCTTATCCTCTTCGACGTGTCCGCATCGGGACGGCCGCCGCACCCGTTGCAGCGCTTCACGCACCCGCGCCCGCGTGCCACGTGGCTCTCGTCCAGGTGCGCTGATTGCCGCTGATCGCCCCGCTGATGACCCTCTGCCACGTGGCTCTCGTCCAGGTGCGCTGATTGCCGCTGATTGCCGCTGATTGCTCCTGATGACCGCTGATGACCCTCTGCCACGTGGCTCTCGTCCAGTCGAGCCGCGAGCTTGAGTCGTCAGCACGATGCGCAGAAGGTCAAGGCGCTGAGGGGCACTGTGGAGCGTTCGGTGCGCGAGCTGTCGAGAGATTTGAGGACCTCTGATGACCTCTTGATTGCCTCCTTCATCAGGTGCGCGAGCTGTCGAGAGATCTGATGGCACCGCTGATGGCGCCGCTCATTGCGCCGCTGATGGCGCCGCTCATTCCCTCCATCCTCAGGTGCGTGACAATGAGCTCACAGCGTACGCTTCGCTCCATAACATTGAACGCGAACACAAGCTCCGCACCGAACTGGACGCTCGGGGCGCTCACCGCGGCGCTACTCGGGCAGCAGCAGCAGCAGCTGCTGCTGCTGCCCGAGACGGCGCGTCCCCTGGACCGCCCACCGCCCGAGACGGCGCGTCCCCTGGACCGCCCACCGCCCGAGACGGCGCGTCCCCTGGACCGCCCACCGCCCGAGACGGCGCGTCCCCTGGACCGCCCACCGCCTACCGTTCACGTTCACGCTCTCTCGATTCGGCACCGCTCACACCTCTCATGGCGTCAGCCTCCACCCCCGCGCTCCTGATGCCCAACTCGGCGCTCAAGACGCCCAACTCGGCGCTCGGTACGCCCAACTCGGCGCTCACGCGCGCCACCACGTCGTCGGCCGAGGGCCTCTTGACACCGCACAATCCTAATATGGCCATTGGAACCCCGACGCCCTTTGCCAAATTAGGCAACGCCCCGATGCCTCATTTGGCCGCGGGCGCGTCGCTGCGCCCACCGCCGCTCATGGTGGTGGAGGAGGAGGCCAAGGCCTACGCAGGCGGCGCCGGCGCGCCGGTGGTGCCCACGACGGCGCTCCGAGGCGCATTCCGATCGACCGAGCCACACTCGATCGCACGGCCGCCGCAGTCCGTGCGTCTCGAGCCGACGTTGCCTAATTTGGCAGACGCAGTCTCTTTTGACGTGGCGAGCCGCCGGGCCTTTCCGATGGGCGCCGGGGCGAGCGGTCTGCACCCTCTCCAGGTGCCCCAGACGCCGGTAGGCTTACCGGTAGGCATCGGTGCAGGCAGCAGCTGCACCCCCCACACCCCACACACACCCCCCAACCCCCCCCACCCCTACAACCCCCACACCCCCAGCAGCGTCGGGCTCGGCCGTCACGGTCTCCCAACGTGCGTGCAGCCGCTGCCGACGAGCGGCGGCGCTCACGGCGGCGCCCTCCTCGCTCTGCCCACGTGTGGGAAGCCGGTCTGTTCACAGCCCAACTTCACAGCCTTGCCGGCCGGCTTGCCCTCTGTGCTCCCGTCCTCGCTGCCCACCGCGCACCATGCGAACGCCATGCCCTTATTTGGGCACTCAGAGCTCGGCGCGGGAGATCGGAGCTCGGGAGATCCGAGCTCGGGAGATCCGAGCTCGCTCGCCTTTCCGACGGAGAGTCAGTGCGTCACCGCGATCGCCGTCGAGCCCGCCTCGTCCATTTCGTCAGTTTCGTCAGTTTCGTCAGTTTCGTCCACCGGGCTGCCGGCGCCGCTGCGCTTCGTCACCACCGACGACGCGGGCGGCATGTGCGCCTGGCGCCTCTCGTGCGTCGCGGGCAAAGCGGGCGGCGCCGGCGTCCCCCCAACGGCTCCCACGTACAAGGTTCGTTGATTGCCACTGATGACCTGCCTGGCATGCAAGTGCTCACCACGGCGCTCTCGCTCTCGTGTACAAGGTGGAGCTGCTCAAGCGTTGGCGTGGCACAGCGGAGGAGGATAAGGTCTTGGGCATCGGGGGCAACAACGGCATCACAGGCGTCGTCGTGATCGCTGCGCGGCGCGGCGCCAGAGGAGGGGCACCCTTATTAGGAGCACCCTTAGTAGGGGCACCCTTATTAGGAGCACCCTTAGTAGAGGATGCCGACGAGGTGGCTCTGGGCACGTCCGTGCCGCTCGTCGTCGTCGCGGCATGCGCGAACGGCACTCTGAGCGCGTTCGGCGTGAACTCGGGGCAGCGATTGGGCCTGATGACGACCAGCGGCCTCACCAAAAGCACGGGCCTCTCCAGGCCGAACACACCCGACAGTGCGCCCTCCGGCATGCATGTGCTCACCACGGCGCCCCGCTCACTTCCCCACAGGTACGGGCCTCTCCAGGCCGAACACACCTGCGTCAGTGACCAGCACGGCGCTCCTCGCCGGCGCGCCGGGTACGTGGCACGACTATCATTGGCAACTGCCGCTGCATGCCCGGGAGGACGCGACGCTCGCGGAGACTGTGAACGATCTCGCCGACGAGCTGCGCACGCATGTGCCCAGCTCGGCGCTCCCCCTCTTCCCGCGTGCGACGGTCGCCGGGGTGGGCGGCGCGGACGAGGAAGAGGACTTGCCTAATAAGGAAGAGGACTCGCCTAAGAAGGGCAAGCTCATGGAGAAGGCGCTCGCGACGCTCGCGCAGGTGACGGCGGAGGCAGAGGCCGCCAGGGATACGACTCACCTCGAACTGGCCGCCGATCTGAGCGATGGGAACCCCACAGTGCGACGACGTGCGGCACAGGAGCTGCGAAAGCACCAGCTGCTCTTTTCGTACCTGGACAAGTCGGTGCCGCCGCGACAGCGCGCCGAGGCCGAGAAGAGCAGAGCCGGCGCGCGCAGGCCGAGTCACGAGGAGGGGTCGGATGCGGGGGCTCCCAGATGTCGCAGCCCCGAAGCCCTTGCATTCGCGAGCAGAATCAAGGAGGCGCGCGAGGCGATGCTTAGCGCCTCTCCGAAAGGGGCAAACACTTGAACTTGAACTTGAACTTGAAAAAGTCAGATTTAGATCTCCGAAAGTTGCAGTGGGTGCACCAGAACGGCGCTCGACCCGCTGCGCTGTACATCGTGATTTTTGGGGGCGCTTGGACCGGAGGCGCGTGTGAGGCGTGACACTGTCGTCCGCACTGCGTCCCATGCCCACCAAGACCGAGCGCATCCAGCGCGCATTCGAGATCTTCGATACCGACGGCAACGGCAGCTTGTCGATCGCTGAGCTCAAGGCGGTGTTGACAAGGCCCGGAGGTGGCCATGCATTGACGGACAAGGAGGTGGCGGCGATCATCGCCGAGTTCGATGCCAATGGCGACGGCGAGCTGCAGATCGATGAGTTTGCGCTCATGTGGGGGCCTCTAGTCGAGCAGCAGCTGCAGGAGGAGGAGGACGACGACGACGAGGAGGAGGAGGACGACGACGAGGACACGCCATTGGCGACGCCATCGACGAGCTTCATCCGTCGGTTGGTCAAGGGCGCCACCAAGGACAAGGGAAAGGGGAAGGCGAAGAGCAAGAGATCGTCCAGGGCGAAGAGCAAGCTTACGGCCAAGCCGTCGAAGGCGAAAAGCGCCAGAGCGGCCTCGCTCGCCGACCCTTCCGTCGATGAGAAAGCGGCGTCGAAGGGGTCTCTGCAGTCGTCGGCGGAGCTCGAGGCGCTCGTGGAGGAGGAGACGCGCGCGCTGGGCGAACTCGAGGCGCGGCTCGCGGCGGGCGGGCTCGACACTTTTGAACGCCGGCTGGGCGCGGCGCTGCTGGAGGAGGCTACTGTGAAGCAGGCGCTCGCGGGCAAGAGGAGCGCGCTGTTGGAACTGGTGCGCGCCTGATGTGCATGCTGATTGCGTCCCTCATTAGCGCTGTTGGAACTGGTGCGCCTGATGGCATCTCGGAGTGCATGATGATTGCGTCCCTCATTAGGTTGAGGAGTGCGCCTGATGGAATCTCGGATCGTCTACGTCTGAATGTGTCGAGTGCATCTCGGACTGCATCTCTCATTGCACCTGTGATTGGCTCCATCATCAGGTTCGCTCGTGGGATCGTAACGGCGACGGCATGATCAACAAGGTGGAGCTGCGCCAGGTGGTGCGTAATAAACTCAAGGTGCACGCGACCAACGACGAGATCGACGACCTCTTCGACATCTTCGATGCCGACCACTCGAGTGCGCTCTGATGACCGTTGATGCGCTCTGATGACCGTTGATGACTTCTGAGGACCGTTGATGACCTCTGATGACCTGATGACCACTCGAGTGCGCTCCTGCTGCAAACGGCCGACCACTGATGACCTCGGATGACCGTTGATTGCGTGCCTCATCAGATGCACTCGACCTCGACGAGCTCGGGCTCTGCCTACGCGCGCTGCAGGAGGCGGCCTCCGCCGCGCGCGCGGAGCTCGCCGAGATCTCGAGCCTGATTGACGAAGCACGCGCTCGGCTCGGGCAGCTGAGGGACGCGGTAGCGCTCATGAAACGGTTGGAGCAGGAGCAGGTGCGTGATCTGGAGGCGGAGATGCTGACAGTTGATTGATTGCCATGGATGGGCCCTGATGACACTGGATTGCAATTGAGCGCCGCAGGCTCGCTAATTGCCACCGATTGCCTCCCTAATTGCCACCGATTGCCTCCCTAATTGCCACCGATTGCCTCCCTAATTGCCACCGACTGCCTCCCTAATTGCCACCGATTGCCTCCCTAATTGAGCGCCGCAGGCTCGCCATCTGGACAAGGGGCGGCCCTCCTCCAACGTGCCCTTGCGGATTCGCGCCGGGCGCCACTTGACGAAGCTCAACCTCAAGATCCCGTTCGTGGTCAAGGGCTTTCCAAATCAGGCGCCCGAGGGCTTCGCTGGTCGCGAGGCGTTCGCGGCGGGCATCCGAGCGCTCCGAATGGCGGGCGGCGCGCTCGAGGACGCCGAGCTGGACAAGTGGTTTGATGCGGCGCTCCTTGAATGCATCGACGCGGGCGTCTCGATCCCGAACGGCGGAGTGAAGCTGCAGCTCGTGCTGAGCGATGCGGTGGCTGAGGCGGCCAAGTTTGCGCAGGAGGCCGAGGAGAAGGCGGACGCAACCGAGCTTGTCAAGCTCAGGCGCACGGCACGCGATCAGCAGCAGGCGATCCGTGCGGCGCGCGCGGAGCAGCAGGCTCGCCGTGCCGAGCGCGAGGCGGCGATGCGTGCGGCGGCCGAGGCGAAGCAGAAGGCGGAGGAGGAAGCGCGCCAAGCCAAGATCCGCTCGTTCAAGCGACGCAAGAGCGTCAAGGAAGGGCATGACGCGAGCTTCGCTGCGCGTGTGGCCAGCAGGCGCGAGGTGCGCGGAGATCTCGCCGACCCCTTTTCGAGAACACCGTTCCTCGACGCGCTCAAGGCGGCTTCGAAGCCGCTCTGGTGAGCGCTCACCACGACGCGCTCACCACGACGCGCTCAAGGCGGCTTCGAAGCCGCTCTGGTGAGCGCCGTGGTGAGCGCGCGTGCCGGCTTCGAGGCCACTCTGGTGAGCGCCGTGGTGAGCGCGCATGCGCCGCCGCCCTACCAAGAGCCTACCACATTTCACACCACATCAGTCATCGCCAGACGCCACAGATGAGGCATCTTGACCACGTTGCAGGCACGCCGATGTAAGGGTGGCAAAGGTGTACACTAGGATTACGCGCCACGAAGGGCAGCGCGGGGCGATGTCGTTGCTCGTTCCCTGCGCTGTGCGGGGCACTGTTCGGTTATAGGCAGTGGGGCAGTGCTAAGCGGTAGTGCATGAAGAGTGCTAGTGCGTCATGGGCCGAGAGGCACGTCTGCCATGACTCCCGTCGCCCCGGTAAGGTGTCCTCCCTGTGAAACCGTGCGGGAAACGTCTGGGATCGGCGGGTCGTGCCTTAAGCCGGGAGGGGGTGCCTTAAGCCGCGCCGGTACTTAAGTCGGGTCACCGCGACTTAAGATGAAATCTCCCTTAAGTCACGCGTGCTCCGACTTAAGTCGCCGGGGCCGACTTAAGTCGGTGCACGGGCCGACTTAAGTCGGCCCCGGCGACTTAAGTCGAAAAGACCCCCCCTTAAGTCACCGCGACCGGCTTAAGTCACCCCCTCCCGGCTTAAGGCACGACCCGCCGATCCCAGACGTCAAAGCGGCATGGGCATCAGTGAGATGCGACTACGCGGATCGGGGCTCCGGCTACACTGGACCGTACGGGTTGGGCGGCGAAGCTTTGTTCGGATGTTCGCTTACAGCGGTGTTACGGACGCGCGAAACTAAAGTCTAAACGGAAGTACGGAACCGCCGAGCAGCGAGCTGCAGCGCTGGGGACCGCCCGACGTGCCGAGGCCACCCTCTAGGACTAGGTGTGGCGCGCACGCGCACGACGAGGGCGGTGGCTGACGGTAGCACGGTACCTTTGTTCCTTTGTACAGAGAGTTTCAGAGAGTTGTGTCAATAAAACTATTAAAAACCTTTGCCTAATTTGGCCCAAAACGAAGCATCGCGTCGTCTTGAGGCACGATCGCGCATTCTCCGTGTCGCAATTACTCGTCCTCCAGGCCGGTCAACGCAGGTGCGCCCATCGGGCAAGCGCGCGCGACTGGGCTTGGCGCGTTCCAGCTTGCGCGTAATGCGCGCAGCGCTCCGGCCGCGCGCACGCCATTACTCGTCCTCCGGGCAGCTTCCTCCGCCCGGCCCTTTTGCTTTTGCTGACGGGCCTCTCTCCCCGATGCTTGCAGGTCGGGTGACGAGCAGCTTTCCAAGGAGCAGATCGCAGAGTCCGAGGAGCCCCTCTTTGTCAAGGAGGGGAACGGCACCATCACGACGCCCGCCATGTCGCCACTGTCCGAGGAGCTCACAAGCCTACCCGGGGCGGGGTGTCAGCTGTCCTTCACATCGGCCCCACCTCCGCCACCTGGGCCTCATCGTGTCTGTTTTGTCACCTCTCTTGCGCGCCGACCCGCGGATCGGCGCAGCTCGGCGGTCCGCCTTGGGTCCGCGCCTCGACTCGCCCGCATCATCTTCCTCGCCATGATGGTGGGCTTCACCGGCGCACAGACCACGTCGCCACTGTCCGAGGAGCTCACAAGCCTACCCGGGGCGGGGCGTCCGCTGTCCTTCACGTCGGCCTCACCTCCGCCACCTCCGCCACCTCCGCCATTGCCCTGGCCACCGTGGCCCGCACCCTCGTCAGTTCTCTCTCCTGCAACGGAGCGATCGCCCACGCAATTGCTGCTGCCCTCCCGCTCGCCGCCACCAACTTCAGACGAGCATCACGAACGGCGTCAACTCTTTTTCCACGGCCACACGCCGCACGCGCACTCACCACCGCCGCCGCCTGGGCACCTCCACTGTCCGCACTCCCACAGCCCAAGCTCCTGCGACAACAAACTCTACACCGGCCAAACCTGGGCCAATCACACGAACGCCGCCTTGGTCGGCACATGTATCCTGTGCACCGATGCTAGACCTTCGTTCTGTAGCAACTGCTGTTCCTTCACCGAAGCGCAGACAAATTGCCGTGCCGCGTGCGGTCTATGCCCCTCTCCGCCACCGCCACCGCCCTCGCCACCGCCGCCATCGCCGTCGCCGCCGCCGCCGTCGCCACCGCCACCATCGCCCTCGCCCCCGCCGCCGTCGCCCTCACCACCGCCGCCCTCGCCGTCGCCCCCGCCGCCCTCGCCACCGCCACCATCGCCCTCGCCCCCGCCGCCGTCGCCCTCACCACCGCCGCCCTCGCCGTCGCCCCCGCCGCCCTCGCCGCCGCCGTCGACCCTGGCGGTGAGCACCCCCACCGAACTGACCAGCGCACTCGCCAACACCGCCGTCCGCCACATTCTCCTCGCCTCTGGCACCTACTCCCTGAGTGCCATCGCCAGGAGCGTCGTCCTCGAGGCGGCGGCTGGAGCCTCGGTCGTGCTGAATGGACGAGTTGAGATCGCCCCGGGCGGGTCGGGCGTCGTGCAACTGATCGGGCTCCGCATCACGGGAGGCTGGTACACAGGAAATGGCGGCGGTGTCCATGTCACATCTGGCACAGTGACATTCGAGTCGTGCCTCATCTACGGGAATGAAGCTCCCAATTATTTCTGGGGTTGGGGATGGGGAGGAGGAAATGGCGGTGGTGTCTTTGTCGACGGTGGTATAGTTGCATTCCGCGGCTGCGAGATCTACGGCAACACAGCTGGCTCTTGGGGCGGTGGCGTCTTTGTCGATGGTGGTACAGTCTCATTCTCGAGCTGTGTGATCCACTCCAACTCAGCTCCCACTGGGCCGAATCTCTATGTTACCGGAGGCATCGTCTGCACCTGGGCAACGACCCTCACCGGCGTCTATGGCCCAATCTCAACGTGCTCGGCATCGCCACCGCCGCCATCGCCGTCTCCCCCGCCGCCGTCTCCTCCAGGGCACAGCCACTCTCCGCACAGCCACTCTCCCGTCGTACAGACCATCTGCACAAACACGTGCCAATACGCCAGTGACGGCTCCTGCAGCGATGGCGGCCCCGGCGCCGAGTTTGCAAACTGTGCTTACGGCGAAGATTGCTTAGACTGCGGGCCTCGTCCGACCTCGGTGAGCCTCTCGTGCAATGCTCAGGTCTGCAGCCTGACCAGTGCACTCGCCAACACCGCCGTCCGACACATTCTCCTTGCCTCTGGCACCTACTCCCTGAGTGCCAAGATCACCAGGAACGTCGTCCTCGAGGCGGCGGCGGGAGCCTCGGTCGTACTGAATGGACGAGTTGAGATCGCCCCGGGCTGGTCGGGCGTCGTGCAACTGATCGGGCTCCGCATCACGGGAGGCTGGTACACAGGAGATGGCGGTGGTGTCCATGTCGCGTCCGGCACAGTGACATTCGAGTCGTGCCTCATCTACGGGAATGAAGCTCCCAATTATTTCTGGGGTTGGGGATGGGGAGGAGGAAATGGCGGTGGTGTCTTTGTCGACGGTGGTATAGTTGCATTCCGCGGCTGCGAGATCTACGGCAACACAGCTGGCTCTTGGGGCGGTGGCGTCTTTGTCGATGGTGGTGCAGTCTCATTCTCGAGCTGTGTGATCCACTCCAACTCAGCTCCCACTGGGCCGAATCTCTATGTTACCGGAGGCATCGTCTGCACCTGGGCAACGACCCTCACCGGCTTCTATGGCCCAATCTCAACGTGCTCGGCACCGCCACCGCCGCCATCGCCACCGCCGCCATCGCCGTCTCCCCCGCCGCCGTCTCCTCCAGGGCACAGCCACTCTCCGCCCAGCCACTCTCCGCACAGCCACTCTCCCGTCGCACAGAACACCTACTTCACCATCACCTCCGGCCCTTGCACCGTCGATCCCAGCTCCCCGAACTGCATTCGCTCGCCCAACTTTCCGTCGAATTACGGCAACAGCGAGGCATGCTCCATCACGCCGACCGCGCTCGCCATAGGAAGGCCCCTGACAGCGACCTCCTTCGATACGGAGTCTGGTTACGACTTTCTCTTCATACCTAGCCACCCGTCAGGGACGTTGACGGCTTTCTATGGAGGAGGCGGGCCTTCCAATTTCATCTTGGGCCCGGGGACGATCCAGTGGACTACAGACAGCAGCGTTACCTATACCGGCTGGCGAGTGTGCAGGTATCCGTCTCTCTGGCCGCCGTCGCCGCCGCCCTTGCCGCTATACCCTCCTGGGGGAGCACCGTTGCCGTCCTCGCCGCCACCGCCTTCGCCCTCGCGGCCGCCGCCACCCTCACCCTTGCCCCCGGCACCCTTGCCGCCGCCGCCACCCTCGCCCTGGCCCCCAGCGCCCTCGCCCCCGCCGCCCTCGCCACCGCACAGCCACTCTCCGCACAGCCACTCACCCTCAGTCGAGACGAGCGTGACGAGCGCTGCATTGGCAGCAGTCGAGACGAGCGACGCTACGGGCGTCATCATCGGCGTCATTGTCGGCGTGATCATCGCCCTCGCCCTCGCCCTGGTCATCCTGCACCGTCGTCGCCTCGATATGCGCCGCAAGAAGGCCCATGGGCCTCACCCCTTACAAAGGCCCACGCCCGAGGCCCACGAGCCCCCGCCCTCGGTCGCGACAGCAGTACCGGAGCTCAAGCCCTCCGAAGACAGTGTGGTGACCGGCATCGAACTTGGCGAGCTCACAAAGGCGGAAGCTCCTGAGAAAGCGCCGCCTGTGCCTGTGCCTGTGAATGTCAACCTCGGAATCAACGTCAGCGTTAACGTGCCAGCCAAGCTCGAGGCGCAGTCGCAGTCAGTGCTCGTGCCGAGGTTGCCGGACCTCACGTTGCCGGTAGCTATGGCCGCCGCGAATGTCATCCCCACCCTCGAGCTGCGCTACGCCATCGGCAGCAGGGTGTACGTGAAGCGCAGCAACGGAGAGGAGACGGTCGCGTTTGTGCAGGAGTACGATGCGGAGAAGGCACTCTACACGGTGGAGCTCGGACGGCTTGGCTCCAGGAAGGCAAAGACGTGCCGCGACAAAGATCTGCGTGCGGTTGATGTGGTCGAGGGGCTTCTGTATTCTGCTCGCGCCGCCATCTTTTCCCCTTTCCAGGCCGCCCAAGAGCCCGAACCTGCGGAGGAGGCGGCGCAGGCTGAGGCGGCGCAGGCTGAGGCTGCCAGGGCGGCTGCGGAGGAGGCGGCACAGGCTGCTGAGGTTGCCAGGGCGGCTACGGAGGAGGAGGAGGCGCAGGCTCCTGAGGCTGCCAGGGTGCAGGTGATGGAGCCTATTGTGCCACCGACCGCTGTGCGCACGGTTGACGAGCTTCGAAACCGGCGATCGACCTTCAACTTTCCTCGTCATGTTGTTCCTCCCGCTGCCTTCG